>Ga0268246_10000432_pt1 | contig 18455 bp, 24 predicted proteins | sample AgamicOrSfe_FD_200242 | JGI IMG/M metagenome (GOLD analysis project Ga0268246, IMG submission 200242) | Agave microbial communities from Guanajuato, Mexico - Or.Sf.e (v2) (version 2) | ecosystem: Host-associated > Plants > Phyllosphere > Phylloplane/Leaf | place: Guanajuato, Mexico | collected...
TCCACCAAGCCTCCCTCCTGGCCTTAGCCGCCTTCCTAGCAACATCCACCGCCCTACCAGCCGCAGAGCCGGACCGCGTCCTCGACGCCCGCCAAGCTCTCCCCTCCGGCGCCAACGCCGCTCCCTTTCTCAACACGGCCGCTACAGCAAAGGGCAAGGCCTACTTCGGCACTGCTGTTGCCATTCCCGGATCGGAGACGAGTGACAATGAGTATATGACTATCTTGAACGACACTAGCATCTTTGGGCAGTTGACTCCGGGTAATGCTATGAAGGTGAGTTGGAGGCGGGGTATGGGCATGGTGGTATGTGTTTGGGCATTGCTGACCATGCTCTTGTGCCGTAGTGGGAGTTTGTCGAACCGAACCAGAACCAGTTCACCTTTTCGCAAGGCCAGCAAGTCGTCAACATTGCCAAGGCTACCGGCAAGAAGACTCGTTGCCACAATTTGGTATGAAACCCGGAACAATCCCCATCGATCATTTCTGATGATAGCACAGGTGTGGCATTCCGAGCTCCCCAACTGGGTTTCCAGCCCAAGCACACCCTGGACCAACGCCACTCTCACGGCTGCCATGCAGAACCACATCACCAAGACTGTACAGAACTATGGCAGTTCTTGCTACAGCTGGGACGTTGTCAACGAGCCCCTCAAGTATGCCCTACCACCTTCTCCTCAGTCCTCTCCATCTGCTAACATGCTCGCAGTGACGAAGGCACATACCGAAACGACGTGTTCTACCAATACATCGGGCCTCAGTACATTCCTCTGGCCTTCAAATTCGCCTCCGCCGCCGCCAAAGCGGTCGGTGCCAACATCAAGCTCATCCTCAACGACTACAACATCGAGAACTCCGGCGCCAAGAACACCGCCATGGGCAAAGTCGTCGCCGGTGTCAAGGCTCAAGGCATTCAAATCGATGGCGTGGGCTTCGAGTCTCACTTCATCGTCGGCTCCACGCCAAGCACGGCGTCGCAGATGTCCGCTATGCAGACGTTCACGAACCAGGGATTGATCATTCATCAGACGGAGATTGATATTAGGTTTAGCAGCTTGCCCCCCACTACTGCAGGGCTTGCGCAGCAGGCGAAGGATTATTATAGTACTGTCTCGGCGTGCATGCAGACTACGAACTGTGAGTTTTGTTGGTTGCTGTGGCGAGGTCTGAACTAATGTGCTTCAGGCCAAGGTATCACCGTTTGGGACTGGCAGGACAAGTACAGCTGTAAGGCTTCACCTTTGCAGGATCATGATTGACTGTGCTAACTCTGGTGGTAGGGATCCCTGGCACTTTCTCTGGTGCCGGCGACGCTGATTTGTACTGGGCAAATTACACCAGGAAGCCCGCCTACACTGTGAGTTGCTGTGTCGCTAGATTCCACACAAACCGTTACTGAGTTCTTCCAGGCTGTGTACCAGGCGATCGAAGGCACAGCCTGTACCATTTGTTGAGCACGTCTCGGCCAGCAGGCGATGCTTGTACGGGCCACGCTCAGGAGATCTGAGAGCGTGAAGGAGAATGGGGGAGAACCGGCAGAAGCCTTGGTGACGGTGATGGAGCGGCTTGCGGGTCAAGTTCGCACAGTCCTCGGGATATGTAGAGTGGTGCTTGATCGAGATCTTGTCGTTATGCCAGAATTTCTTCTCTGTTTCTTGCTGCAGAGATTCCTTTGACCCTCAGTACTGGACTCCTTCTTGCAACTTGCGAACATTGTAGCTAGTGAAGCCAGCACGAGTCGTGGAGTTGTCCATATCATAGAATGCACCATACGCGACGGGCTTGGTAGCAGCATCCGTGTCACTCTTTGGAGGATGGCAGGCCGCCGAGATCGCTAGACTATTGCCGGCCATTAAAGGCATGTTCTCCGTCCGGAGCCGTCGGAATGCCATCCCATGTAATATCAGTACTAAAACCAATGCCCATACCGTAGCAGAAATGGCACCATTGAACGATGAAAAGAGCGCCGCGAAGGAGTCTGGCGCGCTATAATTCCCTTCGAAGTCGTAGACGTTCATCCTGACAGCAATTGCAGCCTGCGAGACGAAAAAGTGGAGGACAAACATAGAAGCCATCATGGGAATTGCGTAACGTAGAGGTATATGCAAGAAGAACCTGGTCCTTTGACCACGCAGCGGATCGGTTGTACGGAGTGGCTTTCGTCCGTTAGTCGTACTAAACGCGTGCAGCTCGTCAGCAGCGAGCATTCGAGTGAGGAAGCTGTTGATTGAAAGGTATAGCGCAGTCGCTAAGAGTTGCCCAAGGTTGCTATACAGAGTACTTGGAATGATGCCAAGGTTCGTTCCGGTGAAGTTCTCGCTGCTTACGGTTAAACCAAAGCCCTCTTGTTGCGTGCTGACACGAGGGAAATTCGCAACTAGGACAAAAAAGGAAACAAGACTTAAGAAGGAGACAAATCTATTGACTGAGGTCAGTGATATTATCCACCTTATCAGGTAAGGGTACTCACAAGAAGTCCAAGCATACCCAATGAGAAATTTTCACGGCTCGACCCCATCGCTTTCTTGTGCTCTTCCAGGGAAATTTCTCAACTCCGGTAATCCCATGCAGAAGTCTTCGGATGCCGTGTTTCCTCGCATTTTCGACAGTAATAGGACCAAAGCAGCTGGTAGTGGAGTCTGAAGACTCAAGGAAAGACGAGATTGCGTCTCCAATAATCGCAACGGGATGGAAGTTTTGCAGTCGCAATACGATAGAGAACAGCACAATCTTGATCGCGTTGCAAACAATTACGATGAGAAGAAATTCCGGAAGGACTTCGAGTGAACAGTGTTCCGCAGCGGGTTCAGCAAGACAGGATAAGACAGGTAGTGTAACCTGTCTTTTGGTCCCGAGGCAAAGACCATCCGCTGAGAAATTCTCGCATATGGTGATTGGTAGCTTCCAGTGGCTCGCATCTTCCAGGAGAGCACCAACCTCGCAGGGGTTGTCTTCAACGCTCATCTCCAAATGATAAAATCCTTCCCACACACCGCAAAGCCAACCTGGCCTAGGTCCAGAGACTCCAAGTTTGGAGACTCCTGGTCCTGGGATTCCCGGTTGATATGTTATCGTGTTGAGCCAATTCGGAGACGATGCATTAGCATCCACAACAACTAGGAGATTACTCCATGCCGACTGAAATGCCGTATCGTATGCCTGTAGGCACTGTGCAGTGTCAAGGACGGTGAGCTCTGGAGCTTTAGCCTTCATGACAGAGGCCAAGTTGCCCGCAAGCTGTCCGGGTCCCACAGTCTGGAGTGTCTGGTTGAAGTAGCTAGAAGGATTCAGAAAATCCTCCGTAACTATAAAGCCGGCGTAGGCATTTGTGGACGATATCTCAACCACCACGGCGTTCCAGCTAGACCGATATCCGTCAGTATTGTACTAGATCACAAGTCTGGCAGAATCCGGGGGAGAGTGCCATGAGACTTCTGCTCGGGCTTATACTCTGTGACTCAAATATGACAAGCTTACAAAAGATGCAAAGGGACACTCGAGCACATGAATCCAAGCCACAACAGAGTGCGCCTCCAGCCAATGTAGCGTAAATTGCGGAAGCTGAAGCTCCCGATGTAGAGCCATCGACCGGAGCTATGCGCCTTGTCGATATTCTCGCGTGTCGGCGACGAGATGTATTGGCCGGCGTTGTTGCTTGCGGCGAGCAGGAGGGTGCTGAGCAAGTTGATGAACACAGAAATGACCAAGGATATGTGCCTGGAAGTCGCGCAGCTGCCCGTGTAGAAGATACAACTTCCGTCGAAGGACCTTGATCGAGCATACGCCCAGATAAGAACCACGAGGTTAATCGCGAACACGACAATAGCAATGGCCAGACCTAAGCTTATCGTCTTCTTTAACAGCTGCCCAGGCTGTGCAGAGCTCGGGCTGGCTTCATCGTCGTCGAGAGATTGTACGTCTGCATCGCTCGTAGACGTCACAGTCTTGTGCATGCTGCACACATCGTTGCTGCCGGCAGGTACCGCGGAAGTGTCGAGGAGGTGCCTGCTCTCAGTGTAGAGACTCTCGAGCTCATAGAGCTCCGTGATATCGAGTGAAGAAGGCATATCTCTGGTTGCTTCCGTATACAGGATGTGAGCGCAGAGCAGGTGAGCCCGGGGGCGCGATGGGTTGCCATCTTGTACTTTGAGAAGTGCGTCTTTACTGAAGAAGTCAGACGAGGCTCCGACGCGGCTCGGACAAGGCTGCTTTTTATAGATTGACACGGGAAGGGGTAGTTTGCGGATCACGTGACCTTCATGCCTGTCCGTCTCAGGTTATACCTCAGCTGGATGGGAGACTTCAGCCTTTCCGGTCACTGACAGAGTATTAGAGCTTAGATTTACCCTATCTAGGTACTAGTTGCCCTTGGCCTAATCTTCTCCAACCTTGGAGTTCCTGTCATGCTCGAGCCACCTTTCAACGATACATACACCTCCTCCATCCTCTGCACAAAGCCCTCTCTTCTCTCTTTCATATTCCTCGCTGCAACATCTTCTGCCAGCGTATCCACTTTTTGCTGCTCCTCCTCCTGCTGAGCCAAGTACACCTCGACTACCGCCTCCTCTAATTCTTTCATACTCCCAAATTCCTTGCGCCAACATCGCTGAATCACCTCCTCGAACACCAGCCCAGCTGTACTCGGAAACACCACATTCGACGCGTTTTCAACCTCATCCAACTCCTCAGCATGCCCGCCATTGAAGATATCGTACAGCGTCCAGCCATACGCATACGCTTCCGACTGCGGCCCACCCTTGCCCCAGCCAACAGTGTAAACACCACATCCCGTCCGCAGATACGCGCCCACCTTGTCGCAGGACCCGAAGTCAGACAGGATGGCATTATCATGCACATCCAGAAGCACGTTCGCAGGCTTCAGATCTCCATGAAAGTACCCCTCCCGTTCCAGCCACGCAAGCGAGTGCGCAATCTGCTTCGCCCACCTTAACTGCAGCGCTTTCGACGCCGGCGCGCTCCTGCATCGACTCGCAGCTTCAAGCCGGCTCTGTATCGACCCTTCCAGCCGCGGGAGGAAGACACCCTCCGAAACGGCGAGATGCGGCTGTATCACATTCAAACACCCCTCCTTCTCCAGTGCCTGTGCCAGCGCATCTAGCATCTTGCCTTCATGCTGCACAGCGAGTTTGCGGTTCACCTCGATACTGTGATATCGAGCGCCTTCGCTGCGTTTCAGGCTGGTGAGCATGGAGGTGCTGGAGGGAACGGGGCCGAAGTTCCATGTGAACGTCGCTGGCTGTTGTTGACCGTGCGGGTTGGGGAGGGCGGCGAGTTCGCGGGCGTCGAGGACGGTGTAGGAAGGGGCGAATTTGAAGACGATGCCGGGGTGGACGGCGAGGATGTAGAGGCCTTCGTAGTCGGCGTGGATGATGGAGGGGTCTTTCGTAACTGGGTCGTCGAAGGCGTGGGAGAGGGTGGAAGAGAGGGAGAAGAAGGGCGCGGTGTGGATGTAGCCGAGGTCGATGTAGGCTTCTGATGTGACTCGCGTGAGTGCTGCCATGATGTCGAGCTGGACTGGTAGAGTTGCTGTGGTGCAAAGTGTAATGGGCAGTAGAAATGAATATATACGATTGTGAACCAGCACGGTGTATACAGTATAAGGGAAAAGGAAAGATGAAGTAGAGATGAAGTAGAGATGAACGAAAGTATTGCAGTACTGCACTCGATGATGTAGTCTCTCAAGTTTGTATACCTAGTACCAGTACAAACATACACAGACGGGCAGCGATCCCGGCGCGGGTTGACGGCAGTATATATACCCTACCACACAGCCTGCCAACACACACATCACAGCAACAGAATCACGAGGGTGTGCAGTGGGTCTCCCATCTCTGCGGCGTGACAAATGCCTCAACGCGCATACAGGCGCGTACCTTAAGCATGTAGTGGACGAAACACGGCGGTTGTGTGAGGGAATTGGAGGGGATTGGCAGCTCGAAACAGCGGTCATGTTTCAAGGCCCCACTGCTTATCGTGGAATCGTGAAATGCCGCGTTGGATAGGCTACGATGCGTTGTGATAACGATAGCGGAGGACGCCACGTGCGTCATGGGCATGGCAACGTCAACAAAGCTGAGACGGGGGACAGCAGGGATCGTGATGCTGTATGACAATAGCATTACCTGGCAATCACTGAAGCGCTCAGGTTGGTGTGTTCAGCAGACTGTGTGGGTACGTGTCACATAGAAAGCTGTGTCTGACCACTGCACTGTCAGCATCCCCAGCTGAGGACTTCCGTTCACGTAATCTATCCATGTACACACTGCCTCGAGAAGCCCTGTCTTTGGCTGCTCTCAAACTATCGAACGTGTCTCTTGGTGATCATCTGATGTTGAGGATGTATCACGATGTTTCGTGGGGCCTTCCAGCTCCGGTCAATGCAAGTTCGTGTTGGAAGGCAAAGTCATGAAAAGGTAGACATCAATTCACTATAACAAACTAAGAGATATATGAGATGAGATAGCAAGCTATTACAAGAACGAAATAACACACAGGTTGTCGATATCAAAGCCACGCATCTGTCCTTGAATGTCTCATGTCGAAGTGGTCTTCATGTTCTCCATCAAACTCAACAGCCCTTCCGTGACCGTCAACAGGAATTCGACGGCAATCTCTTGGTCATCACTGGACTCTGCCCTGATCCAGCGCAAACAGGCTTTAGCCATTCTCACAAACAGCTTGGGTGCCTGCTGGGAAGCCACGCGTGTTTCGTCCCATTGTCGAAGGGTATCCGCGGATACTGCACTTATGCTGCCAGGGTTTGCGTGGTATGGAACCTTTGTTCCAACACAGAGCATGTATAGCATCAAGCTAAATAGCTTGATAAGTACGTCGCCTGGCAAGATGTGTCTCATCCGGGCAGTATTTTCGTCCTGTCCGATGCCAAAACACCAAGATGGATCCTCTTCTAATAGATAGGCACGGGTCCAGAACTCCTATGGGATTGTTGCCGAGGTATGATAGGTGTAATCGGACAACATTGGCCAGTGTCGCAGCAAGTATACGACATCACAACATTGAATAGCCAAGATGCAGCTAATCTGCGATCGTGATTCGGGCGGAATGCGTAAGTGATTGCCATTCTTTGTCTTAGACTTCCCGTAAGTGTGGCCGGATTACGTACGCTTGCAGGTTCCGAAGTTGAGGTCTTCATGGAGGTAGAAAAACTTCCACGATCTCTGCTTTCCACGCTCGCCAGGCTGATCTGGTGGAGCTCTGTCGCGGACAAGGCCCCAGCTCCATATGTTGTGCGGAATGTTGGCGAACACTCTTAAAGGTCTGCCAATGGTCTGCAGCTTCTCCGAGTAGTCAGTTGACTCTGTGATCTAGAAGATTGTAGCAACAGACAGAACGAACAGCTTCGTGGCCGGCCAGGTTCAAGAGCTATATATATAGAGTGATAGAGCTCTGAACGAAGTGAACCAGCTCAGTGGTACCCGCCTACATCTTCAGTATAAAGAGTCAGGCGATGTTGCTTTAGTCTTCCGAAAGAGGATGTAGCAATGCATCTATATATGGAGATACTGCTCTTAGGCTCGGTAGGTGACACGCAGCATAAGAAGAGTCAATTAGTGACGGGTCTCACCGCACGCACAGTAGCACGTACACATTTAGCGTCGCACGAACGATCTGCATGCAGCTGCAACTGCTGTCGAGTCATTATCCAACAGTCAGCGCTTATGTATCCCGCAGTTTGGCTACAGAAGAGAACATGTTGATAGTCTTCTACTATACCAGCATTCTGTGCTTTGGATCAAGTCCTTCGAGTGTTGTGTCTTGAGATCGTCGGAGTAGCAGTTCTTGTGTAGCGTAAAGTGGCAGCTGACTGGATAGGGGTAGCTGCGGACTACACGTCTCACGAACTCTCACTGTTTACGTCTCATGTCTATACCTTGTGATCAGATTAGCTGAACATGCTGCTCCCCGCACTCGCACTGGTCACGAAGCGCCGCGCTATGTGGGAGGCTGAGTTCTGCTTATACTGCCCTTCGGCTTGCCGCTTGCTGCATGTCTGCTGATCATCCGCTTGCTTGTTTGTTTACTTGCTTGCTCATGGTATCTTCACATCTATCTGTGTTTCTGCATTGTGACCCTACGAAAGCTGATTTGATACCGCCTACCACGCTCGCAAGTGGAGTCTCTATATCATCATGGCTCGCAAACAAATCAACATAACAAAAGCTGCGTTGGTCTGCCAAGTGGTGTCCTTGATACTTGAGATGCTTATCGACATCCCGGACGTCTCAAGTCGTATCGACAAGCTCAAAGATGTCGAGCTGATGTTGGATGCTTTCGACTGTATTCAAGGAGATCTGCAGAATGAATTGCTGGGTATTAGAGCTTGGTGCAGCGAAATCCGCTTACTTCGTCGTGACGACATTGACACGCCCAGTTTCCCTTTGTCCTTCGAAATCGTCAATGAGTGCTACAAGAAACTCATGGCCACGCTGCACTTTGTCGACAAAGTGAAGTTTGTCTTGAAAGTCATCGAGCAAAAGAGCCGCGTGCCAACAATGGAAACCGCTAGATTATGTTTACAAGGATATCCAAATCAAGCCGCTCGAATCATATGCTTGCATACTTTGCTAGAAGGGGTGATGCTTGGACTTGACAACATCAACTTTTTGGTCAATCACGGACGCGATACGCCATTTTCACGACTCGGGCTACAGTTCGAGCCATACGACGAACCTTTAAAGATGATGTGGCAAGCCGCGGTCGACGGTCTCCAAGTTTTAACCAAGCACTGTCCGACAACGGAAAGTATGCAAGCACTGGATGGTGTCTACTGCTGGGGCCGTGGCAAGTTTGAAGATCCGTTCCCTCTTGACCTCTACTTTGACTACACCGTGTCTGGACAGAATTGTAGAGAGATGCTTGAGAAAGGTCTTTTCTTCAACTTATACCATACTGGTAGGTATCAGCTGCATTCGATGTATTCTGATGACCTGCTAATTCAGTAGATGCGGCACTCAAGGCAATTCCTTGCAACGATAAACTTGCAGTTCCGATCGAGAAAGCACGATCTCAACTCTCAAACATACTGAAGAAAGATATATTCCTGGATAAAGCTCTGAGTTTCTGGTGTGATGAGGTGATCACCTTGAAGGAGAAGCATGAATTGGCCAATGAATTTTCTACGACTGGCGATACGAAGACTGGCCATGCCGAGAGTGACAATACCAAGACTGACAATCCTCGAAGTGATGATACTGAGTCTGACGATGTCAGTTCGTTAGATTTCATCAGACACGGTCTCCGTATGGTCCTTCGTGTACAAGAAGATATCGACGCTGATTACGCCGTCCTAGCGAAGAATCCCGAACTGGAGTCTTTAGCAAGCCAGCGAGCTGTGATTGCAGTGGCGCCACGTCTTCAAGCGATGACCGATCATGGCATCGTTGAAAGTGCAAAGCCCGTTCCGAACGATACACCGAGCTGGCGTGAACAGGTTGCGCAGGGCGGGAAAGACCGCGAACTTGCAGAACAAAGCGAGTCGTCCAAAGCTGGCGGTTCTGGTGAGCTAGGGCTTCCAAGTTCCGACGACAACGAGCCTGTGGATGGACCCTCTGGCATTCCCAAGCCCAAGACCCATTGCCTTTCGAGGACGAGTGGACGTTACCCGGAAGTCCCATTGATTTTTGGAACGTTGCAAGATTCAGTTGGGAGCCTAGAGTCCGTCCAAACGAAAGCGATAACCACGAAGTGGACGTTGGAAGCCACAGGCACAATGTAGAAGAGCCATCTGGACAAGGGGTAATGGAAGATACGACTGCTGGCGAGCAGCACGTGGTGGAGTAAAGGCCTGCTCTGTTTTCACGATTCTTCGTGCCATGTGTACTTCATACTTTCAATCTTAATCTTTCTCCTCGTCTTGCCTTGCACCCTTGCTCAAGTCGTGAACATTCTGTGCGCACCATTCATTACACCTTCAGAAACCATAGAATGGCCTGTGTTATGACACGAGTATGAGCAGAAGCCTGTGTGGCGCTCTCGGGAATACCTTTCTAGACTTATTCCTTATGCTTGTATGATAGCATCTGACTACACCAAAAACCGAAACGGCTTCCCTGCCACAGCCACCACATCTCTCACCTTCTCCCCCCTCTCCAACCTCTTGTTATCCCTGCTCAACAACACTCTCAGCCCCGCCGCCGCGCACACCGCCAGCACTGCCGTCGCACAATTGACTCCAAACGCAATCTCATACCTCGGCGCCATGCTATCCTGATACATATAACTCGTAAAGATACTCGTACAATTACTGACTGCATTCACCATCGCCAGCGCCGCCGCTCTCTTACTTGCCGGCCTCAGTAGCGTATTGCTTATCCAAGCGAGAACCACGACAAAGGACGGGTAGAAGGAGGCCGGCATGAGCATCATAGCGACGTAGCGGGGCGCGGTGCCGGTTGTGGCGGCCGCGAGGATGAAGGCGAAGATGGAAACGAGGAGGGGAAGGACGATGTGCAGGAAGCGCTCGCCGGTGCGGTCGGCGTGCCAGGCGTTGAGGGCGGCGGTGATGCAGGCGAGGAGGTAGGGTGGCGCTGTCAGGAGGAGAGAGTCGATGTTGTTGTAGCCGAGGGTTTTGACCTGGAGAGAGGGAAAGGTCGTTAGTTGGTTGTTGAAGACTGCCGGGAAGAGTTGTTGAGAGGTAGGGATGACGAGGATGCAGACAGTACGTACCACACTTGGGAAGAAATTGGTGATACTGGCACTCGAAACAATACCCGTCAAGAGCAGCATCAACAACCACATTCTGCCGTCGGCCAACGCAAGGGTGAATCCGTGGAAGAAGCTGTGGTGTATGCCGTCACCTGTCTGATCGTCCATGCCAGCATCTTGCTGCAGGCGGTATGCGGCTAGTTCGCGCTCCTCCACGCTCAGCCACATGGTTGTGCGTGGGAAGTTGGGCAGGACGAAGTAGGCAGAAAAGGCAATGACGACGGTGATGGTGCCTTCAATGATGAATCTGTACTGATATTAGCGAGCACCACCCCTGTTAGCCTCTGAAGTGAGAGAAGGCACTCACAGCCAACGCCAAGCGCCCAGACCCCTTGCGCCGTCCATGCCATTCGTGATTCCCGCAGCGATCAGTCCAGAAAAAGCACCACTGATTAAGCTTCCCGCATACAACATAGCCGTGCGTAGTGCAAGCTCTTTACGCGTGTACCAACTCGACAAGAAAAACAGACAGCCAGGGAAATACGCCGCTTCCACGAAGCCCAAGCAAAAACGCACAGCGACCAGGCCACCGAATGAATGAGTTGCAGCGCTGCAGCCAGATACAATACCCCATACGATCATAATGGTGGGGAGGAAGAGCGAAGGGCGGCCGATGTGGGAGAGGAAGAGGTTTGAAGGGACTTGCATGAGAATGTAGCCGACGAAGAGGATAGAGACGCATGTCTGTATTGTAGATTAGCAGATCGTTGGAGATTCAGAACGAAGGCTTAGGAAGGCTTCAGAATATTGGGAGAGTGCTGTAGAATCGCAGATACATACCTGATACTCTACTCCAGTCAGTCCAAGTTCCTTCGTCATACCAACCTTGCCGGCAAGCCTGGCACTAGCAATGTTGTTCCTGTCGAGATACTGCATGTGTATGTTAGCGAGCCTGAATCAGTGACCTGAATTCGTGCTTGTATCCTCATTCGACGTAACACACGATACTGCACTGCACAATCAATCTGTGCAGAATTCCTGCGACACTCTCCCAAGGAGATTCCAAGACTTTTGCTCGACGAGGGTGCATGACAGCAGAAACAATAAGAGAGGGAAGTATCGGTTTGAGACAACGCACGTTCATGATATACATCAACACCAGCATCGGTAACAGCCTCAGATCGACTTTACGAACAAGCTTCTTCTCCATTTGTGCAAGAGCTTCGGGCGTGAGATCACGCAGGATCCGTGGTATGTTGATTTCGGGCTTGACACTGTTGTCCATCTCGAGCTCGTAAGAAGCCCCATTCTCGAGGTAATGTGTCGTGGTTTTGTCGGGTGCTGCTGACTGTGAGTATGTCGCAGAAGCAACACCGACGTTGTCGGCATTGGTAGAGGGTGCCATGAGGATGAAACAGGACTTGCGATCGACTTCAGAGCACGAAGAGAAAGACGTGCGGATGAATGACGAGGAAGCAGGAGCGAGAATGCAGATTTTTTCACAGCGTGTATATCAGTTTCAAATTTTGCCACATCGTACAGGATGGAGTGTGCCCCGCGCCGACTTGCTCCGCATCGGGCTTATCGAACTCGTCGGACTCGCAGTCCCCAGACCAAGACAGGCGATAGATCACCGAGTCTCCACACGCAGAGTCTTTCTCCAGGGTTTACCTCCAGAGGATGAGAAAGATTAAGTGGAGATGTAAGTCGCTATTCGGACCTATCTCGGCAGTCATTCTGAGATGTTTCTGTTGCATTCTAGCCATGGCTAATGTGGTATGCGGAGTGACGATTCAAAGCCAAGCAAAATCAGATCAGCTGATGTATATGTACTAGTACAAGCCTACGCGGCTCCATGGCTTGATGGCGCACGGCCTTCCCCTCTGGGAATTCTATATATGTGATGTGTTCGCCGATTGGCAGTGAGAAAGCAATAATAAAACACACTACTTCAAGATCATCTCTATTAGCCTCTAGGCCTTCCTCCCTCCTCCTCCTCCTCCCGAGAAGCCTCACTCTGAATCACTACATAGATCTGCGTACATCCTTCTCCCTTTCCGACTCGCGCACTATCCCCCTTCCCAGCCTTGTCACCACCAGCAGTCCTTAAATCCAAAAGCACTCGCAAAATGTATAACCTCCTTCGGGCAGTCCTTGCGCTCGCCGCATGTGTCCCCCTAAGTACCGCACAAGTCGTCAGCTCCCCAGCCCCCCAAAATCCGCCAATTACCTACGACGCCTTCTCCACCCTCAGCGTCGAAGAGCGCTACAACGTCACCGTCTACTACACTACAACCACCATATACGGCATCTCCACCACCATCATTGTCGGCGATATTGTCACCAATCCCACCAACGCAACCGACGCTCCCTGCCCAACCAACTTTTTCTCTCCTACCCCCGGGCCCTATGTCACTCCCGGTGAATGCATCTATTGTCCCAGCACGGGCTGGTACTCAACCGAGCCCAACGCTTGCTCCATGAGTATGTACCTTGTTGGTGGGTGCCAGTCTGGCTACTTTGTCGCCGGCACGCAAACACCGGGGGGCACGTACCTCAATTCGATTGATTGTCTGCCGATCACGGTGCCTGTCCCTATCGTGCCGGACTGCCCCAGTTATTGGGTCACTTCGGGCGACTTTTGCGTTCTGCCGTCGATTCAGCCTACAGTGAGAATCGATTCGTACACTACCACCACGGTAACACGCATAGATGGACAGCTGACCGTGTTTACGTATGATGATTACACATATGTCTATGCATCAGGAGTATGTTCTCAGCTCTATTATTTCACACAAACTCGACCTCGGGGCATGGCTGACGGTTTATAGGTCAACACCTCGGACGTCGGGGGCTCTTTCACGTCGACTCCATTTGGCTACTATACAGGACCCATCACCACCATCACGACAAACGGCCAGACGTACACCGAGGCCGTGGGCGTGCCAGCGAGTATCTATCTCCAAGCTACTTCATCTGGCACAGCCGTCGTCGCGGCACCAGGCCAAACCTCTTCGGACGCATCGAGCCCGGCGACCTCAACTCAGGGTATTTCGAGCGGGTCGTCAGCCTCCGGTGCGTCAAGTGCCTCGGGCGGCTCAGTATCCAGCAGTCTCTCCAGCGCCTCTGTGGCTGGGATGGGATCCGGCACTGGCTCATCTAGCAGCTCTGCGAGCAGCGTTGCCAGCGCTGTTTCTGGCAGCAGTGGTTCAGTCTTGGTGACCTCGGAATCCTCATCAGCCAGCGGCGCCGGCGGTAGCGCCGTCACAGAGGTAGTGACCTCGGTATCAACTGTCGGCTCAGGATCTGCCAGTGGTAACAAAGTCACCGTGGTGGTGACACAGACGACGAAAGGTCAGGGCTCGGGATCGGGATCGGGAGAGTCAGCTGCTAGTGCCGCAAGTAGTGCTGCGAGTAGTGTGCCGGCGTTTCAGGGCGCTGCTGCTGGGGTGCAGATGATGGGTGGACTTGGTATGCTGGTTGTGCTGGCTGCGGGTGTGCTGGGGGTTGTTATGGTGCTGTGAGGAAGGAAGGAGGAAGGAAGGAAATGCCTGTATCTTTGAGTAGAGTAGGTAGGCAACTCGCACGATGTACGGATGCAGTGAAAAGAGAATACTACAGCAATGAATCCGCGTACGTGTTATGTCATGTTCAGGCCACAATATACTTGATCAAGTTTGCCACCTGGCCTAGTTGGGTATTAGTCATCAGCCAGTCAGCCCTATCAGTACATCACCCAAATCTACCTCGTCTCACCTCACCTAGCTTCTCACACTCAACTCATCTGACCATCACAATCACAATCAAGCTTGTTCCTGCTCACCCAAACACCTACGCACATCAACTCTTTCCCACGTTCCCTCACCATGGCATCCTCCACCGCCTCCCCGTCAACCACTTCCACAAGCACCTACCCGACAGAAGCTAACCCCGAAATCATCCTCTACGACCTCGCCTGCACAAAGAACATCTGCTTCTCCCCGGTCGTCTGGCGAATCCGCCTGATGCTCAACTACAAGCGAATCCCGTATAAGACAATCTTTCTCGAGTTTCCTGACATTGAGCCGACGTTGAGACCTCTGTGAGTTCTGCTTTGCTCGCTTGCGCGTCTGTTCGGGAGTTATTTGGCGTGTTTGCTGGGTGTTCATCGTCGCGTTTCTTGCTTGTTCATCTGCTCGTTTTGCTTGCTTTCATTCCAATTCCTCGCTTTCAAGCACGCTTCGAGGCCTGGCAGGGGTGGAGAGACTACACATACCAGCCAACGGCACTTCTCCGTATTCTTGCACAGACATTGACCTACACGCTCACATATCCAGCGTCCCCCTTCCCCCAAGCGCCACAAAATACACCGTCCCGACTATCCACCACCTTCCCACAAACACCTATCTCATGGACTCCGCCCCCATCGCCCTTTTCCTCTCCACCACCTACCCCTCCCTACCCCTCTCTCTCACGTCCGCACACGGCGCCCAAATCGAACGCCTCGCCCGCTCCATCATCGGCGTGGCAATCCGCGCATCCATAATGCCCCGCGAACCCTCGATCCTCTCACCCCGCTCCGCAGCTTACTTCCGTGCCACACGTGAAGCGGCGTTGGGTCATAGTCTGGAGGAACTACTTGAGGGAGATAGGGAGGAGGAGGCGTGGAGAGGGGTGGAAGACGGGGTGAGGGAGGTGGATCGGCTGATTTTGGAGAATAGGGTGGAGGGATCGTATGTGCTGGGAGGCGGAGTGAGTGCGACGGATTTCTTTGTTGCGGGGGCGATGCAGGCGGCTAGGGTTGTGCATGAGGGGACGTGGAGGCGGTTGATGGAGTTTGAGGGGTTCAAAGGGGTGTATGAGGGGTGTGTGGAGTGGATGGAGTGGGAGGATTGATGTGTTGGTGTGAAGGGAAGGGAAGGTGGTCATGGAGCCACGGCGCAACAGATCAAGGGACAGATGAGTACCCCCAGAATTCAGGCGTTAAGGCTGTATGTGAACATCCGTACGTATTGCAGAACAGCTGAAAGTGCTGGCTTCGAGATCAAAACTCAATCACAGCTAGCACCTCAACGCACAATCTCTATACGCGCGCGTCTTTTACATCGGCTCCAGCAAGCAAGCAAAACTCCACTCTTCGCACTTGACTTCGTACTTCTCGCCAATACCTGCCGATAGTCAGTACTCACTCATGCACACCGCGCCACCACTGATAATTCTACTCACGAGGTCCACACGCTCCCGTCCCCACGCCAGCCATCTTCTTATCCAGCCTAAGCAATACCGCATCTTCCTCCTTCTCAATCAGATCGCACGGATGCTTAGCTGCCTCCAACGTCTCCGCCGAGTATCTCGACAGGGCCCATTCGAACAGCCCTTGCTCTTGCTCTTGCGCTTCCTCATTTCCGGTGCTGACCGATCTCACCTTGAGCCCACCCTCGCCACGCTGGTCGCTGATACGCAACCATCGGGTATCCATACGATTTCCATTCTCTTGCGGCACTTCGTATGGGGTATGTAGCTCATCACCATCGACACTCCAGATCCCAATACGCTGCGCAGCTCTCTTGTCGGCGTAAGCCTCGCCGGGGCCTAGGCCAAACCAGAAGGCATGATCGAGAGCGCTGTCGAGGCGTAGGAGGATGCCTACGTGGGGAACGGTGCGTGGTGCGGCGCCAGAGGGCTTTATATTCATGGAAACGCGGACAGCGCCGCTGGGGTTGATATGGTAGGTGGTGTTCACAACGAAGCCCCAGGCGAGGATGGGAGGTGCCATCCTGGTGATAGTTGTAATGGTGATGTCGGAGGGCTTTTGTGATACGGAGATAGATCGAAGTGAGGATGTCATGGTGTCCAGACCCCAACGCTTCCACTCTTTGGCATCGCTTGCAGCGTCGTTATCGGTAGGTGCGCGCCAGAAGTCGGGCAGGAGGAGTGGAGAGGAAGAGTTCGTCGGGATCAGGTGACGGCCGTTGAATGACCAGGAAGAGAGAAAACCTGTGGCGCGGTCAAATGCGAGAGACCATTCTGCGCCGCTGATGGTGTAAGCCTGCTGAGTATGTTCGAGGCTGAGCTCGGATGTTTGGATGTTTGCAGGAATTGTGGTGGTTCGTGCCATTGGCTTGTCGCCAAGTTGACTTTGAATCCAGGCTACCTCATACCCAGCATCTGCCCAGGCAGTGGATGTCTTCTGACGAAATGTCACAGTCAAGAAGACCTCTTCATACGGTTGGCACTTAGATATTGGCGGAAGTGGAACCTTGCCCTGCTTGCCAGGATGTATCTTGGGAATGTCGAGCGGAAAAGCGGTAGAGGAGATCAAGCTAGAGGCAGCAGTCAGATCGAGTATGACACAAGTCATACCTAAAGACAAACCCATCGCCAAAGACTTCAATCTTCATGTCAGCCGAAAGATGTTCGAGGCCGACAAAGAGATACTCATTCTCGATGATGAGCTGATCACCCTCAACCCATCCCCTGACCGGCGCATACGTTTTCTTCAGTTCAACCTGTAAGTCCACGTTAGCAATTGTGCTGCTATTGTGTTAGCGGCACCCACCAGGCCAGGATTTGGAGTATGATCCGAGAAAAGCAGTCCATCCTGTCTGGGTGTCAGCTCATATCAATTTCAGACAGAAGAAGCAGACTGTACCATTACAAATGTAGAGTCATTGGGCACATCGCCAAAATCACCACCATATCCATAGTACGTCCCAGTCTCGTCAGTCTTCAATAAGCCATGATTGGCCCACTCCCAGATGAATCCTCCCTGCAGTCTAGGTACAGTGCGAAAAGCTTTTCTCATTAGCAATCATCCTTCCACAAGAAGGCTGACTTACCTTCAGCATACTCCACTAGCCAACCAGGACCATTACCCATGGCATGACCATATTCACACAGCACAATCGGCTTTGCATACGTACCATCCTCTGCCACGCCTTCTGTCTGTGCCATATGCAAGAGGTCTCCGACACTAGTATACATTCTTGAGTACATATCCGCAGTCTTTGCCTGAGCATCACCTTCATAATGCACAAGTCTCGAAGGGTCGATCATCTTAGCATATTCATACATAGCTGCATGATTCTGACCATAGAAGGCTTCATTGCCAAGACTCCAGATGATTATGCTAGGATGATTCTTATCGCGCTGTACAAGCTGTTCCATTCTGTCAAGATAGGCTGTCTTCCATGTGGGATTGTCTGACGTGAAGTCTGCTGCTTTGTCGAAGGTGAGAGCTTTTGTGTCATCGTAGCTGAGATGAGCTGGGATATCTACTATCCCGCGCGAGACGGCGGTGTCAAAGCCATGGCATTCTAGATCTGCTTCATCTATGACATACAAGCCCAGCTCGTCTGCGAGGTCGTATAAGAGCGGATGACTGTGATGCAATTAGCGGGCGAGGTGATTGACCAAATTTTACATCTGTACTCACTTTGGGTAATGCGACGTACGAAGCGCATTGACATTGTGCTGCTTCATCAGCAGTAGGTCCTTTCTCATGAAGTCGTACGGCACAGCTCTACCGTATCGTGGGTGATGATCATGGCGATTGACTCCACGTAACAGAACTCTCTTGCCATTAACAGTAATCAGGCCACCCTTCAGTTCGACCATCCTGAATCCAACACGTCGGTGTATTGTCTGGACGATCTCATTTCCTAAGCATAATGACAGTTTCAGGTTATATAGCGCTGGAGTCTCTGCCGTCCATTTGTGCGGGCGATCCACGGCGAAGGTTAGGAACGCGTTCCTCTGGTCTGCTGAGACTTTCTCCTCGACACGGTCCAG
>Ga0268246_10000433_pt1 | contig 18400 bp, 14 predicted proteins | sample AgamicOrSfe_FD_200242 | JGI IMG/M metagenome (GOLD analysis project Ga0268246, IMG submission 200242) | Agave microbial communities from Guanajuato, Mexico - Or.Sf.e (v2) (version 2) | ecosystem: Host-associated > Plants > Phyllosphere > Phylloplane/Leaf | place: Guanajuato, Mexico | collected...
GGCTTCCAGACCTTGTCTGGATTGAAGCCCCGCCATCTACCCCTCACAGCTAACTCAATCACTCACTATATCAATTGTCCGACTCGCCCCCTGCTTCCACCTCACATTCACTCGTCTCGTCGTCGATATAAACAACTGCTTATCACCACACTTTTCGTCCTCGCATACCTTTATGCTCGCATACCCAGACCTGCCGAGACAATTTCGGCCTCGACCCCTCCTGCCGTCACCCATGTCTCCTTCATCAACGCCTTCTACTCAGTACCTGCAGTATCGCATTCGGCTTATCCTTGGACCCCACCAGCTCCAGATTGCTGCTCGCTATTCCAGCCAGAGAAGACACTGACTTTTGTCACGCCGGACGTTCTCCTCACTGCTCACAAGCTTTCGATGCAAATACCCACCCTCCCAGTCTGGGCCGTCTGATGGCACAAGGTCGGACAACCCTACCCCACCGATAAGCTCCTTAAACTCAATCACCTCGACCGGGGCTAGTCGATGGCGTGCCCTTTCGCAGGCACAGGCTTCAGGTCCAGATCTTCCAGATCGGTGGTGCGCTGCTGCATGTTTGGCCATTGAAGACCTTATCACTTAGTGCTGATATCTCTCCTCGTGGTAAATGGCTGTTCGGGATATCGTGCTCCAGGATGTCTTCCAAATCATTGATGAACTGCTTGATTTTTGCCACAGACCTATCTTGTCACTTTGCTGATATCTCTCCTTGTGGATGGCTAGCCCTGCTAATCTGAATTTCAGACATCGTCGGAATCGCTGATGAATCAGCTCGAGATCGACTCGAATGCGGTGAGAATGTGGCGTGCTTAATGGAACGTCCTGGACCTTACAAGACAGCACGGGAGTGATGATCTCAAATACACCTGCTGGCTTGTCCTCGAAAAGGGAAAACATTGGGTATGCGGAAATCCGATGTGGACTTTCACGCAGATGTGCGACAAGATTGGTACCACTTCCTCCTTGCCTGCCATTTCCTGGCTTTTATTGTCGGTCACTGTATCAGGCAATGATCACTTATCGCGCAGTACAGATCACTTATCGCGCAGTACAGTGCGAGGCGTTGTGTTAAAGTCTTAGAATTGTAGAAGAAGGAGATAGTGCGGTGCATCTACATAGGTTCATATCAACGTCGTCTGTCCACCTGTAGTGCCCTGTTGCTACCCTACCATTATTGTCACTAGACAGTTGCGCTTGCTGCTTGATATCCGATGCTGAATTGGACGAGTGAGGTGTTGCCGGCACCGAAAACATCACACTCTTCTCTCGTAGTCGATGTGTCAATAGTCCATCCTCGTTCCCTTAACTTTCCCAGCTTGACATTCGAATGTACTAATAATGTGCCCAACAATGTAATTGATCTCATTTAGGTACCATAATGTGTGCACCTGGACCAGGTAGGAGGCTACACGGTATACCACCCATGACGTCCTTTGTCCGAAAATTATGCAGGCGAATAGTGTTGTATAGCTTGCTAATGAGAAGAAGCATGATGTGTCCAAAAGTTGATCTAAAAATCGCGAAAAAGAATGATTTCACTGAGGCTCGATCTCAGGACCTTCTGTGTGTTAGACAGACGTGATAACCAACTTTAACTACAAGTTAGAAAGATGGACCGACAATTAGATCAAATAATTACTAACCTACACCATGAAACCAGTTCATATCAACCATTATTTTATATGATAATATATACTCAATGATCACGCAGACTGCGACTTTTGTCCGCATAGCCATGGAAGAAAAGTAAGCCTCTAGATACCAAACCTGGCTTTTCCTATACCTTTTCACTGCTCCTCAACTTCCTAAGACCGATTCAACCCCCTTATATCTCGATTAGGTTGGTTTCACGTCTGTCTAGCCCATAGAAGGTCTTGAGATCGAGCCTCAGTGAGTTTACGTGCGCTACGCGTGTACAGATATACCGGAATACGTTGGGAAACGTGTTCTATAGCACCCACCGAAACATGCACGTCGTCTCGGATAGAGACAGGTAGGTAAGGTACGATAGTTGTGGAAGTAGAATAGAGTGTACAGTATATTGACGCTAACGTGAGCTTCTGGTGGTCAACTTACCAGCTTGCGTATTTTCCTTTAAGGCTATTGCTTTACGACACCAGGCTTCTCGTCCTAGCCTAGACATACCCATGACCATCAGCAGTCCAGACTGATAAGTCGTTTCTCGTATGACAATCGGGCTGAGCACTTTTTACTTCAACTTCCTCAATACAGCCCCTACCAGCTGTATTCTTCCAATATCCTCATAGGCATCATTACTCAACTCCTCTCCAAACATATCAGGCATAAGCACTCTATACCCTTTTAGTTCCACATTTCCCTGCGCCTCCAGCTCCCTTAGATGCTCTAGCAGAGCGTCTCTGCCGGGCTGCTTGTATGCCACCGCAACACCAGTATACATGAGCAGATACCCTCCCGAGGCCAATACATCCAGCCCTTCCTTCACGATGCGCAAAGGCAAACCCAGACCTTGCTGGCCACCACCGTCAGAGTACTTCGGACCGTCTTGCGCCGATGTTGCAATGTAGGGAGGATTGGTCACAACGAGGTCGATGTCGCTACGGTGCGCAACAGCAGCGAAGAGATCAGAGCTGGTGAATGTGATACTCGATGCACAACCAGCTAGAGTGGCATTGACGGGTGCAAGATCGAGGGCGGCGTCGTTCATGTCAAGGCCGACGACAGAGACAGGGGTTGAGGTGGTGGTTTCGATGTTATAATGGCGCGCTAGGTGGATGGCTCCTGCACCAGAACCACAGCATACATCAATAGCGCACCGCGGATTAAAGTCTGCTGTCGATGCACCTTGGAAACTAAGCTTTGGCAGCTCGACGCTCATAAAGTCAAGGAAAAGATATGTGTCAGGGCCGAAGAAGACGGAGTCTGTGGCTGTGGTTGGGAAGGAAGAGTGGAAGTAGAGTGGTGATTGGGACTGTGATTGAAGTGGGCGAGCTAGCGTTGGTAGGTAGAGATTGGAGACGCGTATAGCGGACTTGAGTAATTCTGATTCAGAATTCCCGGATGTCTGAGAGGCGTCATTTGAGCGCTCCAGTATGCCAGCCTGGAGGAGGTGCTGCTGCAGCTCCGGGGATAGAAGAGCAGAGCATGTTTCTCTACAGATCCTGTCAGAAAAGGCAAGACAACAGGGAAATAAGAACAGACTTCGATGCATCCAAACTCCAACCAAACACGTCCTGAAGACTTTCGCTGTATCGTGTCTTTGGATGCCTTTTCCGCTTCGTCATTACACGTTCCTGTGACTCTGGTGTGGGACATATGAATGCATAATCACTTTGCTCTAGAAAAGCAGCTAGCTCTAGCAGAGTATCACGAATTTGAGGCATCACCTTACTTCTCCTTAAAATTGTTGCTGAGGATAATGCTATTGTGCAGCCGGCCACTTTTTGGGTGTTGACTCGCCGGAAGCTGGTCCGGTGGTGACTACATCAAGGGAATAGATCATGCCACGTGATCGATGAACCATCTCCACTTCAATTGACTCTTCAGATTCATCACTTCGTTTCAGATACAATATTAACAACCTAAATCGTCGTTCAGTCCAAGCTACAAGGTTGCCAGACTTGGCCGCGGGGCTACGAGAGCACCGAAAGGTTCACGACGCCCACTTTCCATGTAACGCCACGCGATTACGCGCCGCTCCTGGCACACGAGTCATCAGGTTTTGCTCACTCGTCAACTTCGTAACCATATCGCGTGACAACGAGATTCTGTTCTATGGGCTCTCGACTTGAGAAGAACTCCGAGGCAGTCCGCAAACGAATCGAAGGGCGTGAGCAATATGATCACTTTGTGAAAATCAGCTTACTGACTCCGGTCAAGACACTTTCGATGATGAAGAGGGCGATGAGTACAAGGGGAGCAAGTTTGGTGGCTTTCCCGAGTATTTCAGACGCAAGAAGATAAAGCTTCAGAACCTCGATGCTGAGCTTCGTGTCCACTCCTCAGACAAGCCTCAGATCTTCCGCGGTGTGGTCTGTCATGTGAATGGCTACACACAGCCAAGTTTGAATGATTTACATACTCTGATCGTCAGCCATGGTGGTGGTTTCATGCAGTATTTGGACGGCAAGACTACTGTCACGCACATCATTGCTAGCAGCTTGACACCGAAGAAGATTGTAGACTTCCGTCGATATCGCATTGTGAAACCGGCATGGGTTGTTGACAGCATCAAAGCCGGACGTCTACTACCATGGGACGCTTACCGAGTGGTGGACGAAGGAGAACGACAGAAGGTCTTGCGATTCGACGACGGAAATGTGGTCAGCCAGGTTAATGTCAAAAGTAAAGGCTATCGTGAGCAATCGGACACGAGTTGGTATAGATCCCAGCTACCGCAGAACTTAACACAAGCCCCTCCACCAGAGTCGTCAAGTGCACCTATTGTAGACGGCACGACCTCAAGCCCTTCAACGTCGTTTGGTAGTCATGGATTTGATAGTCTCAAAGGTGAGGATCTGGCCGCAGTCGATAGGCTAGCCGATGAAGCTATCGAAGGTCATGTGCCAATTGAGCCAGAGCTCGTGGAAGAGCAGGAAGGAACGACTCTATCTCATATTTCACCAAGAAATATTGCAGAGGATGACTTTGCGGGTCAAGACATGACAGACTTCATGATCTTGGATGAAAGTGCACAGGGACCTGATGACAGTGCTCTCATTGAGCGTATCGAACGGGCTGATCCTCCTGGTTCATCCACAGCTCGAGTGCGCCCATCGACACCTGAACCACAACAGATCGTACAGGTGGACGATGACCAGCCAGCAGACTCAGCACGGACGCCTACATTGCTTGCGCAGATGTCTGCTGTGCCGACCAAGAAGTCTCTCAAACGAAAGCTTCCACCTGGACCATTCGATGGAGGCGCTGATCGAAAGACCTCGAACCTGACTGCCGAAGAGCACAACACGATTCTGCTAGCGGACCCGCATATCCGCAAGTCTAGCACCATCAACCCGGAATTCCTGGATCAGTACTATCGAGAGTCACGGCTTCATCATCTGTCTACGTGGAAGGCCGACCTCAAGTCGCAACTGCAGGCCTTGGCAGCCGAGAAGTCGGCATCGCAGAAAGCACGACCGAAGCGTGCCTCGAATGCCAGGAGGTATATCATGCATGTTGATTTTGACAGTTTCTTTGTTGCAGTTACGTTGAAGAAACACCCGCAATACAAAGACGTACCTGCTTGCGTGGCACATGGTGGCGGTGGGGGCGCCGAAATTGCAAGCTGCAATTATCCTGCCCGTGTATTCGGAGTCAAGAACGGCATGTGGATGAAACGTGCTCACGAATTGTGCCCCGAGCTCAAGGTGCTTCCATACGACTTTCCTGAATATGAGGCGGCCAGTCGACATTTTTATGACGCTATGATGGCAATAGAGGGTGTCATACAGAGTGTGAGTATTGACGAAGCACTCATCGACATTTCGGCTACGTGTCTGGAATACGGAGGCACGGATGGCACCAAGATCAGTGAGGGGAACATCCACAGAGAGCAAAGTAAGGCAGATGAGATTGCGCAGACTCTACGCGCAAAGGTCAAAGTAGAAACTGGTTGTGAAGTTTCTGTTGGAATTGGTGGAAATATTTTGCTTGCTAAGGTAGCACTTCGGAAAGCGAAGCCAGCCGGACAGTATCAGCTTAAACCAGAAGAGGTTCTCTCATTTCTAGGTGAACTTGAAGTGCAAAGCCTTCCCGGTGTGGCATGGAGTATAGGTGGGAAGCTGGAAGAAGCTGGGATCAAGTACGTGAAGGACATCCGAGACATGAGCCGAGAGAAGCTTATCAACGTACTTGGCCCAAAGACTGGTGAGAAGCTATGGAACTATGCTCGCGGTATTGACCGCCAGGAAGTTGGTGATGTTGTCGTTCGCAAGTCTGTATCGGCGGAGGTCAATTGGGGCGTGCGATTCGAGACACAAGAACAAGCGGAAGAGTTTGTCGACTCGCTATGTGGTGAACTGAACAAGAGATTGCTGAAAGAGGGAGTAAAGGGAAAGCAGTTGACGATGAAGATCATGAGACGGGCAGCAGATGCGCCACTCGATCCGCCGAAGCATCTCGGTCATGGCAAGTGTGATACTTTCAACAAAAGCGTTCAGCTTGGTGTGGCCACCAACGACAAAGAAGTTCTATCCAGAGAAGCTCTCTCTATCATGCGTGGCTATGGGTTTTCGCCAGGCGAGCTGAGAGGTCTAGGGGTACAGATGCAAAAGCTGGAACCGATCAGAGCTCTCCCTGGTGGAGACCAAGCAAGCAGTCAGCGTCGATTACAGTTCCAGACAGCAACCAAGCCTGTCATCGATGACTTGCCTAAAGCAGTATCAGAGCCCCTCGAGCCTGCGGCACAGCAGGGTGAGGCAATAGAACCTGTTGCAGATACAGTGCCAACCGTCGACCGGCGCCTCAAGTTCAAGAGTGCGCCAGCTGTTCCTAAAGTCGATGCTGACCTTGTGGATTCCATTAAGGACGACCCAGAGACGCCCAGAAAGACAAGATCCAGCACTGAGTTCGTGAATTCCGTCAATAACATGTCAGACTCTCCATCTAGGAAACCTCTCAACATCCTGGGCACACAATTCATTCTGCCCACTCAGGTGGATCCTGCAGTATTGGCTGAACTGCCCCCGGATATTCGCTCACGATTGGCCAAGCACATCAAAGCAACTGCACCGGTAAGGACTGCAGCTCCGATACGACAGACCTCTCCATCTGCAAAGCCTATATCCTATACGGCTCTACCAAGTCATTCGCAGCTGGATCGTGAAGCACTAGAAGCTCTTCCCGAAGAGATTCGTGCTGAGATCATTGCACATTATGAGATGCCACCAACAAAGGCACTGCGAGGTGCGCAAGCGATCCTCCCCCAATCTCCGCGCAAGAACCGCACGGTTGCAATTTCCAAGAAGGGCTCAGCTACACGTGGTCGACCCCGAGGAGGTGGCGGCAATACTTTCTTGTCGCGCCTGAAAGGCGCCCGGTCCAATGGTTCCACGTTGACCCAATCCAATTTTGTTGCCACTACGCATAGCAATCGTGCTACCAGTCATGACATTACAGATTCCGATGTCGGCAATGACGAGGCGGAAGCGAACAAAGTCAACATTTCTGACGAGTTCCTCAACGCACTACCTCAGGACATTCGCAAAGAAGTCTTGGCACAGCATCGTGCTGAGCAGCTGAAGCGTACTGGAGGACTTGAAGTCATTCGAAAGCGTAATGCACTTCGCAGCAAGCAGCAACAGCAGAAGCAGGCCGAGCCTGGAGAGCAGCGGAATGGCGAAAGAGTTTTGCTGCTTCCTGCACGCGCCCCAAGACCATGCTTTACATCGAGGCGACTTACGGCTTTGCCAGACCTGCGGAGTGCTGTGAGCGAATGGTATGACGCTTTTCGGGACGAAGGCCCCTATGCCGAAGACGTGGTCGCACTGGGCAAGTATCTTGAAAACGTCGTCACTGATGAGGGCGATATGAACAAAGCTATAGCAGTGGTGAAGTGGATCGCGTGGGTCGTTGACGGTGGTGCTGGCGGTGATGTCGGTGATGGTGAAGAAAAGCTCGGTGATGCTTTTAGGAGTGCTGCTGCTAGTACACAAGCTAGCATGAAGTGGTCAGAAGCATTGGAGACTGCGAAAGAACACGTCAAGGAAGCTGTCAAAGCTAGAGGGCTTGGTCCGGTGGCCTTTTAGCGTATGTATACTCTTGGATAGTCGAGTGATGATGTCACTTAGTCTTACCCTGTCGTGCTGTTTCCCTTCCCCCTCCTCCCTCTCTCTTTCCCCAAGTTCGGCTGTACTTGTCACAAATCAACTTATCAACAAAACATCGGCGACCAGTATCGTCCCTGGAGCCATCGCAAAGAGAGGGGCATCTTCCTACGACTAGGTAACTTTCGCACAGTAATGAGCACCACCAATGTTGTGATACTTGGGTAATACTCTCCACTGCAACGAGCTTTCATCTCCTGATAAGCTTGTCCTCGTAGTGCAGGCGTGATAGGCCTGACCAGTGCCTTACTGCTCTCGAAGAATCCCAAGCTTTCTATCACAATCGTGGCACAGCATATGCCAGGAGACTATGATATACTCTATGCGGTATATAAGCACCGGCTGTACTTCAGATGACCTCCTCTCACTGTTCATGCTAGAGTCCTTGGGCAGTATGTCCACTCGTGTAAACCTTGCGACATGAGACTCATTCTGTTGTGAAAGGGTGCCAATTACCTCCCGACTTCAATCCCGGGCACCGACTTCAACAAGTACGAGCGAGAAACATGGCCTGAGCTCGAGCGTCTAGCCAGAGATGTGCCTGAAGCTGGCATACACTTCCGTGCGTACTGCCACCCAATCACTTCTCGCCTCGCGTCTCACATAGCTACAGAGGACACGGTACTCTACAACCGCAAAAAGGACATGGACTCAGCTATCGGACAATGGCAGCGTGAACTGATACGCACAGATCCTTGGTATGCGACACTCATGCCAAATTTCAGAGTCCTTTCCCAGGACGAGTTGCCTCCTGGCATCGACTCTGCTACAGCCTTCACCTCAGTCTGTATCAACACGTCAATCTATCTGCCCTATCTCGCAGGCCAATGTCTGAAGGCAGGAGCCAAACTGAAGCGTGGCATCGTCTCGCATATCGACGACGCAGGCAGCTTCCATGCCTCTGGACAGCCTGCAAGCATCATCGTCAACTGTACCGGCTTGGGCGCGAGATCGCTCGGAGGCGTGGACGACTCAAGTGTCTTCCCAGCTCGAGGTCAGATAGTGCTGGTCAGGAATGAGCCCAACATCATGTGCGGCGTGAGTGGCACAGATGATAGTGGCGACGAGTGTGTCTACATTATGCAACGTGCGGCAGGTGGTATGTTTAGCTTCTCACTCCCTCCTGAGCGGGGCGAACACTTATCACGACTACACTTCTAGGCGGCACTATCCTCGGCGGTTGCTACCAGAAAGGCTCCTGGGAATCACAGCCGGACATGAACATGGCAATGCGAATCAGTAAGCTACTATGCCCAACCTTGGCATGAATAGACCATCTCTTCACGCAGTCCTCTACGTGACCATTATCGCCAGCCCCGTGTCTATCCCATTCTAACACACCCTTCAGTGCAACGCTGCGTCGACATCTGCCCTCAACTGACCCTCCCAAACAATGGCGGCAACCCCAACAAAACCGGGATTAACGCCCTCTCAATCGTGCGCCACGGCGTCGGCCTGCGACCGCTCCGTGATGGAGGTCCCCGGGTCGAGGCTGAGCACCGGTCTGGGGCTGCGGGCGGACACACGGTCGTCCATTGCTAGTACGTCTCATACGACCACACGAACGTATGTATTTGCGACAGGGCTGACATGGATAGTGGACATGGCGGATCGGGCTATCAATCCTCATGGGGAAGCGCTGCTGCTGTTTGTGAGCTGGTGGAGCGGAGTTTGGCTGGAGGGAAGGATTAAGGTGGGTAGGCTTGATGCAGTCTTTTGGTGTACTTAGCGATGTGAATAGCCACGTGGCGGTGGCGGTGATTGTATGCATTGACAATGTGGCTGATGTGTGTGACGGCACCCTCCACGACTTTCATCCTTTGACCTTTTTCAAGACTGTGCTTCTTGTTTCAGGAAGACTTTCGAGCGAGATCGCAAGGCTAATAGCACCTAAATCTGAAAATATTCATCGACGGCACTCTCCACGACTTTCAACCATTGACCTTTTTTCAATGGAAGTATCTAATCTACCACTGACATCACAATGGAGAGACTAAAGAGGCTTTGAAAATTTTCCGAATAAAATGCCCACGGTACTCTCCCCAGCTTTCATCCTTTGACCTTTTTTTTAGCAGTTCAACCTTTTCTCCCAACAAGGTGAAGTCGGGACGGTCTGAAAGCAGGATCTGAATCTTGATAGACTTGCGACGGCACTCTCCACCACTTTTGTCCCTTGACCTTTTTTTCCATGATCCCAACAATTTCTTGCAAAGAAGTTGAAGTCGGAAGAGATCAGATATCTAAGATCCAGCCAGATCTGAACCAAGTCACTACGGCACTCACTCCCGACATTGATTTTTTTTCCGTCGACCCTTTGTTCTGCAAAGTGCAACAGCGGTGTGCTCTGCTTGGACTTGGAGACAAGAGTTGTCGTTCTAGAAGAGGGGATATAGACCAAGTACACCTAGGCGCAAAGACTTAAGGTGAATGATAGAACATGACGGTGGTGTATCTATACCAAACAAAACGAGCAATACAGTCGAGACGCCTGACCTCACTGATGATCTGCCTCCTGCCTCCTGCCTCCAGCGTGTATACCAGCACGAACCACAGAGTCTGTCATCGTGCTGACCTCTGGCGCGCGACCAAGCCCACCATGCCAAGACCACCACCAACCCCAACACCATGCTTCCCACAAACGCTCATTGACGCCCTCACCATTCGCTCATGCCATACAACATTCCAAGTTGGCGCACCATTGATATTCCCCATTCATCCTTCCTAACCTTCTCAACCTTCTCACTTGAACTCCTCCCTCACTTTCCTCTGCACGCCCAAATCCCCCTTCAGCCCCTCCTTCACCTTGACACTCCCCACAAACGGCAACACACTCTGCGCAAACCGATGGACCTTATGTCCCGCGCCCTCCTCACTCCCTCCACCCTGCCCACTACCTTCACCCGCATCCTGATCCTCCCTCTCCTCCCTGTCCATCTCCCCCATCAACCTCTCCTCATCACTACTACTCAAACTACTGCTATCGTCCCCGCCAGCCCCATGTTTCCCGCCTCCAACCTGCTTATACACGACATGATCGCCCTCCTTCTTCTTCCGTTCGCGCTGCTCGTCCTTCAGGCGGCCCATGAGCTCGGCGTCTTTTTGCGAGTCGAGGGTTGTGATCTTGATGCCAGGGAAATTGACGTGCAGGAAGCGGCGCAGGATGGGGAGGAGGGCGGCGTTGGGCCGGTAGGTGCCGCTGTCGTTGTCGATGATAAGTTCGTAGTATGCTGGGTCGCGGGGCGGATCGCCGGATGGAGGACCGCCGGGGAAGGAGGAAGGAGGGTGGGTTTCATTGGAGGTGGCTGCAGCAGCGTCGGAGTGCGAATCTGGGTGGACGCGGGCGTTCGGATTCTGAGAGTTAGGATCGTGCAAGCCGGGACCGTGGGAGGCCGCAGCTTCTGCCTCTTCCGGCGGCGGGCGATGCGGATCTTTGAGACGGCGAATGAAAAACTCTCCGCTGTAGGCAATGTAGATGCTGGCGTCGCTGTGCATGGTGTGTTTGCTGAGGAAGTCGATACCGAATTCCTTGCCTGTTTCGGTGAAGCGCATGAGGCCGTCGAGGGTGATGACATATGTGTGTATGCGACCACCTTCGTCGTGGTGCACCATGTCGAGGAATTGGCGGGACATGTCTTCGGAGGGGTGGCCGAAGACGCCGTGTTTTGTCGAGGAAGAGAAGTTGTAGACCATGCCGTGTTGGTGGTGAAGAGCTTTGTGGAGGATGAAGCCGCGGACGCCCTTGGATGTGAACAGATTGCTGATGATGGGTTTGAAGTCGACGTAACGGTGATAGAGCTCGGCGGGGACGGGGCCTTTCAGTTGGAACTGGTTGGCTTGAAATTGATAGCGGCCGGGTTTCTTCCTCCCTTGACTAGCCTTGGACTTGTTACTGGCAACTGAATTTCGCTTGTCGCGTTGCTGGCTTTTAGGACTCAGCATGCTTGGGTTGTTCGCGACCTGACCATTCGAAGCTTGACCATGTTGTGTCTCCTCAGAAGACTCATCACTATCCGTGTCTTGATCTGGTGCCCGACTATTCGCAATACGACCAAGCAATGGCGAGAAGTGCTTGTACCAGTAATTCGGGCCTGTGGTATACATTCGTCCACCTTCCTCGCCTTTGCTCCTTCCAAGCACCTCTATCGACACGAACAGATCACCAGACATTTCCTTTGCCTGCCGTGTAGCTACTGCAAGAGCTCGAAGCATATATGCTCGCTTACTACCAGCGCGCTTCTTGATCTTGTAAGCCTGCTCATGAATCCCCTCCCAATTTTCACTTATCCCGTCGACATGTATGTGTGCATTGCCGAGTCTATCATCACGATCATTGGCGTCCTCATCGTAGATTCGAGCTTTGAGTGAGAATCCACTCGCTGGGACGTGCGCAAGCTGCCATACTGTATCCCAGATCGGTTCGGTGCTCTTGAAAACTGTATGCGACCTGAAGCGCAGTGGTGAATCTTCTTTATGCCGAGGTGTCAGACTCGTCTTGATCTCAGCGCTGATGTACGGATCGGAGCTCAACGTGTGGAGATCTGCCATAGGAAGATGTGTAGCGCGATGAAAGGTGATGCGCACATCGAATCCGGGTTGCGCATGCGGTACCTTTGTTGCATCGTAGCCTCCAGCAGGACCTTTTGTATCCTTATCTGGATGCTCATTGCCTAGATGGTCGCCCGATTGCTCTGCTTTCTTCTGTTCTGGGCCCGCATTCTGTTGTGACTGCTCCACAGTGTTCCCCGACTGCTGGTCTTGCTTGTCATACTGCATGTCGTCCGACTGGCTGGACTCGTAGTGCTTTTCTGGCGATGCGCCCTGTTCGCAATCATGCGGTTCCTGGTGGGTGCGCCGATACGTGGTGTATTTCTCGACGAATATTAGAATTGTCGCGAGGAGGAGATTGAGCGCGCGGCGGTAGTGTATGCGGAGCAGGTTGACGATGGTGTGTTGTCAATTGCCGCGGGTGAGTGCGACAAGAGACGAGATGACTGGCCTGTTTGTGATTTCAGATGATGAGTAATCGGTTGAGCTGCGTGAGCGTGGGATAAGCTTCGAACGGTGGAGAGGGACGTGCGTGCCGGTTGCCGAGCCGTATTCACCAGGTGCTTGTTGTTGATATTGCCAATAATTGATGATGTTGACGCTCTAGTGTACAGATGATGATGTTGAAGGTCTTTGGAATGTACGAGTATGCTCGGTGCATGACAATACTGAATCATGAGCCTGTCCGGGTCGTGGCTGAGCGCCAGCTTGTTTTGTCATTGGTATCTGTTGAAACTCTCGAGGAACCAGCTCTTCTACCAGGCGATCATTCAAGGCATCGTCCGTCACGCAGGGTCCGGAGATGATACCTGCACACGTGCGACGTCATTTCAGGTCAATGTCACAACACAGGGCTTTCTGGTTCTGGTGCTCGTTACTCCCTGGCTTATTCTCAGGACATACTGCATCACTACTACATCTAGAATCCCTCCTTCTTCAGCCACGCCTTGACATCCTCGGTATCTCTCTTCAACCACATGCTATTCGCCCTGACAGCATCCAAGCTCTGCGCCAATCCTTGATCAAAGCCCTTGGTGCTCTTCCCCTTGAAAAACTCCTCAATCATCGTTGCCTGCTCGTCATGCGTGAAGCCACTTGCACAAATCTGCACAACGCTGCCCAGCATGCTGAGTCCAGGCGGCAGTTTCTCCACTAACATGTCCCAGTTCTCAGTCATACCCTTCCACAATGCCTCGGCACCCTCACGATGGCCGCGCAGGCCGGAGAACGGCTGGTAGATATCTTGAGTTCGCACCTCTTTTCCGGCAAAGGCGAGATCGAGTGTACGCTGAATGAGCTCCGGTTGACGGGCACGGCCAAGTGTGCGAAGAGCGGTGTTGCGCTCGTCGGACTGCTTAGCAGTGCGGTACTCGGCCAGGACACCCTCGTATTCCTTCTCGCCACCTTCGGCAAGGACAATGCCAAAGACAGCGCCCCTGAGGTTAGGGTGAATAGCTTCACGGTCTCCTGCTGTGAACTTTGCAAACATGTCCTGGGCCGCCGCGACAATCTTCTTGTCGCCCATGTTACCAGCAGTTGCGAACATCAGAGCCTTGAACTGTTGCTGGATGTTACCATCGGACTCAGAAAAGGTCCAGCCAAGACTGTGTGCTTTGTCTGCGGTAAGCTTGAGAGTAAGCGCTTTCAGGGCGTCCTTTGTGGCTTGGTCTTCAAACATGAATGCAGCACGAAGCTTGGCGAGGAAACCAGTGATTTCTGCCCAGACAACATACTCCGACTCGCCGGTGAAGCCTTGTAGTAGAGAAAGCGTGCCCGAGGTTGGCTGGTAGCCAGACGCTGCTAGATCTCCTGCATCTGCAACCATGCCGGCACGATCCTCGACAGATAGAAGACCAGCCTTGGCATTCTGGCCGAGCTTTTGCAGGCGCTCCGAGCTGTAGTATGTGCGGTACACACCCGAGTGATCGGCATTGAGCTTGTAAAAGTCCAGATCTGGAACCTTGAAGGTGTGTTCGCGTCCAGTGAGAGCCAGCTCTTCATCTACACCATCTTCTGTACGGAGACCAAGGAAGACTGGGTACAGAATCTTGTCCTCATCTGGCTTTACATCTGCTGTCCTGAGGTAACGGTTCTGCTTGACGTGGATAGAGCTTGATTCCTTGTCCTCGGTCACTGTGATTATAGGGTAACCGACGTTTCTTGTCCAGATCTGCATGACCTTCTCGACATCTTTTCCACTTGCATCACTGAGCGCAGCCCACAAGTCAGTCGTCTGCGTGTTTCCGTAGGCGTGCTTCTTGATGTAACGACGAATACCCTCGAGAAAAGTCTCCTCGCCCAGATATTTCGAAACCATGCGCAGCACGCAGGATCCCTTCGAGTACGAGATGGCATCCTGTCTGAATTAGCCTTGACAAACTCGCGATTGTCTCATAAGCACATACGAAGATCTGGTTGATCTGGTCAGCCCGTGCGATAGGGACCTCAATCGGGTGACTGCTCCGCAGGGAATCAAGTCGTAGTGCGCTGCTCAGGTTGTCGGTTACGTAGCCTTCCCACACCTTCCACTCTGGGTAGAAAGCATTGCAAGAGTACCAACTCATCCATGTGGCGAAGCCCTCGTTGAGCCAGAGACCGTCCCAGAAGTCCATAGTCACGAGATTACCGAACCATTGATGTGCCAACTCGTGCTGAACAACCTCAGCTACACGCTGCTGTGTGGAAGCACTGCTAGTCTTCTCGTTGAAGAGAAGGTCGACCGTACGGTATGTTATGAGACCCCAGTTCCTGGACACACATTAGCGTCTGCGTCTTCAGGTCTTATGCCAAACTTACTCCATGGCACCAGCGCTGAAGTCGGGAATGGCAACCATGTCCATCTTCGGCAGAGGGAATGCGCTGTCAAACTTCTCCTCGTAGAACTTCAATGTTCGTGCAGCCAGCTCGACTGAGAAGTGACCATGTTCAATGTCAGAGTCCGGTGGAGCGAAGACTCTCACTGGGACGCGAAAGTTCTTTGACTCAATCACATTGAGCTCTCCAACGATGAATGCCAGCAGATATGTGGACATCAGAGGCGTAGTGTTGAATGTGACTGACTGCTTCTTACTGCCTGACATGGTTGAGTCTACCTCGGTCTCCGACTTGACATCCATGTTACTGAGGCAGGTGAGTCCCTTGTCCGCAATCAATGTGACCGTGAACTTTGCCTTCAAGGCTGGCTCGTCAAAGCAGGGAAACGCTCTCCGCGCATCCGTAGGCTCCATCTGTGTAGTAGCCATGTACTTTGTCTCGCCAGCTTTGTTCTTGTAGGTCGATCGGTAGAAACCCGCCAAGTTGTCGTTGAGGATTCCGGTGAACTTCAGGGAGAGCTGCGCTTTTGTGCCGCTCTTGAGAGTGTCCTCGAACCCGAATGTGGTAGTCTCGTCATCCTTGTTGCTAGTGATCTTCGGCTGCTTTGTGACTGTGCCGTTGGATCCCTTGATCTCGACTTCTTGTATCTCAATCTCGTTGGTGTTCAGCACTATGGAAGTCGAGTCCTGCTTGACGTCCAAGCTAACTCCAGGTTAACCCTTGTCCTTTAAGCAATCTTTCATTGACGTACTCTATTGTGACTGATCCGTTATATGTGAACTTCTCCAAATCCGGCTCGAGGGTGAGATCGTAATGCAGTGGCTTCACATTAGTTGGCAGAACCTCCCTCTTAGGTGCAGAGGAAGCGCCCGAGATGTCGTCGCGGAGACACATGCTTCGTCGGCAGGAGCAGTGTCTGGTGTGAACGAAAGACGGTCTAGTAGCACGGAATGCTTGAAGACGCGGACTGCTAGCAAGGTGGACACGAGTTGTAGAGTCACTGGGTTGAGGTGTTCTTGCTGCGGATGTTGCGAGTGCAAAGGAGCGGTAGCTTGGTTTCACAAGTGCAAATCGCGAGGGACGACTTGGTGAGATGTAGAAACGAGATCTGGACCAGAGTGCTCTATGTACCGAGGACAGATTGCTCATTGATATGCAGGAGAAGAATGGAGGCGGAATAGACTAGAAAGCAGCTGCGTTCCATTCCATGCCATGCCCCAAACATGCAACCCCGTTCTTATCCAGATCGCTTGCGCCTTCCTATCAAGGCTAGCTCCATCGGCGGACTCCATCCTGTTCTTATTGTCACACCGCCCTCGTCTCTCCTCTTCTCTCCTCACATTCGAAGCAGTTTATTCAGTCCTCGTGAGCTATCCGCACTTCCTTGGAATGCTGACAGTTTTCTTCTTTCGAGAAGCTCTGCGAGATCGTCTTCGTGGCCGAGTTTGAGAGTGTCACGATTCATCATGAATGGCATTCATAGAGACGCCTCACATCTTTTCGTGATATTCGGGTCATGGCAGTATGTCCATGAGTGAAGTCTGGTAGTATCACTACGTCTTGTTGCTGAAGAGTGGAGGCAGTCAGTTTTCATGCGGAATATTCGAGCTCCTGTCAGAGAAACCAGAGAGTCAAGTTTTTCCCTCTTCATTCTGTTTCGATAGCTTCAAACACCACGCGTACAAACAGACTGCACCCTCCACAACCGACGAGAACCTCTTTGTCGCCTTCTGCACTGGCGATGTTCAGGTCTTCTTCCGTGATCTCGTAAGCTTTGCTGTTCCCACATCTGCACACCCGAGACCAGCTTGAACGCTCCTCATTATATGTCATGTCATCCAGATCCAAGGTCTCCAATTCTGTGGGATGTAAATTTGCAATGGTTGCACCAGTCCTCGTTCTGGTATTTAGAAGCAGCGTTTCATCGTAGGGTTGTCGCCGCGCTGGATCTAGTAATGTATCTCGTGCTAGACATATGGTATCGATATCGTGAGGAAATTCAGCACTTCTCGCATGCTGGGCGGGCTGCGCAACCAGTATGCCAGGAACCTTATCTGGGTGGTGCTGCAACAGTGTCCGCCGAAACGCAACTTTGATTTGTGCGGCAGAGGCGGAGTGACTCGACGTCGGAGTAGGAAGTCCTAGGACGGTATAGTAGTTCAATGTCCTCCACGTCATCTGGGAAGGTCTTATTGAATTCCGGTGTAGCTGTGCCAGGATATTTTCCCAATGTCACAGTCTGAGGACAGGACTGCACGAACTTGGCGGTAAATGGTGGCGCACAACACGTGATCATTTTCACGTCCGTAAGGTATGTCTGTCTCCTTGCCATACCTAGCTATATGTACCGCTCGGGCTGGGTTGGGCTATGTGATTTAACATGCTGGGTATTCACTGCTATAGACGAGTGGCTAACGTTCAGTCATTGTCGAAAGTGACTGTCCGCCGCTTCACCTTTTTTTTCGCCTTGGCTTCGGGTTCTGGTTCCTGTTCCTGCACATCCTCCTTGTCTGTGTTGCCCGATACTGCAACAGGCTTTGCTACTTCAACAGCAGCATATGACACCACGCTCGGTGTCTCACCCACTGGACCATCATCCACCAGCTTCGGCTTCTTCGGCTTCTTCTTCTTGGGCTTGTCGCTTGCTTTTTCAGCGACAGAGCCTTCACCATTGGCATCTGTGGTTTTCTTCTTCTTGGCCTTCCTCCGTACTACCGTGCCCTCTCCACCGTTTGGCGCCTCGATGGTCTCAGCCTTTCTTTGCATTTCTAACCTCATCCTCTCCACTTCTTTCATTGCAGCTGCCATCTCAGCTTCCTCAGCTTCCTGGCGCTCCGAATTTAATCCACTGACGCCTCGGGCATCATGCACGCCAAGTGGATTGAGCGACAAGTTGCCCAAATTGCTCGAGTCAACCTTTAGTGGAGAAGGGGAACGTGTACCGCTATTGAACGACAGCAGTGGCGGACGCAATGACTGCTTCGTCGGGGTCGTCATCGATGCACCTGCGTCAGGCAGATCGTCATCTGCAATGTTCTCGTCGGTCAGGATTTCCACCTTCCGCCGCGCTGTCTTCCTCTTCCTCTTTGCTTCTTCTGCTCGTGTTTCATGCTCTTTCAATTCTTCGCTTTCAAGCTTCAATTCCATAATCGGGATCGAGTCAACGTCTAATGTCTCTCCATTTGTGCTTCGAAGCACGTTGTATGGTGTGGACGTGCCTGAAT
>Ga0268246_10000434_pt1 | contig 18386 bp, 21 predicted proteins | sample AgamicOrSfe_FD_200242 | JGI IMG/M metagenome (GOLD analysis project Ga0268246, IMG submission 200242) | Agave microbial communities from Guanajuato, Mexico - Or.Sf.e (v2) (version 2) | ecosystem: Host-associated > Plants > Phyllosphere > Phylloplane/Leaf | place: Guanajuato, Mexico | collected...
GGAAACATCCAGCTGAGCTAACTCCCGACGAGTCGACTCTCCATCGAGTATGACATGCCTCGCATAGGCTTGAGTTTGAGCGGTCAACAGGTCTTTCAATTGCATTTGGCCAGACCTGAGCTTCGACAAAATCATCTCTTGATTGCTTGTAAGCGATTTGAACTGGACTTCTTGCTGCTGATCCGATTTCTCTATCTTGTCCCTTCGTGGACATTAGGATTTGGACGTGCCTCCGTATTGTGGTGCTTTATCTTACATTATGCTCGTGAGAAGCCTGAGATTCAGCCGTGACTGACATGTTTCCAACTTGACCTTCAGCTCCTTCGTCCGAGTGGATCGTGCAAAGGCTTTAGCTGCTCCAAGTAGTCTTTTCAGCTTCCCATCCGATGCTGATATGTCAATGCTGGAATACCAGGCTGTGAGCTCCATCGCGCAGGATGAGCATTCCTTAGCAACTTGCAAAAGTTGCAAGTCGTTGGCTGACAAGTTCGCGGCACGTCTCGAGCTCACTGCCGTATGAAGCCCTTGGGCCAAAACAGCATCGTGCTTCGCATCCTCAAACGAACGTATCGCTTCTGCCGTGACCTCTCCTTTCTGCTCTGATATGTCAGAGATTGTCTTGAGAGCTTGAAGTCCCCATGCTGTAACCTGAATGACGTTACATGCCAATCCAAAGGCCGTGACAGGATCCATAACCCAGTATACCTGGCATCGACGAGGTAACAGAGGTCATTATTAACTGCTGACATTGGGGGCTGAGTTCCGCTAAGCCAAAACGACTTACGCTAATGCAGGTACGGGAGATACTGTAGCGGCACGATCGGGTGATACTACACATCAAAGTGCCGTAATCTGTCGAAACAAGAGAGGGGATCATATGCACAAGCAGAGACAACTGTACATGAATCAGAAGCTAACTATAATAATCTGATCCAACTCAAACAAAATGCAGATGATGCCGCCCCAGACGCCACGCTATGCTGAACCAAAAATCCCTAAACCAGAACCTCAGCTGGCAAATCCACTTCATCGTACCATCTCCTCTTCTTAGATTTCTCGCTCGACTTGCTTTTGAAGTCCTAAATACCAGAGAACTCCTCCTTGAACTGACTAGTCGCGTACCACGTGTCGAACGCATTGCACTGCTGCTGATACGCCGGGCCAGGGAGAGCGATCTCGCTCGCTGCCTCGAGGAATTGAACGCCCAATCCTTGACTTGCGTGCCATGCGATATGACAATGCATCAGCCAGCTCTGACATTTAATCAGTATATTATGACTTCAGAAGGTCCTAAGATATGTCTGCTTACCCCTGGGTTATCAGTCTTGAACGCCACGACCACCCAGCCGCCACCGGGCAGTGTGACGACATCACGTCGCGTGGGGTTGTTGTACTGTAATGTCGCAGGGCCATTGACGGTGTCGAACTGGCCATTGCCGCTGCCGAGGATGTAGAAGTCGTGGCCGTGAAGGTGGATCTGCATGAACAAGTCAGAAAGTGGTCACAGAAGTGAAGAAAGTGTACGGCACTCACCGGATGGGCGACAGGCGCAAGCTGCGGGTCGATTTCCTGAATAATCCAGAAAGTCCACACGCCTTCGTTAACAAGCTCGATCAAGTTCTCAGTCGATGGCCAGCTGTTGTTGCCCTCCATGACATAGGACATGATGGGCTTGTTCCACATGACATGCAATGCAGAAGTATTCACACCCCAGGTGATGATATTCTGGTTGTTCGTCGTAACACCAGGAATCAAGATCTGAACGTCCAAAGCCTTGCTTTGCGCAATGAATGCTGCTGAGCTGCCGACTGTGTTGGGGACCCAAGGTGTGAGAGGGCTGGGCTCGACACAGCCTCCGTCGGAATAGCCTGTCGTTGTCGGTGTGGCGACTTTGACGCCGTTGTAGGTGAAGATGGCGAGACCGCCGTTTGAGTTGAGGTCGTCGTTTGTGCAGCCGGTTTCGACTTGGGCGCGGAACCAGTAGTTTCCGGGGGCTTGGTTGGCGTTGATGACGACTTCGTAGCGTTGGCCGATGTTGATCATGAGTGTGTTAACCATGATCGGCTGCACAGGGACGAAATCAGCAGTCAAGATCTGCATCTGATGGCCATCAAGAGACACAGTCATCGCAGAGTATACTGAAGAGTTGATGAGTCTGAGTAGGTACTTCTTTCCTTTCGTGAGCGGCGCCCTTAGGTATTTGCCAGTAGTTTGCGCGGCATTCATGTTCGTGCCGTTGATGAGGATATTTGTCGGGTTTGGTGGTGGTTGACCTCCACCGTAGTTTGCACCGTCAAAGTCTTGGATGTCGAGTTGTGTACTTGTGTAGGTGTAGTACCAGTCGGACAGAGTCAGTGGGCCCATGTCAATGTCGTAGTTTGCACTGGATGGTCCGGCGATCACGATTGGGCCGAAGAGACCGTCACCGTACTGTGCAGAAGCATGAGAGTGGTACCATGATGTGCCAAACTGTGTAGCCTGGAATGTGTAGGTAGTGGAATGGCCAGGTGCCAGAGGACCTATGGGAATGTCAGAAATGTCTTGCTCACAGCTAGACCAAAAGTCTGAGAAGAATCCTGACGGCACCCTCCCGGGGATCCTTCTTGACTCATGGTCTCTGCCAGTATGGCGATGAATACTCACACTCAGTCAGGCCTCCAACTCCATCATTCAGGGTGTTGTTGAGCTGGCGAATGCCGTGCCAGTGAATACCGGTCTCGTTGAGCTTCAGGTTGTTGTTCACCGTAACGGAAATCATGTCGCCCCCTGCATGGTGTTAGTCAATGTTTGTGTATGGCAATAGTAGCGAGGCACGAACAGTTGGCATTGATCGTTGGACCTGGAAACTGTCCATTGAACAAGAAGCACGTCTTCTTGTTGCTCCCATCCGGGTTGCAAGTGCTGTTTTGGACAGTGAGAGTGTACTATACTAAACGTTAGTGATCTGAAATTCTGCACACGGTTATACAGAGGACGGAGAACGTACGTATCTCGTCACACCAGTTGTAGGCCATTTCTCGTCAAAGTCGTCCGCCACACTGAAGCCAGGAGTCCAGCAATTACGCGACGTCGGACCAAACGTGCATGAAGCATCTGCTACGGCACTCGTGCTGTTGGATGATGTGCTCGCTCTCTTATGGACTGTGTGAACCTCTGGCTCCGCAAGAATGATCTGGTTGGAAGGAAGATTTCCGCCGGAGGAGAAAGGTGTGCCAGCAGTAGCAAGAGCCGCGAAGGAGACAGCAAGAAGGGAAGAAATGTACATGATGACAGTTGAAGAAAACGAGTGACTGAAAATGAGTGACTGAAATAAATTGCGAAGAACGAGTGATAGGCAAGCAATGGGGCTCTTTCTTGATGGTCACACGACACACAGCAGGGACGAGTGAGGGTTATAAAGACTGGGCACAAGAGGCTTCAGGCAAGTATGTTCATTAGCTGGCGCGGGGTCCCGGTGTGACATCGCTTAGGAAGTACCGTTCAGCTTTGCCAGACTAAGCTCAGGCTAGGCTACGAAACGATTAGAGATTGCACTCATCGTTGTCTGATCTTGGAGGGCAGTCAGGCGATTGTGGCGTGAGCATCGAAGGTAGTGCTAAGGAAACTGTAATAGCCGAAGCTTGATTGGGTGAATGACAGAACTAAAGGTCAGAACTCCATAGGCTAAAGCAGCAGATTAGGACATCTCTCCTGGAAGCAGTTAAGCAATGTGGCGAGTGGAGGTTGATTCTGTGATGACCTGGTAAGCGAGTGGATGTCGCGTGGTACGGCGTGGAGTAGCATCATGCTAGCATGGCCTTCTGGAAGCCATGATGCTTCGATGCCGATCGAGCGACATGCTTGTAACGTTGATTAGAGCAAGAAGTAGGGACCAAAAACGTTTCACCTCTTGTTTGTTTACTCAAACAATTCACGTAGTTTTCAAGATCAGACGATGGAGTCATGGAGATCATCTCACCATTTCTTTCAAACTGGATTCAACTTTTGCTCGAAAGACATGCTTCCCGAAAACTCAAGGACGCCGGGCGGCCTGAAGCAATCTCACCACAGTAGACTTCAAGCGCCAACATATCGTAGTTTTGCCATTCATATCAGTCGAGACAAGCCTTTTGCCAGCCACAAGGGTGACTGCAAGGGACCATGCGGGACGGGAGATGTCAGGAACGGGCCGGTAGATCTTAACAAAAGGCGATAGCACGAGCCCGGAGATGACACGCTGAGATAGCAGACCTCACGATATTCCATCTTGAAGACTTATTTTTCTAGCGTCTGATCTCCATCTCGTAGGTCTAGATGAGCTCGAAAGTGGACGCTGTGGCTGCCGGGCTGCCCGTTTCAGAGCCGTTTCCGGAAGCTACACCAAATTTCGGAAAGACTAAACCGGTGTCGTCTGGTCTTAGTTAGTGAAGATTAAGAAGGCACGGAGAGATTTCATTCGATGATCACGAATTCACAATACAGGAACAAAGGGTTTGAATGTTTAAGCATGATAGCACGAGCAGTCGAGGACAGGGAAAAGATGCTTTGTTGTTGAGTGTGCGCACGGTGCAAGCGGGATCTTGCATTAGGGCTCTAACGCCTCATTACCCTGCATAAAGCGTGTCACTCTATCACGTGCTGTGATCTCGATATTTTGTGACTTCATGATCCTTCAGAACCTCATCACCACCATTTCAATGTAGCATGCTGCGCTCGGTCGCAAGAGCAACAACAGAAGTCTTCACAATGTCTACGGCACCTGTAACCAGCACAGCAGCTCGCGTGGCTATCCCTAAGAATGGTGTCGACTACAGAGGAAAGGTCGTGCTTGCGCCAATGGTGCGTTCTGGCGAGCTGCCTTCGAGGATGATGGCACTAAGATATGGTGCAGATCTAGTCTGGGGTACATTAGCCGCGCCCAGTATACTGATCGACCTCCCACTGACGCATCCTTGAACAGGCCCCGAAACAATCGACCGTGCACTGATTGGTGCTTGTGTTCGAACAAATCCCCGTGCTGGCACTGTGGAATTCACGCGCGTGCCGTCGAATGGCGGAAACAAGAAGGCTAGCTCACAAAAAACAGACGAAGAAAAGACACAGGAACTGGTTGCGGGGAAGGAGAGCATAATATATCGCCTACACCAGGAACATGAAGCTGGACGACTCATCTTTCAGCTTGGCTCCGCCGATCCTGTTCTTGCTGTTCAAGCTGCTACACTTGTCGCTCCATATGTTTCCGGGATAGACCTCAACTCTGGCTGTCCCAAGCCATTCAGCACTAGCGGAGGTATGGGTGCAGCTTTACTATCGACCCCGGATCTGCTTTGCGATATCCTGTTAAACCTTGTACGGGAAGTTGGGGAGAAGTTCGAGATTGGCATCAGTGTGAAGATTCGATTGCTGTCGACTCCAGAAGAAACAAGAACACTTGTGGAAAGGCTGGTCAAGACAGGAATCACGGGATTGACAATACACTGCCGGACACGATCAATGCGGAAAACAGAAAAGGCAACACGAGAACAGCTTAAAATGGTTGGCGAGGTATGCAGAGAGGCTGGTGTGGCATGTTTGATGAATGGAGATGTGGAGGATCGTGATCAGGCAGAACAGTTAGCGAAAGAGTTTGAAGTTGACGGCGCAATGATTGCGACAGCAGCAGAAAAGAATCCATCCATATTCCGAGCCGGCGCTGACGGAGGCAAAGCTGATTGGAGGGAGGTCGTGGAACATTACATGCACGCTGCTATCGACGTGGAAAACAGATGGGGTAATACGAAGTTCCTACTTGCACAGATGATGCCCGGAAAGGAGCAGAATAAACGAGGTCTGGGACAGGCAAAGAATTATGAGCACGTCTGCAAGATTCTGGAACTGGATGAAGCGCTTATCGAGAAGGCGACGAAGCTGGACTCGATGCTGGGCTTAACGAACCGGGAAACGAAAAGCTCGCAGAAAGCGCAAAAAGCACAAGGTGCAAAGAAGAATCAGCAAAAGGCGACACAGAAGAGACCTGCAGAAGATGTCACGTCGACGGCTGAAGTGGCAGATGCAGTCGTTGCCCAAAATGACAATGCGAGAGATGCAAAGAGGCAAAGGCATGGAGAAGAGCCATCATCAGAACATAGCGCCGAGTACGCCTCTGAAGTCGTTCAGCCTCCGATCACAGCAGCTCTTGTGACTTGAGTTGGCAATATCCAGACCCGATATGGTTCGACGTGCCGACGGAGCAGAAACTCCCTAGAGCGGGAAATACTCTCCTTCCACAACCCAGCTCGGCAGCTCAAGGACTCGCGATCGATCACAAGTCGATGTGTGAATCGGAGCCCCAGTATGTACTGGTCGCTCCAACATGCGACAGTCACAAGAAGCAGAGAGGAAGCATTGCAGTCAGGCTTAGCGCCCAGGCATCAAGAGAGTCAAGCCGAAGGAAAGGCCAATTCGTCATTGGACGGAAGCACCGGATGTTGGTCCGGTGAGGTGACGCAATGCATGACAACATGTCATGGGAAAGTGAGAGGTGGATGCGCTTTCCCATTTGTAGATCATCGGAATCTATATGCTCATTGCATTCCACTCCCACAGTTCTCTCGCTTTCATCTCATCTCATCTCATCCCATCTTCTTCACATCTTTGTTTTCAGCTCATCTTCCTCTAACCTATTCATCACATAACCCACCACCACCCATCACAATGCAGCACGTCCTCCGTGAGCCCTCTCCACTTCTCCTCCAACACCTCCCCGACTAACGTTCCGTCAGAAGCCGGCCTAAGCTCAGGTCTCAGCGCCGTCGCCGGCATCCACTCCAAATCCGCCCCCAAAGTCTCGCCCTCCTTCGACGGCACCCCCGCACTTCTACCCCAAGACTGGACCCCCCAGCGCTCATCGCGCATCACATACAAAGGCAAATACCACAACGTCGACGCGGCTCTACTATTCTGGGGCGCCTGGAGCTGGGGAGACACGGCGACGTGGCACTATGATCAGAAAGAGCGACCGGCGATTACGGAGGGCTGGGAGGAGGCGAGGAGGGCGGGACAGAACTCTATTGATACGGCACAGGTGCGGAATCATGGACGAAGGGCACTGCGCGGCTGGAGTGTGAGCTGATATGGAGGTAGGCGTACGGATCCGGACGAAGCGAGGAGATATGCGGCGAGCTCTTCCAGGGCCTCAATAGGGACGACTATGTCATCCAGACGAAGTGGTAAGCTGCACCCAATTTTTCCCGTCAATCATGTGTTTGAGCATCAGCGAGATCATGTGCGAAATAGCACTGCTGACATACCTCACCTCCACCAACCAGGTACGTCGTCCCCGACCGCCCCACCAACCTCTCCTCCTCCGCCCCCGAAACCACCCTCCGCGCCTCCCTGAAACGCATGAACCTCAACAGCCTCGACATCTACCTCGTGCACGGGCACATCCACGCCCGCTCCATCGCCTCCGTCGCCGCCTCCCTCGCTTCCTGCGTCGAAAAGGGCATGACCAAATGCGTCGGCGTAGCGAACTACTCTACTGAAGACATGTTGCAGATGCGCGACGAACTGGCAAAATACGGCGTCCCGTTGGCGTTGAACCAGGTTGAGTTTAGCGTGCTGAGGAGACTGCCTGAGACGAGTGGCTTGTTGGAGACGTGTAAAAGGGAGGGGATTGTGATGCAGAGTTATTCGAGCTTGGCGCAGGGACGGCTGACGGGGAAGTATACCAAAGATCGTAAGCCACCAAGCTCTTATAGATTCAGTTCATATCCCATGAAGGATCTCGAGGAGACGATTGCGGTGTTGGAGCAGATTGGCAGAGAGAGGGGCGTTAGTACGGCGGCGGTGGCGCTGAACTATAATTTGAGCAAGGGGGTGGCGCCGGTGGTGGGATTCAGGAATCCAGCACAGGTCGAGCAGAATGTGCAGGCCCTAGGGTGGAGATTGAGCGTGGAAGAGGTCGAGAGGATCGACGCGGTGAGCTTGGAGGGCAAGGCTACTGCGTTGTGGCAGCAGGGATGAGGGGAATAGTTCAGCATCAGCACGAATCAAATCTTCCAACCCCCGACCACCTCCACCTCCCCGACCACCTTGCCGCCGCCGCCGAGCAGTTATCAGTACAGCCAGTATCCAACGAGCGAGCTGGAGGGCACGATTAGGGTACCCGAGGATGGCAGGGTGACGGCAGTCAGCACGGCGGATTTCAATATGTCAAATGGAGTGGCGCCGGTGGTGGGAGCCAGGAATTTGGCGCAAGTAGAGTGGAATGTGCAGGCGTTGGGACGGAGGCTGTGTGTGGAGCAGGCGAGGAGGATTGATGAGGTTGGTCTGGAGGCGAAGAAGCCGGTATTGGTGTTGTGACAGCAGGGGTGAGCTGAGTGCAGCAGAGAACATGGTATAGTGGCGCTGGTACAAATATACCCACACTTCCACGGCAATCGACGCGCTTTGCTATTGTACACATCTCCATCATCCATCATTCCATCACATCGTCCTATCGTCCCATCATCTTGCCAGACCACTTCCGATGCAACATGTCACGACATCTTACAACGTGAACTTCTCAATCCACTTACGAGCCTCCTCGACACCGTCGTCCACCTTGCTGACCTCCGTACCATTGCCAACACTCGTTGCACCTTTACCACCGGCTTTGCCACCAACGACGCCGGCGACTGCGCTGGCCCAGGATGAGGCAGAGAGGTCGGGATGCTGCTTTGTGAGTGCCTGTAGGATGTGTTAGCTAGCTTCTCGGGTATATTGACCAAGTAGCACATCGCGCTACATCACCAGAAGCACACAAAGCGCATCACAGCACAAACATACCTCTGCAACATGACAACCATGGCTGACCCTCGCGCCCTCACCCTCCTCCTGTCCGATCAGATAGACACTCTTGTCCTTTTCCTTCTGCGAGATATGCTTGATCGCCTCGGCCACAGCCTTGGAGCCGACAGATACAGGGACCGACGTGACGAAGATGCAACTCTTGTCCGTGCCTTTGCTGTCACTGGACGCAAAGTGCGCGTTGATGGCGTCGAGGACACGCTTGACTTCGGCTTTTTGGGCGGCTTTTTGCTCGTCGACGATGCCGCGAGAGATCTTCAGTATGGGAACAGGTGTTAGTAAGGACATGCTAGGAAAGAGGTGTGTGTGCGATTGAGGCGACGTACCTTGCTCATCCTCTCCTTGAAGGCCGACTTTGTCACTGCAGAAATGGACAGCTCGTTCAGCTGCAATTGTATCTGCTTTGCGAGTTGCTCCTTCTCAGGTCCAAACTTGAGGTTCTCCAGCCGCTTCAGCTCCTGGTCGAAGTCTTCTGCGACACGTTGCACGTCACGCGCGTCCTCACCGGTGACGGCGATGATGCGGCGGATACCCTTGGCAATGCCGTTTTCCTCGATGATAATGAGCTCCTTGATCTCCTGGGTGTTGAGCACATGCGTGCCACCGCAGAATTCGACACTGACCTTCGCCCATTGTCCGTTCTTGGGCTCGGCGAGCAGGTCTTCGACTGGCACACCGACAGAGACGACACGGACTGGGTCAGGATATGTCTCACCGAATACGGCGCGGACACCAGTAATTTCTCGGGCAGTAGCAAGAGGCACATCCTTGGCGTAAACCTCGGTGTTCTGTCGAATGTACTTCGTGGAGATGTCTTCGACCTCTGCAATCTCCTTGTCCGACATGCCTGACTTGTGCGAGAAGTCGAAACGAAGCTTTTCACGCGCGACAAGGGAACCCTTCTGATTGATCTCGTCACCAAGGACTTCTCGCAGCGCGTAATTCAGAATGTGCGTGCCGGTGTGGTTGTTACGGATAGGAGCGCGGCGTTCTTCGTCGTACTCGCAGGTGATTGTGTCGTCAATTTTGAAAGAGCCGTACTTCATGCTGCCAGTGTGCAAAACGTATCCAGCGTAGACCTGCACGTTCTGGACTTCAAGCTCGGCGACATCATCAATAATCAGACGACCCATGTCGAACTCTTGACCTCCTTGTTCGGCGTAGAAGCAGGTGCGGTCGAGAAGGATACCAATTTGCCCACCTTCAGGCACATCTTTCGTCGACTGCACAAAGTTCTTTGCATGGTAGATCGCCTTCACTTTGGCGGTGATGTCGACTCGGCCAAATTTGTAGTGGTCCTCTGTCTTGGGAACCTCTGTCATCTTCTCTAGCTTGCCAAGATCGTGCACATCCAGCTTGACGACGTCTGCAAGGGCTTTCTTTTCGCCTTTGCTAGCTTCTCTTGCTTTCTCCTGAGCTTCTTCCACAGCCTTGTCGTCAATGTTGAGCCCGCGCTCCTCCGCCATGAGCTTGGTCAAATCGACAGGAAAGCCGTAGGTGTCGTACAACCGCCAGACGTCGGCACCAGACAAATCTTTAGAGCCTTGGTCCTTGCATTGCTGTGCATACTTTTCGAACATGGCCTCACCACGATCTAGTGTCTTGGCAAATGACCTCTCCTCTTCATTCAGAATGTCAACTACATCGGATTGCTTCTTCTTGATGTCTGGGAACATGTCACCCATCTGGTTGACCAGTGTTGGTACGATGCGAGAGAAGAACTCGCCAATCTCAGTGTTCAAGTACTTTCGAGCATATCGGGCGCCTCTTCTGAGTACTCGTCGGACCACATACCCACGACCGACATTGTTCGGAATACCTCCATCGGAGATAGCAAACGTCAACGTGCGGACGTGGTCAGCAACAACACGATAAGCAGTGTCGATACCATCAGGATCCTCTGCACCAAATCCACCACGGTACTCTCGTACTCCAGTAAGTTCTTGGATAGTTTTGAACAGTGGTGTGAAGACGTCTGTGTCGTAGTTTGACAACTTGTCTTGCAATACTGAGACCAGACGCTCAAAGCCCATTCCTGTGTCGACATGCTTGTTGGGAAGTGGTCGTAGTGATTTGTCAGATTCGCGGTTGTATTGTATAAACACGTTGTTCCAGACTTCGAGCACATTCGGGTCGTCCTGGTTGACGAGATGTGCAGCATTGCGACCGCCGATTCTGTCGTAGTGGATCTCACTGCATGGACCGCAAGGACCTTGATCACCCATCTCCCAGAAATTGTCCTTCATGTTTCCAGGTAGCAAGTGATCTTCAGGAACGCCAGCTGCCAGCCATAGCTCCTTTGCCTCGAGATCCGGCTCAAGACCTGCATCTGGCTTACCTTCAAAGTATGTAACATAAAGTCTGTCCGGGTTGAGACCGTACACCTTTGTGAGTAATTCCCAAGAGTAGCTGATAGCTTCCTTCTTAAAGTAGTCGCCGAAACTCCAGTTTCCTAGCATCTCGAAGAAGGTCTGCATGGGACTGTTAGTATGTGGGTAAGTTCAGGAAATCTCGGTGGCCATACGTGATGGTAGCTGTCTTTCCCGACATCGTCAAGATCCTGCTGGCGTGTTAGAGTAATGCAACTGGCAGATCCATGGCTACAGAACTGACGTTGTGCTTTCCTCCGGCACGAATACACTATATCATCGTCAGCAAATAACTTCGACTGACAGAACGCATTCAACGACCTTTTGCGAGTTGACCGCACGCTTCCATTTTCCAGCATCGGACTGAGGATCCACTGTTCCCAGGAAGATTGACTTGAACTGGTTCATGCCAGCATTTGTAAAAAGCAGTGTTGGATCTGAGAGCGGGACAACTGAGGATGATGGCACTGCGCGGAGACGATCAGAGAATTATCCAGATCAGAGATGCTGATGGTCAGGCGCGTCCTACCAAATTCGTGGCCATTCTTCTTGAAGTAGTCCAAGAACGTCTCACGGACGCGAACAGCATTCCATTCGTGCTGCTCAGCGGAAGACATGATGGGTGTGTGTTTTGATCGAGAGCTGTAGTGCAGGAGTTTAGAGCTTCTGAACCGAAGCGAAACTATTGGTCGAAAGAGAGAGCGGCTCCGTGAAGCACGCGGAGCAAGGGAGCAGTAGTCTGATACGAGATGAGTCACAGAGCTGTGTAACACTCGATTCAGCATATAAGAACTTCCAGGGTCACGTCACGTGTATTGGAAGATCCCAGGTCTTTGAAGTCGAAGAGCTTCCAGCGCAGGGCTCGGATACGGGCGTCAGAGTGTCGAGATGAAAGGAGTGTCTTGGTGTCTTGGGAGAGTGAAAACAAGATCTTGTAAGCGAAAAAGCCAAAAAGTAAACTGGGAGCTGTTTTGGTTTCGTTTCATATCTTCACGTGCCGCGTTTCCCCGCATTATTTCACCCCACTGACTCCCCTGGGCCCACCCTTCTACCATTAGGTCTCAACCTCATCATACCCGTTCGCCGCATACATTGCTCATCACCATCAGTCACATCGTCGTCGCAACCATGCAAGCATGTCCCTGTCAGCATCTCCGTCGGCCTCGCCTATCTCAAGCAAGTCGGCAAAACGCACAGCCTCCGACGACCTATCTTCCGAGCAACGCATGACCAAGCGTCTTCAGCTACTAAACCTCTCTCCTACATCAAATGATTCACTCTGGATTCCCGCAAACACCTCCACTGCACCTAGCAATACGCGCAAGACTGCCGTAGCCACGGCACCAACATCAGGACAAGCGTTACGATCAGCCTCAGCGCTACCTTCCCAGGAAAGATCAAATGCAGCCGACGTGGATTACATGCAAGTAGAAGATACCGCACACCGCGTATACATCCACAACCTCGACGCCGAGCTGGACTCTTCCACCGACGACGACGACGACCATAACAATCGTGTCGTCTTCATCTCGGACGTGGAGCGCCAATTGAGTCGAGTGCCCCAGCATGTCCTGACTGGCAAGAGTGCAGGCGGTCCTTTGGCGGCCCTCTCGGAGAGCCACATTGATGCTGGCTCACAAGCGGGAGAACTGGTTCTATATGGCGTTCCGAGCTCCTTGAGTGTGCCGGTGGAACAGGATAGTGTGAGGCAGGCTATTGTGGAGAGTCGCGCGAGGGCGAGGGAGAGGAGCAATACTATGGTGAGGGATGCGATTGGGAACGCGACTGGACGGGGACAATTGGAGAGGGCAGCAGGAGGTGGGACAGAAACAGGGACAAGGACGGGGACAGATAGATTGGCAATTGGAATGCAAATTGTGGAAGAGGAGGACGAGGAGGACGCTATGGATTTGGACATGGAATCATGATGTGAGGACATGGTGGAGAACAGATTGACGTACTTGATGATATTAACGAGAACATGATATACTACAGACTCGGTCGAGCCGACAGGTTTATATTAGGACCAAATACATAACACTATCGAGTTGTGCTGCATATGCCATAACCATACTGCCATCGTTAGCTGTGGCTGGACAGACAGAGTCTTGCAGAATGACACCAAAGATCTTTGGAAGTGACAGATGATCAGATAATTAGGTTTGATAGTGATCCTCCTAGTATCCAACGCCGTCGCCGCCCAGGAAGAAAGTGTACCATACAAGTAAGCAAAGTCGTACAAAAGCATTGATCTCATAATTGCAGACCACCCGTCTCCCGGCATCTTTCCCCCTTGTCAATTCGAGGAGTCGCCCCTCCACTAATACCCATCCACCACCTCATCGATACACAGGCGCCGTACTCCGTCCCGTCTCCTGCGCTTGCACAGCCCCATGCGCAGGTCTCCTCATATCCAAATCCCTCTCCTGCTCCTGTGCTCTTTCCCTCTCCTCCGCCGACATCCCAGCACTCTGTCTCACAGCCGCGCCTCCCTTGACGCCTCCATCGCCCACATACCCAGGCGGCGGCGCATAATATCCCGGCACCGCCCCAGCCCCCGCCCCTCCCGCTCCCATTCCACCCTCTCCCGGGACATACGCCGGCGGCGGCGGCGCGTAATTCCACGCACCCATCTCCGTATAATCCGTCTCATGTCTTCCCGTCTCCACCTCCACCGGGGGTCCGTGTCTCGCCGCGCCCGCGCCTCTCTGCCAACCGCCGGCATTGGGATACAGAGTAGGGACGCCATATGTATCACGGCGTTGTTGTGGGCGGGCGAGCCAGCGGTGATAAGCGAGGGGTTCGAGGCCAGCGCGGATGCGGCGGTGGGCGTGGTGTCGGGCGAGGAGGAGGAAGAGGAGGACGGAGAGCACGACGGCGGCGGTTACGCCGTAGCGGACGCCGTTGTCGCCCTGGGGGAGAGTTAGTCAGGAGTGTGGATGGGGAAGCGGAGGGGGAAGGGACGTACGCAATTGGCGGACCAGCTGTCGTAGCAGCTATCGTAACCATAGTCGCCGAGGTCTTGCTGTCGCTTGTGGAGGGAGCGGAGGACAGCTGGTGCCATTGTTGGAGGTTTTGCAGAAATAGTGGAGAGTTGTGTCGACGTGTGGGACTCAAGAGGTCGTCTGAGGGCAATTCGGTTGTGTACGATGGGAAGGACGAGGGGTTCGAGGTAGTTCGAGGGTCCCGGCTTGTTGTGTCGAGTGGAGGATCGCAATATCGAGGGAGTGGGAAGGAAGAGCTGTTAGGTGTCGGCGACGACGAGGAGGTGGGCAAGGCGATGCGAGGGATAAGGTGGAGATGGAGGCGAGGACGAGGCAGAAGCAGAGACGCAAGGCACCCCGGGCGCAGTAGACAGCCGTTTGACGCCACTCACGCTGCCCCGCAATACAAGGGAAGGCTTGATTCGAAACCGACATCTTGAGGAGGCACGTGACATGATTGCAGAACACACCACAGCAGTCCATACCACCACTAATGGTAATAGTCCCATATCTCTCCATGACTCTCCCCATTACTTTATAATCCCCCTCCAGACTCAATCCGCAATTCATCCTGTATCTCAGCACCCCTGCCTTTCTGCTGGCCCGCGACGGGCAGCATCTTCTCCCACTGAGGCTTCATTCGATTGAACTCAGTTTGGAGCTGCTCAATCTGCTGTATGAAAGATACGTCCTTGCGCTGGTCACTTTGCAGTTGCGCCGCGATCTTACAATCCTCGGTTACCACGTCTGTTGCTGGCACATCACTGCGATGTAAGCGGAGGAACCTGCAAACATTCGCAACCACGTTCGCCAAGGCAGTCAGCTCTTGATTTTTGGCTTCGAATGACTTGCCCGGATGCGTGGACTTGTGAAAGGTGATGTAGTTCTCGAGTAACGGCATGCACTCTCGAGAAGCATTGAACAGTTCTTTCCACGTTGCAGGTGTTCCCGCCCTCCACGAGCCCGCTGGCCTCAAAAGCTCCTCTTCCGCAAGTGCTTTGCTGACGTGCTGCCAAAGAGCTGCAAAGCGGTCGCGTTCCCAGGAGTCTACTCGAGATTTCACATCAATGATCTTGCAAGGTTCTTCCCCAGCATCTTCAACTCCAGATTTCATGGATGTACTCTCTTCAGCCATGGGTATTTTCCGAGGATGCAGCAAGCTCGGAAGTCCATCGTCGATGATCCGCCATGTCCCTTCGAAGTCTCTGGGATTCCAAGAATCTATATATTCAGTGATCGTGCACTTGAGTTCTGCCGCGTCTTCGACTTCGGGGATCGTGGATGAGCTAGGAGGTTCCTTTGGCATTGACGCATCGCATGGAGCGGGTGTCAACGAGTCCGGCTGGTCATCCGTGATCAGTTTTGGATTCTTGCTAGCAGTCAAGGCTTGCTGCTGAGCGGCCTCTGATGACGACGGCTGGTCAGCAGTGGGTGCTTTCGCCTCGACAGTCTCTTTCTTTCTATCATCGCGCTCGATGATCTCAGAATTAGTGATGTGTGGGTATGTCCTGGATTTGCTAGAGGTTTCGATCGTCTTGGGCAACGTGAACGCTTTGTTTTCGGGGGCTCTCAAGTCGGCTTTGGTGATCGGCCTCAACTGCTTGCCTTTCGGCACGACTGCTGGATTCCCTCTAGCAGAGTTGAAGCTGCTGGATTGCTGCGATGATCCTCTTGCTTCGATCTGAGCCTGCAGGGCTTTTGCGAAGTGCTCTTCCAGCATCTGTGGTATGAGACAAGCTCTTCCAAAGGTGGGTGCGCCGTTCTGCTCACTTGGTCCGCTCACCAAGTAGTCGCCAAGCGGCCAACTGGATAGTGTCAGCCGTCTCATCAGGGGTCTTCGATCGATTGGAACGGGCTCACGCGTCCGGATGTTTTGCTAATTCCCTTTCAAAGATGCCATCTTGCCATTTATCCTATACACCATGAGGACGGCTGGAATCAGGGCGTACAATGAGCAGTAACCTCACTGCGAGGTCAACATGCTCTATTGCTGATAGAATTGCTGGTCGACTCCGTTTGCAGAATGCGGACTCACGTGCGATCGCTAGCTTGATTCGCCAGATTTGGTACAACTCGTACAATGCCAAACTACTAAGTATTGGTAACAGGCTCAGTTTCAGTTGTCTCACAGCAGGAACTTACTCGATCTCGTGCTCTGCTCCTGCAGCACCCGATTCCCACCTTATACCAGCCTCATCGTACCTTGAGAACCTGCTCAACTTTAGTCAAAATTCGACAGGGAACAACGTAAGAAGTCACTCACAATCTCTGATACTCTTCTTGCACGAGAATGTCGACTCCGAGTTGCGTGATTCGCTCGCCTGGCGAGCCTGGCAGTGTGAGGTCGCCTGGAGCCGGTTTATCTATCTCGTCGAATGGTAAGACGAGCAACTCGTGCACGATCAAAGTTCTGCACCGTGTCAGTCTGCAATCTGTAAGATCGGAGAGTGCGGCGCTTACATGTCTGGATTTTCTGTTTGAGCTCGGTCGTCCAATTCTGTCAACCGGCGAAGCTTCTCGTTGACTTCAATGCGAGCATCAGATATCATAGCGATGCTCGATTTTGTCAGGTCGTCCAGGCCTTCTAGCGCGAGCTGTCTCGATGCACTATTGAAGCTCTCGCGTCTGCTGACTAATCTGGCTTGCCAGTGCTGCAGTGACCTGAATGATGTTAGTTGAGGTCTGAGCTTAAGACATTGCAGAACACCTACTGCTCCGATATTTTCAGTTTCGCAGACGCCACTTCTGGCATGTCTAGGTCTTGGCTAGCTTCTTGCGCCAGCTTCTCTTTTACTGACCGAAAAGCCTCACTCGAAACCTGCACTCTGGGCCATTTGTCGATGGCTTCGGCTCTTGTAGCCTCAGACAAGTGAGCTACCAAGTTGTTCATCCTGCTCAGCGTCAGCTAACACTACAACCAACAGATCGTTGAAGTCAATGCTCACATGGTCGTGCTCTTGGCTATCATCTTTTCCTCGAACTCCCGAACTTCTGGCTCTTTCTCATCGGATTTAGTGCTGGACAGGCTTTCATTTTAGCGACGATCTGAATGACAGTCTTCAAGTAGTTGAGCTGTGGTACTATGACTGATATGCCGCTGCCCAATTGCAGCTCGATCGCCTGGTCCAACTTGCGCTCTGCGTACGGGAGCACCTCCAACTTAGTGGCAGTCAGCACACCTTTCAGTTGGGAGGTATCAAGCCTGACGAGCCGCCCATCTTGTTCTGAGGTTCTGTTTGCTGCTCCTTCCGTCTCAGACGTCCCATGCTCACGCTCAGATACTTGTCCATCAGGCCTAGATCGGATTTCGTTTTGTTCCGGAAGCCTGTCGATCGCGGAATCTACCACTCTCGTCTCTTTCTCGCGCTTTGCTGACTGCTCGTCTGGTTCATGCTTGTTAGATGAGTGCTCGCTAGATTCGTGCCGGTCAGGTCTGTGCTCGTCAGGTCTGTGCTCGTCAGGTTTGTGCTCGTCAGGTTTGTGCTCGCCAGGTTGAGGCTCGTGGTTTTGGTGCTTGTCGGCTCCGGATTCGTCAGCTTCATGGTCATCCGCTTCATGCTTGTCCGATTCGGGCCCGTCAGCACCATGGTCATCAGCTTCGCCCTTGTCCGATCCGTGCTCGTCAGGTGGATTCTTGCCAGGTGGGTGCTCGTCAGGATCGTGCTTATCCTCGTCAGAGTCGTCAGAGTCAGAACCACAATCGGAGTCGTCAGGTTCGCCTGGAATGGACCGTGGGCCCTTGCTTTTAAGGTCTCGTATCGTCTCATTCAGTGCCCTTGCTCTAGCCTTGGCCGCGCGCAGCTCGTTCTTCCGGAGCCGTTTCTCCCACTCCAGATCACGTATCCTCGTCAATTGCTCTTCCAACGCCTCGTCCATGGAGCTGAGCAGCGTCTGCTGGGATCTGGCTCGCGCAGCTTGGCATCTGTCCAATGCAGCCACGGAGTTGCTTGTATCGTACACATCTGCGGTGTTTCCTGCAGCATGGGCGTTTCCAGCTTTGAATTGGAAGTTCGTTGGCAGAGGCTCTGACCCTTCTTCGTACAATTTAAAGTCGCTTGCTCTCCTCGAGCCCAGCGGTGCAGCATTGTCCGGAGTTATCGGCCCTGCGTCCATGCTTGAGTTGGGGTCGCTCGATCCAGTAACGAGCTCGGGTGTTTCGGGATGGTCAGGAGACCCTGGCATAACCTCATGTCGAAGTGGCGATGTCGCTGACGCTGAATGTGTT
>Ga0268246_10000435_pt1 | contig 18361 bp, 23 predicted proteins | sample AgamicOrSfe_FD_200242 | JGI IMG/M metagenome (GOLD analysis project Ga0268246, IMG submission 200242) | Agave microbial communities from Guanajuato, Mexico - Or.Sf.e (v2) (version 2) | ecosystem: Host-associated > Plants > Phyllosphere > Phylloplane/Leaf | place: Guanajuato, Mexico | collected...
ACCGTGGTGTGCGCCAAGATGCAGTTGTTCCATCAGCTCGTCGATGCGATCCCAGCAGGATACGAAAGCCGCCGTCCCAGGTTCCAGTACAGTATCCGGAAGGAACGCGTCAAGTTCGGCAATCTCAGCGATGGTGTACATGACATGGTCATCACAGCCCATCACCTCACCGAGACCGGCAGCAAGACCTTCCTCAAGACTCTTGACATAAGTGGGAAGGAAAAGAGGAGTTGTTCTTCGAAGGACTGCGCCCTGTATATCCATCCAGAACGCGATGGCTGTGTTGAGTGGCTGAAGGTTCTGCGCTCTTTCGCTCATATCATGCCAAGATTGGTACACCAAGTTGGCATGTTCGCCTAGGTCGAGATGCCAAGGTCTGTTCGGCACATCGTCTATGAATGATCCAACCATTGTTTGCAAGTATATCGAGAGAAGAACGGACTGGAGGACATCTTGTGATTCTGTGCCGTCGGTCAACGACCTTATCAGCGATCTGATGGTGTTTGTTCGGAAGCGGTAGATGTCCTGCGTGGCGTCGTCCGTGGGAAGGCTATTGTGCGCCCGCTTGTGAATGGCAGCCACCGTGAGGGCGTTCTGCAGGACGGTGTAGTTGGAAGATATTGCTGGAAGGACGACATTGCTAGCGACAGTGCCTGATGTGCAGATGTCAAACACTGGGAAGAGCGTGAAATGCTGCAAGAAGTGGTCAAGGTAAGGTTGATCACCAGCTGGCAAAATGCTGTTAGTGTCAGGCATAGCACCCTCGAGATTCGAGGTGTCGTACGAGGATTGAACTTGACCAAGCTCCAATGTATTGGACCACATCATGTCACCTTCGGGGAAGAATTGGCTCGGAGCATCGAGGTCAATGCCACTCAGATACGTCTCGTCGGCGAAGGGCGCAATGCTGTTGCTGTTGGGGGCTGCGTTCTGTCCATCGAAGGCAGGAAGAAGCATGGTATCGTCAAAGGGCGTGACGGTGTCGACGTCGTTTGTTGTGATATCCTGGCTCACGAAGGACGGTCCAGCATTATCTCGGAACAGTAATGCGATTGGCGCGCTGGTTTGCTGGTCGTTGCTGAAATCGTTCGGGGCGAAGTTTTGCTTCATGAAGGAAGCTGCGGCATTGTCTTGGAACAGTAGTGCAGTCGACACACTGGCTTGTTGACCATACGCCCCCTCGATCAGGTCCGGATAGTCGGAAGACCCGTTAGCCACGACCATATTGTCAAAGTCCATCGTGTTGCAGAGGAAGTCTTGGTCCTGCATGACTGGTAGGTAGTACAAATAGGCTGGCGTGCCACTGTCTCGAGATGAAGGTGTGGCCTCAGGCGTGTAGTAGCTTGACTCCGAGAAGACAAGAGGTTCGTCGAAAAAGAGGTCCGGCGCCAGCACCTGAAGACTCGGAGCCCTGACTAGGTCGCCTTGGGCGTGTGTTCGTGACGAGGCACGCGCCTTCAAGGCTTTGGGCGGCTTGCAAGCGAGCTTGTTGTCCTTGATCTCCACGGCGATCTCGGCAAGGCGCGCGTCACGCACAGATTGGGGAAGCCACCAGTCAGGCTGGTCGTACTCGCATTTAATACCCAAGGACACACAGGCGGTGCAATGAGGACGAGTCTCACTGCACTTCTTCCTTCTGACACGACAGGTGAAACAGCCGTCGCGCGAACGCTTGTGAACCTTGGAGCCTTTGTGCACTTTGTCGTCTTTGTTTGACTGTGCAAGTTGGTTTGTCCCTTTGCGGGGACCAGCCGCCTTCTTGCCGAGTTGTCTGGGAGACATCTGACAAAGACGGAGAAGAAAGACTTGTGAATTGCTTTGTTTGGCGTGTGAGTGGAATATAGCAACGGCACAAAGCAGATGTTGAAGTTGGATGTGTGAGTGGTTAGTGTGAAAGTAGTTGATATTTTTGATGTTCGAAGGGAGCAAGACCAGCTGCTGTTGATTAATTAGGAGGGGGTTGGGGTGGTGGTGATGATGGGAGCACAGAAAACAGCTTGGACCAGCAAGCTGAAACGGAAAAGAACAAATGAAACAGAGGAGGCAGGATACCACGCGCACAGCCGGGTGATCCTAACGATGATGATGGGCACTCTAGCTATTCGGAAAGTATCAAGGCCTGGCTGAGAGGTGAATTATATGCTGCTCGAGATGATGAAACAGCAGTGAGGTCAGCCCTAGTACAGTGCTATTTCAGGAACAGCCTCGAGCTGTGACTTCCAATGGACCGTGCTATCTATACACACTACAGGTATCTCACAGCATGGATCAGCCTACTCGTGCATGCGCATGCGGCACTCATGCCTGATCACAACGAGCTGGATCCACTACACGTGAGGGCAAGGGTCAGGGGAACGATGATAGTGCTGCCAACTTGGGTACCGCTTTGTCCTACCATCCTAATTTACACTCACGTTTAGGCGCCAATGTTACTGTCTTTATCCAGTCCAGCACCGCACGGGACGGCTTTGTGCAACTGACACGGGGACCGAATCTATTCAGGCACTCTTTGTGACTGGTAGAAAGGCTCTGGCATCGTCCGATGGCTACGATTGGTCGCAATGCTTCCTTCCTCGAACTCCAGCGCTACCATCGACAGCGTGCTCCCGATTGTTTCAAATCTACCGTAGTGGTGATAGCCAGCGCATATGCCCACATAAACTGCATGGTAATCTGCCATACCGAAAATATCAGGAGCACCAAAGTAATTCGGATCGTGATCATGCTACCGAGCCCTGATCCCCGACAGACTCAACGGCAGGTCATGCAGCTACCCTTGCAACAGGCAAGCATAATACAGTATCCTGTATGACTGCATTGCGTGGTAAGGCATGATCATTCACCCCATCCCGAGTATTGCAATCCAAGATAATCCCGGCTTGCACCATCCATGTCCGTAGTCTACGTATTGGAGGCACAGTCATGATCCGAGGGTCATGCTCGGAGTAAGTCCAAAGACGGTGTAGTCCCATTCTGAGCTCTGCCAGACTGTGGGTCTGATTGGGTATGACTTGCAGCTGCTGACACGCCGAGCGGTAAGGATGTAGTACCTTTGTAGTCCCACTACGACACCGACACAGCTATGCGCTGGACGAGCCTGCTGGCAGTATTGAATTCTGGTGTAACCCTCGCTAAATTCCGGCGAATGAAATGACAAGGCACCAAAATAAGAAAAGCGATCTGGACTCGATGGACTCGAGAAGGCAAAGGCGCATTCCTGGAATGTTGTACAGTGTGTTGTATTGGTGGACTGCTCCTTCCGCCTTCGGTCTTTGTGGTGCCGCTCGACTTTCCTCCAATTTTGGACATAGCGACTGCACACCTTTGTCATTCAACACAACAAAGCAAGACAACATCTTTTGCATTACTGCTGTTTCTTCCTTCACAATCAACGCATTAACGGAGAAAACTAATCATATGCACTGAGAAGCCGACGCCCGGCGTATACTCCCGGTCGTGCAGGTACTAAATGTGGTGACAAGTCAAGTCACTACGGAACACGACATCGCACAACACGATATCCTGACCTCTCGACCAGTGTCTGCAGACGTCACAAGGTGGTGCTTCATACATATTGCCTGTGCCATGCCGGTCTGAAAGCTCCCCGCATCGGAACACTACGCGCCAATCCTATTCATGGACGACTTGTACAACCATGACATTCCCTCAATCCCTTCGATGAAGCTGAACTCAGCAATCATCTCACAGAGATCTTGAATCATCTGCCGCCAATATGGGGTGAAAGATGAAAGTGTACAGGTCGTTGTTGTATGACAATCTGGTGCACCTGGATCCTGAGGAAGGATGAGGTCCCCCTCGAGTTCTTAAATGCCTTCAGTACTACACACTACCGAGTCTTATATCATCTTGAAGTGCTGTGTCGATATCTGCTATTACCAGAATATACTCTGTCACTTTCTACACCGCCTTTTGCACATGTATATCTCTTGCATAACACCATGCAGTCTGCCGAGCCTGGCTGGCGGCACTCCGCGGGCGGTGTGTTGCATCCAGTTGAGCGCGATGAGCGTGCCACAGATCCCCAGACAAATTCCCCGGTAGACACTGAATTTGAAGATGACGAGGGTACCGTCATCGATGACTCCGAGTGGATTGAAGGAGAAGATATAGCACCAGCTCCTGCACCACGGAATGTGCGAAATGTAAGCCCAGGCTTCCCAAGATATCTATATATATATATACTTGATCTAGTCTTCGAGCTGGGACTAATTTCAGAAGAAGACAGCTGAGACCTCAGTCTCGAGACCAGCATTGCCGCAGGCGGCATTGTCATCTGGTCATCCTCTACGGCATGCTGCTAGTCAGCCCCTACTGAGTCAAGCACCAGCACAACAGTTGTTCACCCAGCGGGCATCAGTCAATACAAGGACGGCCATAGAAGCGGCCCGGCCTGTAGGAAAACTTGCTATTGATGGACGGCATGGGCAGAGTAGGGAGGCGCAGGCTCGTGGCCCTATGTCCGAGCAAATGTTTGTAGCGGCATTTGCTAGAGTGAAGAAAAAGCTTCGATGGCTGGACCCAGCCCACGTCCGGGAGTGGGACACGGGGCAAGTGGTGAGGTGGACGCGGTTCGAAGGCATCGATGAGAGGCTTGTGAAGAGTCTTGAGCGGCAAAAGACTGACGGGTCGGGACTTCTGCAACTGCAGGCACTTACTGTACCAGTTGCAATGCTTGTCTTGGATATTGATGGCAGCTTCCACGCACAAACACCCCAGCAGTCCTCTACGCCACTGCCATCCTTCGTCGAGCCACGTAGTGGTGGCTTGCCATCCTCCCCACGGCCGCGTCTGCAGCGAGCGATGTCTGCCGAGACCACCACACGTCGACACCCGAGTATAGAGCGATACCAAGACACCCCGACTGTGATGTCAGATGCGATCTTCGAGCAGAATGATGAGCCTTCAATGCTGGGAGTGCAACAAGACATACCACCGCCACACCACTGCGACGACCGGGAGAGGTGCCAAACATTCATTGACCGACAAGAGCTTCTGACTCACCTGAGAGTCCAATACGGCGTGGAAATTGACGACAACCAATCCGGACCCATTACTCTTGTCAACCAGTCTGGCAAGTTCGTCATCGCATCTCCTTTGAACAGTCCTGTGCAAGTCCACCCACTATGGGCTCTGCAGACCGTGCCTTTGTCGCCTTGCTCGGCAAAGTCACCGATTCGGCACAGTCTGCAGGAAGCTGACATGATGTGGTTGGGTCGACGAGATCCACAAGAAGCTGTCTCTGCATACCTCGATGCTCAGCTGCAGCAAGCATCCCCATCACGACATGCTCCACGTCTGCTCCGGTCTGTGACCGCGCCGTCTCCATCGGAGGTTGCTCGTCCAGGATCTGCAGTTCCAAAGCCTGCCAGCAGTGTGCTCAAATCGACAGTGCCAATGTCCAGATCTTCGACTGCGCAAACTGATATGGATCCTTTCGTCTCTCATCCTGCTCCAGCAACATGGTCAACTTATCGGCGTCCTAGTCTCGCCATCTCAACACAGGCTCCTGCTGGAAGTTTGTCTTCAGGCTCACCTCTTAGCCCAATAAAACGTCCTGGAGAACCTCTCAGCTTCACGCGATCCTTGTCAAACTCACCAGTAGCGTCTCGGACGCCTGTGACCCCTGTTGCGCAGTCCCACCATTCCCAATCTGGCTCACCTCTTGGTATTGGGCCGCATTCGAGCTTTGGAAGAAGACCACCTGGTATTGCTCGATCTCGATCGGAGTCTCCGTTGGCGTCTCGAGCGCCTGTTACTCCTGTCTCTAGAGCCCTTCCTCCTCCGTCCGAGTCGCCGCTTGGTCTCGCACGTCATTCAACGTCAGGAAGAAGACCATCTGGTATCGCACCTTCTCGATCGGAGTCTCCATTGACGTATCGGACGCCTGTGACAACTGTAGCTCAAGTGCTTGCCCCTGTATCAGAGTCAAATCTTGGTCTCGCGCAGCATACAACGTCGGGTGGAAGACCATCTGGTGTCAGCCCTTCTCAATCGGCTTCTCCACTAGCTTCTCGTGCCACTCCTGTTGAGCGCGCTGGCACAGCTTCCTCGAGGCTTGAGTTACCAAGTCTAGCAGAAGTCTCCCTGCGCGACACATTGCCCCCACCAGACGCCAGCGCCATTCCCAAGTCGCCTCCGAGGTTCTCTCCCTTACGCAATGCACGATCGTCTCTAGACCTGCGCCCTCGTGCCTGGCGCTCGACAACTGCACCAACGACGCCCTCTCGTGCCTCAGTAGATGACACTCGACCGAGCATTCCCATCAACGACTGGTCACCAAGCAGAAGACCTCGACGCCCCCCGTCATTCAACGCACGAATCGCTCTCGCCACTGTGGAAGAACGGAATCACTCGATCAATGAACTCGAAGCACTGTCAGATCTTCGGCCCGCCCAGTCTAACCCTGCAACCTCAACATCCATTGGACCCGAGGTCACCTACGCCGGCTGGATGCGTCAGCGCAAAATCAGAATCTTACGCCACGACTGGGTCCTCCGTTTCTACCGTCTTTCCGGAACCCTGCTTACAGTCCATGCTTCTGACCTGCCGGTTCATGCTACACCTCTCAAAACGTATGACATCTACGAGTACAGCGTCACAAGCCAAGGGGCGGCAACACGTACCAAGCTCAACTCCTGGATGAAACGTCTGAGACTTTCGGCCACTCCGGAAGACAGGCCATTCGTATTTGAGCTGCTGCCGAATACTTTCATGTTGGCACCGGAGGATCGGAGGCAAGGGTCGAAGAAGCAAAAGGTGCGGTATTTTGCTGTCGACAGTAATGAAGCGATGGCAGACTGGATGAGATATGTCATGCATGCGACAATGGATCGGAGGCTTGAGGAGGGGCATGGGACGAGGATAAATAACGAGGACTGGACCCCGTTACTGGAGTGAGCGAATGATGGGATCGGATCTGGCGTCGTCAAGGTTGCGATCGAGACTGCTGCTGGCTGGGGAGGGCATGCTGCTGGCTGGCATGGCATTAACGAACAGGAATGTCGAAGGGCTGCATCGTGTGGTGTGTTCAAATTGCATCTTTCTTGATACCCTTCCGTTGCATATAGACTTAGACTAGACGAATTCAGAACTGGTGATCACCAGACATTGTTTTGGTAGACTCCGTTATCCTCTACACCTAGCGGTCAATGTCGTAAAGTCGTGCTTGGAACTCATTCAAATATGTAGTTTTCCGTTGCAATATACTACCCTGCAAAGCTGGTGGTGGTGGTGGTACTGCTGCTGCCTGTCATCCTTCCACAGCCCTGATGCATTTCCTGTATATAGGGTGTATCTTCTGACCGTCATCCTCGTAGTGCGACAATCTTTCTTCGACCCTTTCTGATCGAAATGAATGGTCGTTGCCAGGTTGTGACCGGTGGGAACGCCTATCGCAGCGGGACCCACTTCGATAGCAAATGTCTTGGCGTTGTATGTAAACTTTTGGAGGAGTAGTAAGCTCAGTAACACAGCTTCATATTCTACATCATTCCAGTGTCTCGCTAGAATTTCGCTGCCTGTCACGCCCGAAGGACTGGAATCGTACATAAGATATCGACCTTGAATACTGTCGCAGCAAAGCGAAGTTCTCCATCATGGCGAAAGGCAGTCCATTCGCGACTTTCCTCATAATAGGCAGTAAGTCGCAAGCAGCAGTACAGCTTGCAGACGCCCTCGAACTGAGGCTGACACGGACCTACAGCGACCTGTTTCTTCCTCGGTCTCCTCTTCGCCTCCTTTCCCTACGACTACTACGTCCTCTGGGCAACCCCTCCCTCCGCCAACTCCGCCGCCGGCATCGCAGACAACACCGCCGACATCCTCGCAGCCCGCGCGCCCTACATGGCGCAGCTGGAGACCCATCTCCGCATCCTACACGCCTCTCCCCCGCTTATCAACCGCATCCTCCACATCGTGATCGGCACAGGCATAATCGGGCTCCTGATGAAACTCTACAAGGCCTCCGAAGCCAACATGCTCTTCGACGGTGCGTCGCTCGTGCTGTATATGTGCGGCATCACAGTCTACGTCGCGAATATCGTCAAGGGACTACGCGTAGTGACGGAGGGATCTTACGGCCTCGATGCAGATGGCAAACCCATAGAGGGCGAGATGTTGGAAAGTGGGAGCACGGTGGTTATGGGACGGGATGATAGTCTACGGGTGTTGGCGGCGAGCAACACGATCATGGCTGTGATTTTGATGGGCATTTTGATACTGCAGGCGGGACAGTGGTATGCGCAGAAGAAGGAGGCGGCGGAGATTGAGGAGATGGATCGGATTGCGGAGGAGAAGAAGGCGGCGAAGGCGGGGCATCCGGCGGAGAAGGGGAAGGGGCAGGGGGAGAAGAAGAAGCAGTAGAAGGTGTGGTGAAGCGGATGCATGGGAGGGGGACTTGGGGTTGGAATGGTTGGATTGGGTCCAAGGATTGCGAGTGCGATATACCCAGCCTGTAGATTGATGCCTATTTACTTAGTCTACTCGAGAAGCAGAGGCTTTTGATCAGCGGAGGACCACTTAGCAGATAGCACGGTAAGAGTAGGACTATGAGTACAGTACTCCTATTATGACAAATACATGCCAAGACTTTCTGTATCGGCCAATCCCGCACTATCAGTTTGTATCCAAACGAACCCCCACTTTCGACAGTGGAGGTCATCTATGGTCTTTTCGCAGTAGGGGACTCTGATTATGGAGGCTACACCGAAGCATTGTCCAGGTGATCATGGCTGAGGAAGCAGATGGAGGTGTTTCAGCACCATTTGCAAAAGTACAATTCATGTCGTCCTCAGAAGCCCTGATCTCGAAGACCTCGACTGGCCACGAAGAGCCATATCCATCATTACTAGCCACCATCCGCCACACCGAATACCCTAATCTATCCTCAACCACCTACCTCGACCACGCCGGCACAACCCCTCCCGCGAGCTCCCTCATAAATCGGTTCTCCCAAGACCTGCTCACCAACCTCTATGGCAATCCGCACTCTTCCTCCTCATCCTCCCAGCTCTCCACTCGCAACATCGAAGACATCCGCCACGATGCGCTCCGCTTCTTCAATGCCGATCCAGCGGATTTCGACCTGGTGTTCGTGGCGAACGCGACGGCGGGAATCAAGCTGGTTATGGAGGCTTTCAGGGAGGAAGAGCAGGGGTTCTGGTATGGATATCACAAGGACGCACATACGAGCCTCGTAGGCGTCAGGGAGGCAGCGAAGGGAGGGAATAAGTGCTTCGAGAATGACGAGGAGGTTGAGCAATGGCTTGAGCAGGGCAAACTGGAGCAGGAGGAGCTGGGAAGTACGGCTGGCAGGACAGAGCTCTTTGCGTATCCGGCACAGAGTAACATGAATGGCAGGAGACTGCCGTTGAACTGGTGTGGGCGAGTAAGAAGCAGCTCGAGTAGCATTCGACGGCGGTATACACTTCTCGATGCTGCTGGACTGGTCTCCACTTCGCCTCTAGACTTGAGTGACATCGAAAGCGCTCCAGATTTTATCGTACTCAGCTTCTACAAGATCTTCGGCTTCCCGGATCTGGGTGCCCTCATCGTGCGAAAGGAGTCTGCTGACATATTGCGAAGAAGAGCTTACTTTGGTGGTGGGACGGTGGATATGGTTGTCTGCCTCAAGGAGCAATGGCATGCAAAGAAGGCAGATTCGATACACGAAGCTCTTGAGGATGGCACACTCCCTATACACAGTATCATGGCTCTGAGGCATGCTATGGCTGTCCACAAGGATTTATATGGCTCAATGCAGAATATATCCCGACATTTGGCAAATCTATCAGAGAGCTTATATGATGGACTGGCAGCACTCAGGCATGGAAATGATATCACAGTATGCGAAACGTACCTGGATGAAGCATCCGACTACAGGGACACAGAATTGCAAGGACCCATCATAGCTTTCAACATCCGCAACGCGCAAAGCGGCTATTTCAGTACAACCGAAGTCGAGAAGCTTGCAAACATTCGCAACATCCAGCTTCGTACCGGAGGGCTCTGTAATCCTGGTGGCATCGCTAGTGCCCTGGACCTGGCGCCCTGGGAGATGCGCCAGAACTTTTCTGCAGGGCAAAAGTGTGGCAATGAGAACGATATCTCTAGCAACAACCCCACGGGAATGATCAGAGTCAGTCTCGGTGCGATGAGCAATCAAGCAGACGTCGATGCCTTCTTGGACTTCATGAATGAGTTCTTTGTTGACAAGACTGTTACTGCCAAACAATCTGACAACGTGCCGGTGCATGGGCTAGTACAAGGCGAACTATACATTGAGAGCTTGACAGTCTATCCAATCAAGAGCTGCGCAGGCTGGAGAGTCCCTGATGGACAGAAGTGGGATGTACGAGCGGAAGGTCTTGCCTGGGATCGGGAGTGGTGTCTGATACATCTGGGTTCTGGAGCCGCTCTGTCTCAGAAGAGGTATCCAAAGATGGCACTGATAAAATCCGAGATCTATCTAATCAAAGGCGAACTTCGCATCAGCTTTGCAGGCAGCCCGGCACAAACATGCTCACAACATATCACTGTACCTCTATCGGCAGACCCAAGATACTTTGAAGGCGGTCAAAGCGGCACAGTCGCAGACAGATCCTCCACAGTCTGCGGCGACAAGATCAACGCCAAAGCTTACACATCTCCCGCCATCGCAGATTTCTTCTCCCATGCTGTGGGTGTGCCGTGTACACTAGCTCGTCTCCCAAGCACTGGCGCTGGCCCGTCTGTACGCCACGCAAAGGCTCATCTGAGACAAACGCGAACGATGCCAACAGGTGAACCACTACCAATCCTGCTATCTAACGAAAGTCCAATCCTTGTTATTTCGCGATCCTCCCTAAACCGTTTGAACGAGCAGGTCAAAGCAAACGGTGGCCGTGCGCTGCAAACGGCAGTCTTTCGAGCTAACATTGTCGTTGCCCAGTCGCTCGGGTCTGTACCTGGCACGGAACTGCCATATGCTGAAGATGATTGGACGTCGCTCGCAATCGCTGGCAAGATGAACTTGAGGTTGCTGGGGCCCTGTCGTCGTTGCCAGATGGTATGCGTTGATCAGGACAGTGGCGCTAAGGATGTGCAAGGGGAGCCCTTTGTCACGCTATCTAAGACACGACGCTGGGATGGAAAGGTGTGGTTCGGCGTGCATGCTGCCTTAGAAACAGGTGCGCTTGCCTCTATTCAGCCAGGTGATGTGGTTGAAGTGACGACCTCGTTGACGAAGAGTTCGATGCCAGGGCAATGGCCTGCAGGTTGAGACATATTGGCGATTTCTAACTGTGCAACATCCCAGCGTGTTACCATCTGACGCTCTTAAGGAGCTGCTACCCTAACTCCAAAGCACGCGTTCTTTCCTTTGGTCATTCAGCTCCTTTCGCCTCGGTAATACAAATTCACACCATCACTCGCCATGGCAAACCTCGACGCATTGGTCATGATGTGCAAAGGTGAGTGCCATTCTTCTCCCAGCTATGATTCTCGCTCACCTTTTTCTAGAGAATGTCCTCCTGCTCCATTGCGGGTCTGGAATGCAACTTCAGGATCTTCACCTAGTGACATGGAGTCATGCTGTCGTGACTTCAGTGGCGATCATCAAGCACGGCCACAGCCCCCTCGGTGCCGACGCTCCACCGGAGCACAACATGACTATGCTGGCATGCGGCACTTCCAGCCCGTCCGTCATCACCTTCATGATCGAAGACGCAGTCCTCCACATGTTGAACATGCTGCAACAGCGTCTCGGAGTCTTCTCGGAGTCTTCTCGGAAGCGCTCGAAGACATGCAACAGCGTATGGGACGTCAGCGCTGGGTTTACCAAGCAGCGCAAGCTACTACTCGTCGTGGCTATACCATGCCAGTGCCATATGCCAGTGGAGGCGATATGGATTGATGTACTGTATTCGCTAACATGGTCATAGGATGAGGGCGAGCATTTCGAGAATATGTTCCTGGTCCATGGGAAGCTTCTCACGAGAGCAGAACTTGATCCATATCATCTCAAGATCGTCTTGGACCCACCCACAGGAGAAGAATGAGCGAGAAGAGATACAATGGATGGAGGCTGGTAGATCGTGCCGCTCGAAATCAGGCAGTCGATTTGGAGTCGAGGATCTGTCTTCTCATGATCGAGGATGTGGAAGGTCAAGTAGTTGAAGTGAAGAGGAATGAACAGGTTTCTCTGTGATACCCTTTGTGACCCTTCCAATTCCCATTGCTTGCTATTTGTTATGATTGTAGCATGACTCGATATCCGCATAACTGTCGCTTAGTAAGCTCTAAGCTCTCTTCACTTTCACTTTCGCTTCCACTTGGATCTATTGTCGATCTCAGTACAAACACCGTCACACGCACATCTATCGTCCAAGTCCGCACAAATACTACCACACTCACATCTATTCTCCAACTCAACCATGTCAATCTCGACGCCAGACTTCGATGCGACAGTCTTGCTTTGCAAAGGTAGGTCTATTTAATCAAGATCGCAAAGTGAAGATTGCTAAGCTCTTTACAGAAAACATCTTGTTGCTCAACGCTGGACGCATCCCCAAGTTGTCAATTGCGAACATGAGCCTGGTGACCTGGCAAGACTCCCACGCGATCGCAATGTTCGTGGCGATCACCACAAGGTCAACCATTGATGTGGAGGTAGATGATGAGGACTTAGATGACAAGCCCGAGGTCCAGATGCTTGCGACCGGGGCGTGCTACTATCAAGACGATGTCACTTGCATTGAAGAAGAACATTCCGCTGCTATCGGTGCGGCACTTAGGAACATGTTGACCAAGCTTTCGCTGCGTGTGAAGGTGCTTCATTCCCAGCTGCTGGCACAGACCGAGTTTACTGTTTAGAAACCTTGTTGAGGTATAACAATGTCAGGGAACTCCTCTACTGGCACGGGCTAACGTGGGGACCAGATTCAATATCGCAACAGTGTGCATGTCGTCGACGACCGCATGAGCTCAGGGCAGAGCCTGCGAGGAGGATCATGAATCTGGAAAGGCTGGGACTGCGTATCATGATGGCCGGGAGCGTCAATAATCAGACTGAAGCAGAGGCTGATGGAACAAATGAAGTCTCACGGCACACCGGGCACACCGCGTAGCTCAGACTAAGGAGAGCTCACTTGTGTTCTCAGCTGGTAGGCTCATGGTGGCAGATCTGGCAGGTCAAGTAGCTGAAAACAATGAAAAACATTCAATCTCTCCTTGGGCTCACTCGATCACCTTCACATTGCTCAACCCACGGCTCGTGGCTCCGGTGAAGAGCTGTAGCGTCCGCCATCGTGTTTGTCCCACGATCTGAAAGTGCCAAGGTCTTGACATCTGATGTCAGGAGGTTGGCCAGCAACCTGAAACACGCTAATGCGTCAGGCCGGGGCCTGAGTCAGGTCACTGTTTGACAAAATTACCTGGAGATGAAAGCCTGAGTCCCGACCGGAGGCTCATCAGTACAGTTCTTCACCTCGCAAACATGGCAAGCTCTATCTCCGCCCTCGATCTATGCAAAGGTAGTTGATCGAAGTACATCACGCGCGACTGCACCTACTGACACTTATCAGCCAACGTCCTCATGCTATATGCCGGGCTAGAGCTCAAGGCTAGCGATCTCAACCTCATCACTTGGAGCCGAGGCCGTACCTTTTCGGTGGCACTCATCAACTCTAGCTTGACCTCAAGCGGGCTCCAACGAGTGTCATTGCGCATGTTCGCCCAAGGTGACTATGTGGTGCAGCAGGATTCAGAGCTCGACTGCGCTGGAGTCGTGGAAAAGGCAATTGGCGAGATGTTGACCGGTCTGCAAGAGTGTGTCGCCGAGTTTGCCACCATTCTGGAAGAGTGTGATGACGTGCACATGCATGTTCATATCCCGGCCAATAGCGACAACCCATCATGCAGATACGTGGGTTGTGCCAACATGCGTGACGGTTGCACTAGCTAATGACATTCACAGGATACGAAACGAAGTCAGAAGGTGTTTCTTGTGGACGGCATGCTCAAAACCAGAGATTATCTTTACGAGTCAGATCTGAAGAGGGTGGAAGAGCTTGAAGCTCATGATATCGCCAATTGGCAGAGGTAATGGTCCTGGAGGAATCAGTCTCCCACGACAATAGATAGCAAGGCTCTCTCGCACTTCTGTGAGTTGGGTCAAAGATGTCTGCAGCAAGAGGAGAATGGAATACGGATGCCACGTAGCCGAAGCCTAGAATCGCTTGTGAAGTTGAGCTGGTCGCGCTTGTTGGCAGTTCTCTTGAGTCAAGTAGCTCAGGACCAATAGAGGATATCCAACATCTCGTTCGACCCTTTCCATTTCCTTCTATGATTCTGCCATATCTTCCATATCACTGCTCATGTCATGAGCACGTTGGCTGTTTCGCTTTCGCGCAAGATCTGATGGAAGTACTACTGGCTGGTCCAGACCTCGGCCAGCGAGAGGAAGCACGCTGATGAGGCAGGAACGATCCCAGGTCAGTTTGTCTTTTGACGAACTTGCGCACCTCACCTGAATGTGACTTTCAACTCCAACGCCAACCGAAATCTGATATTCAGCATCTCATTCAGCATCACTGTCATCCTTCTGCTGCCTAAAAACGAACAACAATGTCGAGCTATGCAGCAGCTATCGAGCTGTGCAAAGGTGATGGCATCGACATCACTCTCTCAACCACTCTAGCTAACGCACATAGCCAATGTCCTCTTCCTCAATGCTGGACTGGACCTCAAGTCCGCGGACCTCAACCTGATCACTTGGGAAGAGGACAATGCGCTGTTCGCCGGAATCGTCACGAGCTCCACTACTGAACTGAACGGAGGCGCTCCTACCATCAACATGCTTGCGAGCGGCTCAACCAACCTCGATCCTGGTGCGAGCACTAGCGATGACAGCCTGATCAGAGAAGCGATTGATGCCATGTTACGCGACCTACAAGAACGTATTGGACAATTCGCTGGGGCCCTGAGAATCATGCCAAAACAGCGCATGACTGCGTTCCTTCCAAAACACTACACTGGCGCTATCGAAGGCACCGGCCAGTGGGCGAATGAGGTTAGTTATGAAATGTTTCAAGTAGTGCACTTCAGCATCAACTAAGATCGAATCCAGGAAGCACGAACCAACATCTTGAAGCGCATGATTCCCTTCCGTCCTAGACGTGAAAGCAATCTTGTTCAGATCAGACCTGACAAATGGGCCAATATTCAAGTGAGTTCAGTGTGGTCCTGACAGCGCTACAAACTTAAGCATCAACTGAAAGTGGATGTAGGAGGCATCGGACGGCATCTTCACTGTCGATGGCAAGCTGGTTACTAGAGCTCAGCTTTCGCAAGAAGACGAGGATCACCTTGTGGAGTTCGACCAGCGCTCCAGCCTATTTTGGGCACCCACGCGCGTAGTCGTCGTACCAAATCCTCCTGCCGGAAGTGACAAGGGTGAGGGTAGTGGCGAGGTGGAGGGCAATCAAGAGGAATAAGGGTACAATGGCTGTGTTAATCGACTCTGGGTTTGATTGACATAGAGAGTCAGTGGGGTTGGGATGAGCGACGTATCTACATCACGATCGCAATCAGCAACGGCAGAAAAGCTGAGGGAGGGTGCTTGAGAATGGACCGGGGCTGGAGTAGATCATTAAGTGATCTTCATGTTGGGAATCAAATGCCATAGAGCACATCATGAGATGTGATCATGACTGAGAACGAACAAGATGGCGTATCAGGAGGCCAATGTCAGTCAATCTGCAGCGTAGCCGACAAATCAGTGGTCGACGACAGATCATGTTTTCGCGTGTGACCAGAAGTCAATCTTGCAACTCTGGTTGATCATCTACCACTCTTATTCGCGAAGCGCATCGCACCTTCCCACCAATATTTTCAGCACTCCATCGATCCAGTCTGAGCGCGACCAGGACTTCATATAACTTCGACACCGCGCATAACATTACTCTTGAGCGATACATCCATCATACCATAGAATAACCAGCATATTCTATCACAACCATCACAACCACCGCGAACATGGTCTCCTTCTCGCAAATCGCCACCATTGCGACAGCTCTGGTCGGCCTCACCTCAGCAAGCCCCATCAGCACCCGCAAACTCGTTCCCCGCTTCACCGCCAATGATGGCTTCAACACTCGATGCCCTCACGACACAAAAGCTCACTTCGATCCCAACACCTTCAACAATGTCATGACCACCTACGCTAACGCCTACGGCGGTGGAGGCGGCATGCTCAATGCCGGCATGGGCGGTGCTCCCACATATCAAGGTGTCTGCTGCGAAGGCTGGTGCCTCTACGTCGAGCACTTCTACCTCGACAAGGACTTTGCCTGGAACGACGAGGATTTCCATGCAGCTGCCGCCAGGCTCAAGGAGCATGGGAGTGGAAGGGGCGCTTGCACGACTGATTTGGATGCCGGCAAGCTAAAGTTGACGTACACGCCCGATACGTCGAAGATTTGGATCAGGACGGACAACAATGGCGGTCAGAATGTGAAGCTCATTGATGAGATGGGCGATACTTGCAAGGGTGCAAAGCCATACCGTGGACCGAACTAGGTGGTGGTGCTTGAGATGTGAGTGTTTGACATTGCTGCTGCGTCTACAATGCACGAGACCATGCTGATATCATTCACAGACATTGGCGAGCCGACTCGGGAATGGCAGGTCCAAGATGCTGTTGTTAGGTGATTCGGGATTTCGAGTGTTGCTTCAAAGAGATGATGGTATCGTTTTGTGGGCGTGAAGGACCAAGGAATATCATGGAAGGAGGCGTTCATACAACTGGGATATACATAATCGAAGTCGTCGAGAATGAAGTAAAACGATCACAGCTCGCGCTCCATCTGCTCGTTCAACACCGAAGATCAGCCGGCGCAAACCAACCTCGGCGGCGTCATCTCGAGTCCCGTATCTTGTGTGGATGATGACCCATCGCCATTGATTGTCCTCTCGTCCCACGCTCGTTTCAAGTTCTTGTATATAATGTTTTGCTCTCAGCGCCGACGATGTAGATTCAGCACATAGTAACACCCACCTCCGAGACTCGACCTTACACACTCCCATCACTATATACCCACCATGCTCGACGATGTCAGCTTCAGCAAGGAAATGCGAGGCACACCAGACTCCAACCCTTCGCCAACACCATCACCACCCTACGGCCTAAGTCAAGACAAGAAACTAAACCACTGGCAACACTTCCTCGACGGCTTCAAGCGCGATCCCAACCACAACGCCCTCTCCCTCCACGATGCCTCCGATCCCCGAACCGCACGAGCCTTCGACCACGAAGGCGCCGCCGAGAACACCGCCCGTTCTCCCCTCGTCCGCCGACTAAAAGGGCGACACCTTCAAATGATAGCAATAGGAGGCAGCATCGGCACCGGGCTCTTCGTCGGCAGTGGCAGCGCACTCGCAACAGGCGGTCCGGCATCCCTGATCATTGCATTTGGAATCATCGGAATCATGCTCTACTGCACGGTGCAAGCGCTGGGGGAGATGGCGGTGCTGTTCCCGGTAGCAGGCAGTTTCTCGGCATTCTCGACGAGGTTCATAGATCCGGCGTGGGGGATGGCGATGGGGTATAATTATGCGCTGCAGTGGCTGGTGACGCTGCCGTTGGAGATTGTGGCGGCGACGATTACGATTCAGTTCTGGAATGATTCGATTAATGGGGATGCGTTTGTGGTTATTTTTCTGGCGGTGAGTTGGTGTGGTGAAGCGTGTACATGGGCGTGATGCTGATGCAGTACCAAGGTCATTGTGATTATAAACATCTTCGGCGTCAAAGGGTATGGTGAGGTGGAATTTGTGCTTTCGATCATCAAGATCATTGCAGTCGTTGCGTTCAACATCCTGGGCATCGTGCTTGTAGCAGGCGAGAGCACCACACCAGGAGGCTACGTAGGCGGCCGCTATTGGCGCGACCCCGGCCCCTTCGCCAACGGCTTCAAGGGCCTCTGCTCTGTCTTCGTTACCGCCGCCTTCGCCTTCGCAGGCACAGAGGTGTGTATTCGCATCCCACATGCCTTCCTCGCCGCTAACAAACCCCCTCCCAGCTCGTCGGTCTCGCCGCCGCCGAAACCGAAAACCCTCGCCTCACCCTCCCCACCGCGTCCCGCCAAGTCACCGTCCGCGTCTTCCTCTTCTACATCCTCTCCCTCACCTTCGTCGGCCTTCTCGTCCCCTCCACAAACCCCAACCTCATCAACGCCTCGGGCGCAAACACAAAGTACTCCCCCTTCGTCATCGCAATCTCCTCGGCTGGCATCGCCGTCCTTCCCTCAATCTTCAACGTCGTCATCATGCTCGCCGTCATCTCCGTGGGGAACTCCTCTGTCTA
>Ga0268246_10000437_pt1 | contig 18311 bp, 19 predicted proteins | sample AgamicOrSfe_FD_200242 | JGI IMG/M metagenome (GOLD analysis project Ga0268246, IMG submission 200242) | Agave microbial communities from Guanajuato, Mexico - Or.Sf.e (v2) (version 2) | ecosystem: Host-associated > Plants > Phyllosphere > Phylloplane/Leaf | place: Guanajuato, Mexico | collected...
AAGAGCAAGATCCAAGGTATGTTGTGCTGTTCACAGCTCATTGATGATCCATCTAACGTCAACTCTTAGACAAGGAGGGCATCCCGCCTGACCAACAGCGCCTGATCTTCGCGGGCAAGCAGCTCGAGGATGGGAGGACTTTGAGTGATTACAACATCCAAAAAGAATCTACTCTGCATTTAGTCCTCATATGTCTCCCCGAATTCTTCTTTTCCATGACACTACTGACATCCTTGGCACAGGCTCCGTGGCGGCATGCAAATCTTCGTCAAGACTCTCACCGGCAAAACCATAACTCTCGAAGTCGAATCGTCGGACACAATCGACAATGTCAAATCCAAGATCCAGGACAAAGAGGGCATCCCTCCCGACCAGCAGCGTTTGATCTTTGCCGGAAAGCAGTTGGAGGATGGTCGTACGCTCTCGGATTATAATATTCAAAAAGAGTCTACGCTTCATTTAGTCCTCATATGTCTCCCTCTCTTTCTCTATTTTTCACCGCTAACATTCTTGCACAGACTTCGTGGTGGCATGCAGATCTGAGTTCGAGGCATTGGTGGGCGTGAAGGATGATATCGGGTTGAATGAATGGTCTGAACAGTCGGACATCTGAGGCGGAACACATGAAGCTGGCAAGCTCTCAAAGGCTGGCTCTCAGGACTTGGGCTGGGCATGGGAAGTAGGTAGTAGAACTAATGACAAACGATACCCACTTTCAAGCTTTCTGTGCAATGTCCATTCTCCCCTCTGTATTCACTCATTCGCCCCCTCTGAGCAACTCATCCTCGCGCCCATGCACCTTGCTCGAACTATATTGCTATACTTACAACCACTGTATCACATCCTCGAACTTGGACAACCTCCGGAATGGCATTATACCAGGTACACTCTCATAACATCATGATACTGCGTGAGTGCTTGTACTTTGCACACGCAAATATGACAACCTGCTGATACTGCGTCATTGCTTATACCTTGCACACGCGACTGTGGACACCTCCCGTTCCTGTGTTAATGCTTGTACTTCGCACACGCAACTTTAGCAACCTGCCGAAAGGCGAGTATGCTAGTCACCCTTGTCTTTTAGACTGCAGTACTTCAAACCCAATCCGCGGCCTGGGGCCGCACATTGGTATTCAGGCATCTCATGGTAGTACTAGATTGCGAAACATGATGTAAGATGTTGCTTTGTGTACTATGCTTCTCTTTATACATGAACCATAAACTACACCTTTTCATCGTCGACCAGCCAACAACACTGCCATTATGTACTGCAATCATAATCCACCTCAAAGCGAAACAGCATCGTACTTCGCTCTGCTGTCAACCCATCTCTTTACCTGAGTTCCTCTGTTGCTACCAGGCACTCCAACCCTTCTTGCAAGAGCATGCCATGATTCGAAAGGCTCTTCGTCGTAGATGCGCAACGTGTTCTTGATGAACTCTAGTGACCACTGCTTTTTCGGCTTCCCACCAGTCTTCGCTCTGTGCTTGACCATTCTCTTCTCATTCTTAGCCATACGATGATCATATGCTTCAGTGGATAAGGTCGTTTTCAGATCGACTTGAATCTGCTGCTTGGTGACTCCGGCGGCTCTTCTAGCCTCAACTACTGCACGACCTCGAACAAGACCTCGATGACCATTCGCAGCAGCAGTGGCACGTCCTCGAACCAAACCTTCCCAGCCACCATCTGCTTGAGTTTTATTGCCTCGGGTGCAATAGACCAACAGGATTTGACCAGCTAGGCTTCGAGTGGTATGGGTCAGGGACACACCTTGTTCCTTCTCGAATACTTTCATCCAGGCAGGTGTTTCGCTCAAGGGCAGAGACATATCATTATCCTTCTCCCATATCCTGATCTCGAAAAGACAACGAAGTCTATGTTCTCCGAACGCCTCCCAGTATGCTAGACTGCCATGGAGTGCGCCGTCAGAGGTACGCATCCTTTGCTCCGAGCGCCATTGATAGTAAGTCTGGTTGCCTTTCGTATGATGCGTAATCATTGCCGCGGCGTTCCATAGCTTGTCAAGTAACTCGGCCCGCTTCATTAAGACTATCGAGTGGAATTGACTTTCGGTATGGTGAACAAAGAAATGGACACGTCTGATCGCACTACGACCTTGGAGATACTCCAAACAACCGTGCTTCTGTGAACGAAAGAGGGTGGTGTCGGAGACCGAAAAGAACTTGAAATGCGCCTGATCGTTTTCGTGCTTTCGACAGAATCTGTCAAAGTTGCTTTCGCCGAGATGAATCTGAACTATTGCCTGGGATTGATTGCATAGTCGGTCATAGTGCAGTGCGTTCGCGCGCACAAGCTCTCGCGGAAGCGTTTCGTATGGTTGCTTTGGAGATTCTGATGCAGATCGTATAGTAGAAGTGTCTGGTTTACTACGCGGTGGAACTTCCTGACGTACGGAGAAGTAGTCTGCCATCATAATACCGTGCGATAGTCCTTCAGTTGTGTGCCGTTCAACGCCGACAAGCTTCATTCCAGCAACTCTCATACATGCGTTAGACGGATCTGCAACAAGACCGTACTGCTGATCGTCCCGATGATTCTCTGGCGGATAATTCCAACCAAGTAGAAGCGGATCACTAAGCAGTCCGGAATACTTGATCACACTTTCTGGCTTGATATTGTATTCCGCCTCGAGTACATCCACAAACTCAGCATGCTTGTCATCGATAGTCGTATCTCCGAAAGATGGATATGGGTCGGTGGCCATAGTGACAACAGGAAGAGGTCCAGAGATTGGTGCGTTTGCAGCGAAGATACGTAGAGAATCAAGCTCCTGATCAGTGAACTTGTGGATCTTGAGATTCTTCCACGTGTATGTTCGGATGTCCTTGATCAGTGCATCAATGATTTCGTCGCGAGTCTTGTCGCCGGTCTTCTGCAGGGAGTCCTTGTCGGCATTCTTAGCTGTATATTTGGCAATGGCATCATCCTCAAGTGCCTCTTCAATCTTTAAGACGACATCCTCCTCTTCGACTTGGTCATCAGCACCAATCGCAGCGTCGATAGCAGCAATTACAGTGTTGAGCTCATCATCCGTGATACCAGGAACGTGAGTCGGCTTAGGTATCTCTTTGTTGTCGCCAGAAGTGATGCCATCAAAAGATAGTATGCTGTACTCTTCGCTACTATCTTGGATGAATGCTTCTGACTTGAGCTTTTTCGATGGAGGCTGAGAGGGCTTCTGGTTGCTGATACGCTTATTGGACGACTTGCTGCTTAGAATAGGGACTACAACTTGTTAGTGTACTGTCATGACCTGCTAACATCTTTAAGCTATACCTTTCTGATTGACTGAGACGTTCTTCAATGGCAGTCTGAGATGTGACTTGGTGGAGCTTGAGACAGCAGAGGAGCCTTTGATAGAAGCATGATCATCATCAGACGTGAGGTCAACGAACACTGGGATGATTGATGCTGCCATGGTGTGACATCTGTGTTGAGGCGAGACAAGACCGAAGGTTAAAGGCCGGGAACTGAAGACGAGACCGAAAGCTGAAGGTTGGAGGTTGAAGACAAGACCGAGAGTTTGAGGTGGGAGGTCGAAGGGATACTCCTGCTGATTGAGGATTCGAGTTGCATGTTGCTGCCATAAGAGGTAGGCACGCAAGAGACCTCCTTCCTATCGTTACAGCTCCTTCCAAAACTGGTGAACAAATCATTATGGCAAGAAACAGCCCTGTAGCTGGGCAGTCGCTGAGGTTGTGAGTGCTGTATGCGCAAGACGAACAACACTTCAGATTCAGAGCTAAGCCGGACTACATTGCTGAGACTATGCCACATTTGCGTGGTGACTTGTAGACTCCGGGTACTCCGATTCATCGATCGAGCAGTCGGTAGTCATTGTACTGTGATAAACGTGGTCGAATCCTGATACTAGTAAGCGTTGCGCAATATACAATCAGAGCAGTACTTACTGAGTCTTAATCAAGAGCCAAGTGATGCAAATATCGTTCTGACGCGTCTGATTCTTGAGCAATCAATCAAAGTGTTACTATATCATACTCTGTGCTATGCAACCTGGCATGATCGGAAACTCCTCTGATATCCTGCTCCTTGATCTGAGCGAGAGTAACGAGATCTGAGTCTTGCTCTCGAATCGATTTTGATCAAAACACCTGCAGGCTGGCGAGAAAGCAGCACCCACAATAGTCAAAGGGACCCTACCACAACAACCAGTAAAGGTGTCGTGGTAGGGCAGACCTGAACAATGTTCAGAAGAGGGATTGATGAAACAGGCGTAACCCCATTGCAGAAGGAAGGAGGAGCTGGACGCACTGGGTTGTTATGATGTACGAAACGCTTCGGAAACTCAGCCGAAGGTCACGTGATTTGAAACAGTGCTGGTGCTTGGATACCTTGAATACCAATCCGCGGCCTGGGGCCGCACATTGGGTTTGTGGAGTTGCAATCAGTGTATGATGCGGATTAGGGTTTGGCTGGCGAAAGGGAGCTGATTTGCGTTACTACAGTTTCGGGCATGTCCCAAGTCGTCTATGCATAGTACACCTGGCAAGCAGCAGAGCAGACTCGGTATACGTATAACGTCGTTTCGGCATCCTGCCACATTACAACATTGACGAGTATTATGTAGGAAGATAGTGATACTACGATTTGGTCCTCCGCTTACGCGGAGGTGCATAGGCTGCTGGCAGAGCCTGGAGGCTGGTTTGAGATTGGGTGAATGATGGTGAGAGGAGTTGAACGGTTCCAGCTACTGTGGCGAGTCTGTATCAAGACTTGGACAGGGCATGGAGAATAGGTCGTACATCTAATGACAAATGATACCCACCACACTTCGTCTTCTCGCCTGGTGACCAATGACTTGCTTTGGATGCACTATCACGAAGCATAACTCTGACCAAGGACGCTAACGGCACTCTCCAGGACTTTCTTAGATTCGTCATCTAGCTGGAGTGCAATGTCGTACCAAGTAAGTATGCATGTCCATTCCAGCACCTGCCACCCATCACCCTCGCACTATGTGAGCAGTGCCGTTGTTCCTTCATTATGCTTCTGTCAAGCCACCCAGATATCTCTCGGTCTTAGCATTAGTCCCCGACACATCTACCTTTCCTCTGATATTGAACTATGAGTTTCCTGAGGAGGGTGCCGCAGATCCTACACTTTTGCATGACTGTATAGTGTAGTCGAGCCCGATTCAAATGCTTCGAGTGTGGTCTCGAGAATGTACGCATGAAGTATCTGGGCTCTTGATTTTTAGAGCGATGCCATACTAGATTTCAAATATTGAGAGATCATGGAGAGAGCGCCGCAAGAACTCTGCCCAGACCTTTGCGACAATATCCATCTATGTTGAGTCCCTTATGTGCTCTGATATCTGTGTCGATCTTGTTCTCCAACCCAGATCGTCCACACGAGTCAAGGACAACGGCATTCTCTCCGGTAGAGTACCCTACTTGACCACCTGCATCAACGCTTGACCTTCTATATTATCAACTACAAACGTCCCATAGCGTTTATACCATTACTCTGTCCTGATTCCCAAGCTCCTTCTGTGCATCTTCGAGCTCGCAATAGTCTCTGTACCACGTTACACTGCCGGCCAGTTGTATTCACAACATCGAGAGGATCTTCTAGCTCTCGTGATCACTTTGGACTTATCCCGCGGGGATGAAAAGAAGCTAAGGCTCAATGCCAGCCTACTTCTTTCATATCGCTTTCGAGTTGTACCAGCATTCATCACTCACAGCAGTCGATCAACAAGCAGGCCAGACGGTACCACCACCACTATTCCTACCACCACAGAACTACAACATCTTCTCTACAGAGCATCTTGTTCCTCCGGGCGGTGCTCTCTGGACTTCTTTATTGGCGCCGCGGCGAAAGTCTACGAGCATAAAAAGCAATACAAGCAAGACAGGACACGGGAAAGATAATAAGCTCTGGAACACAAGGCGCATTTCGAGCGTGGAAGCTAGCCAGTACGCAGGTGATCTTGAGAGTGAAGCAATCAAAACGTTACCAGAGAAAGGACATCTCAGCTCGAAAGAAGGAAAGGTAGCGCAAATTTCGAACGACAGAACAGACTGGCGTTTCTCCGAGATATCCATAGACAGTATCGACATGGAGTCGAGAGAGCCCATCTCGAGAGTCGAAACATGGCCAACGCAACGTCCTCAGCCGCCTGGAGCTACACAACCTCTGACCGCCACTTACACGCCCACGAATCCACAAACAACAGAATTTGGCTGGGGTGTTGTACATCTATACCGCGATGAGCTCGAGAACGGACACGCGAAAGAGTACAAGTCCTTGAGTGAGCAGGTAGATAGGGATGCGGCGTTCTTGGATGATGATTGTACTACGCTGTGCATACTAGCAGTACCTTCGTATATGACCCATTCGGATCTGCTCGGCTGGGTTGGTGAGGAGACGCGGGAACAGGTTAGCCACTTCAGGCTTGTCCGGACAGACAGGTCGAATCGGTTCATGGTACTGCTGAAGTTTCGAGATCCGGTCGATGCCAGAAAGTGGCAGAAAGAATGGAACGGAAAGCTTTTCAATAGTATGGAGGTATGTTGTCACTTTTAGCCATGTCGAATCGTACTAACTTCCATCAGCCAGAGAATGCTCATGTGGTATTCATCAAGTCGATATCATTCCAGACAACGGAGGCCAACAACGATCCTGAAAGCTTTCCAGACATGTCGAACGACCCCTTCACACCAGCCATTGCACGGACAATCAGTACAACGATCCCTTCACAGAGCACTTCTACGGATCCCTTTACCACGCCTGGAGTCGTGGAGCTGCCATCATGTCCAGTCTGTTTGGAGCGCATGGATGACACGTCAGGTCTGGCAACGATCTTCTGTCAGCACGTCTTCCATTGTGCTTGCTTGCAGAAATGGAGAGGAAGTGGATGTCCTGTCTGTCGGTACACGCAAGAGGATCCGCTACACAAAGCACGGTCGAGCAATTTGGATGAGGCTGCTTGCAGTACATGCGGTATCACCTCAAACTTGTGGATATGGTGCGTTCACCCTCCCTGATAATATGTTTCCCACCCTCCATTGCTAATCAGTCCATCACAGCCTCATCTGTGGCAACATCGGCTGTGGCCGCTACGATTCCGCTCACGCCCGCTCGCACTACTCCAGCACCGGCCATACCTTCTCCATGGACCTTAGCGACGAGCACATCTGGGACTACGACGGCGACAACTACGTCCACAAACTCCTGCAGGACAAATCCAATGGGAAGCTCATGGAACTCCCCTCCGCATCTTCCCATCACACCCACGACCACGATCCCGCCGATCTTCCTTGGGAAAAAGCCCAGAAAATGAGCTATGAATACACAACACTCATTACGAGCCAACTCGACTCACAACGCCTTTACTTCGAAGAACAAATCGAGCGCGCCGTGGACAAAGCCACCCGCGCCGCCGCCGCCGAAGCAGCAGCGAGTGAAGCCTCAGCCAACGCCACATCCCGCATGCTCGAGCTCGAATCCTCGCACTCCACCCTCCTCGACGAAACCCTCCCAGCCATGGAGCGTACCAAGACCCGCGCCGAAGCCCGCGCGTCGAGGGCTGATTCGTTATTCCGACAGATGAGGAAGGAAGCGCAGGAACAAGGGGCGATGAATGAGAGTTTGTTGGAGAGGGTCAGGTTGCTACAGGGGCAGGTGGAGGAGTTGATGAAAGGGAAGAGCGAGGTCGAGGAGACGAATCGGGACTTGATGGGATATATTAGCTGTATGGAGAAGCTGAGGGATGCGGGGGAGGATGTGCAACAGGGGACGGTTGTTGTGGCGGAGGCGCCGGCGGGGAAGAAGAAGAAAGGACGTGGGAAGAAGTGATGAATGGCGACATGGAGCAAGCACGCTGCCGCAGAGCACGATAGAAAGTCGCGAGCTACAAGCTGGACGACTAGCGTAGGGTGTAGGGTGTGGCCTATTTCTGGATTGCGCATGAGACAACGAATGTCAACGAAGGTGGGGAGCTAAGCTCATTAGTAAAAGCACAAACTAAGGAAATACACACATCACGAGATTTGTAAAATGTGTCCTCTCAGCAGTATCTACTCATAATCATAAATGAAGAGTCCCCAAAACTCCCGGGAGAGTGCCGTCGATGATATAGCCAGATTTACGTCTTCATACCATGTTCTTCTCTAGCTAATATCTTCTCGAGACTCGAATCGCTTTTAGAAAAAGGTCAAAGGATAAAATCCGCGGGAGAGTACCGTCGACAATTTTCTTAATCATATCCTACTATCTTGTGCTCTACAGACTGAAGTCTTTTTCAGATCAACATACTTTTGTGAAAAAAGGTCAAAGGTTCAAAGTCGTGGAGAGTGCCATCGATTATCTGTTCAGAATTTACCGTATTATTGGCCTTTTTCTCTCGATTTGAAGCATTTATTAGATAGAAGTACGTTCACCTGAAAATGTCAAAGGTCAAAAATCGGGGAGAGTGCCGTAGAGAATAAGTAGGTCCCGCGGCCAATGTCGCATCGTGCTGACTGCATCATCTCATCCGGGCCAGAACAAGGGAACTGCTCAGTTACGTTTCGTGATGGGTCGTTGTGATACATCATCTAATATGAGTTCAGTTGCCTCACTAGGACGATAATCACCGTCTAGCCTTGTCATGCCAGTGATGACCGTCGACAGGGCTGGTAGTGCGCGTGGAGCATGTCTTGCCAGTGAGGCTTCGCTAGAGGTATGCGCACCAAGCAACGTCTCCAATGGCGGCTGTCACCATAGGTTCAACCGTAGTAAGCCATGTCCTCTCCTGCCCGCAGCCCGAAAGAAACGATCCGCCAGTCCAAGCCAGGAGTACGATCAAGCAGTATCCGTCTCAAACTGCATCGTCTCATCCCACTCGAATAGCGAAGGATGCTCTGCCATATTCTTCCAGAAGTCATCATCAATTCCCGTGGGAAAAAGCCAATCCTCATTGATGAAGTCAGTCAAGAATGGATCCTCGGTCGCCACCTGCTCATTAGCGACGGCCGCAACAGGCGGGTTTTGCAGAATCCGCGCTATCAAACCATCAATCGCCTTGGCTGCATTGTATAGCAATGCGTAATTTGCATCGCCGGCATGTATCACATTGCCTGACTGTATTTCTGCAGCAAGGACGCACAAATCCTGTATGGACCGTGCACGGGATAGTGTCGAAGATCGGACTACCGCATTCTGGTTTAACAACTCGAGTGCGAGGGTACCAGCGGCAGGAAGACCATAGCATGCGACCTATGGCGGAGTCAGTACTTTGTATACACTATTCTGCCATTACACTCTAAATACCTTCCATACTAAGCTGTTCTCGGAAGGAACTATGCCCTCACGTATGAGGATGGCTTGGACAACTAGGCTCAACATCCTGCTCGCGACCTGAAGGTAATCTTCGCTTCTTTCATGCGATTGTCGAGATCTTATCCGATGAAGCAAGAAGAGTATCTGAAGATGGTGTAGTTCAGCATTTAGCACGAACTCGCGTTCGATTGGTGGTCTGGTGCAATCTCTCAGATCTCCATTGAGCTTCAAAAAGTCGGGAAAGGTAGCCCATTGAGCGTGTGCTGCCGCTTCTATGGTGCTGCACAGTGCATTGTCAGTCTAGGCAACTAGTTTCAAAAGATCGGGCAGAGTATTCGCTCTGATTATATCATTTCAGTACAGATGATTGAGGATCACTTACTCAGCCTTCATCAAGACGTCATTCCCATCGCTACCAAGGAAGAGCTCCAGGATATCTTCTTTGATTAACGAACACATCGCGACCAAGCGGCAAGTGAAGAGATTGATCTTGCCGTCTGTGTTCCAGCCGTGGTTGTCAAACCCATGGTTCAGAGTGGCATCGACTGAGATATGCCTGTCTATATCCAAGGGCATCTGGATATGGCAAAATCGTTTGCTCAGTCTTGGAGGGCGACCGAGATAAATGCTCATAGTCTTATCAGACGCGTACGCAGATGCGAACGCGATTCTCCTGATTTGAGTCAAAAAGGGAGGCATGTCCGAGGGACTAGTACTTTGCGCATGCATGCCCAGAGCAGATAAAATGCTGATGATATCGCCCAATCTCCGCCATGCTTGGTAACCTATTTCATGTTAGTATTGGGCTGGGGGGGAAAGTGGCTATGATCAGCTACAAACTTTGGTTGCCGCTCACATTGGTGTGCAGTATGTACGTCTCGTATTGAAGCATCATCTGGAGATCATTCAGACAGTCCATGGATAGACTGAGCTCTAGACAGCTATCTGCAGCAGCCACTACTCGTCTTCGGAAGCTCTGGCGTTCACCTTCATCATGATACAACCCTGTCCAAGTTGTTGTACACAGAGTGGCACGACCGAGCATAATCCAGAACAGTCCGACTATCTCCCAACGCGTGTTGTTTCCAGAGAACTGATTCGCAAACTCTGCGATACTAGTAGCGGAACTATACACGAGATGCTGCCGTGAACTCTGCAGCAGTCGTTCCGAGATGATCTCGTGCCAGTCTGTGGTCCGAGGCTTATTTAGGAGTCGCTCGATGGTGTCGACACAAGTCTGCGTAAACGGATATGCAAGCTGTAGTCGATGGCCTTGTGCCTGCCATGTATTGATGAGACCTTTGTACAGAACAAATTCGGTAGCTGAGGGGAGTTGAGATACGAGTTCGGCGCCAGAAGTCATGACCCGGGAATATACTTCTGCCTGGGCACGGACTCTCGGCAGCGGATTGGAGGTCCTGACTGCATCGAAGTTGGCATTGTTCTCGTGACCGAGGTGCTGCTGAACTTGGTCATAGATGGTCGAGTGACTTGAAGGACCTTGGAAGCCCGGATGTGGGTACTCATGATCCAGCGAGGCCTTGTTGACGCTTGCTACAGAGATGTTCGGACTGGCCGACCCTGCGTGACTGTGCGCTTTGATCAACTCATCGGTATCGTGTGCGTGGGCGGCATAGCCTCGCTTGGGAGTGGCTCCTGGCGGCTTGGGATGGTGCGACCGACGCTTGAAAGGATCCGATCGATAGTGGCATCGCTCGGTCTCACCTCTGTGCGTACAACGATTACATACGGGTGCTGTATGGTCACAAGCTAGCTTGGACTTCCGGCATGGTTCACAGGATGGTTTCTTGGCCATGGGAGACGGTCTTGAGGGCATCGCGGCAAAGAGTCATGATGATAGCTCACAGTCCGATGAGCATTTCTTATAGTCTCTGCTTTTGCAATGCCCATCGAGCAGTCCACTTGCTGCCGGAGTAAACGATCGGACTCTTGTCGTCGTCGTTGACGCCGAGGGGTAGGGTTGGATTAGGTTTAGCGTGTTCCAGCAAAAGTATAGGTCCCACGTGTTGCTTTTTGAAGTAACGCATGATATGGATTTGCGGAGGTGGGCGCTCCATCATCGAACTAGGAAGCTGTTGTTCAAGCCCCAATCTCTCGCCCCTCGCTGTGATGGCGTGCGTGTCTTTGCAACATCTACACATTTGCTTGAACTAGCATTCGTGAGACTCACATACTACAATGGCATTCCGTCCTGGTGATGAGGCAGGCACAAAGCCAGACGAGCGGGCACCTTTGCTTGCTAACGAGTCCTCAAGACGTGATGCCGAGGCTCAATCCATCGATAACGAAGCAGAGCCCGACCAGCCAGCAGCTGTAGCACGAAACTGGCAATGGTATGCCTGGAGAGGATTCTGGGCCGTGCTCGCCGTACTTGTGTTGGCAGTCTTCATCAAAGGCTGGGTTGATTCCGAAGATGTGGATGTAAGTCCCTCCCCAAATGCTGTCTGATGACCGTATAGTCTAACGAAACGTCTGCAGTTTGACGGCGGCAAAGCCCTGAAACGAGCGCTAGGCGGTGGTCTCAGTGGTGCAGCAGCCATGGTCCTTCAGGTGTTGCTCTTGATGCCGATTCGCACGATCATGAACTATCAATATCGCCACGGATCGTCATTGACAGTCGCAACTAAGACCTTGTATGCTGACGGTGGGATGACCCGGTATTACCAGGGCATGACCGCTGCTCTCGTTCAAGGTAACACATCAATTCAGGTGACACTACATGCACGACTGACATCCAATTCTCAGGTCCAATCGCACGCTTTGGTGACACCGCGGCTAATGCTGGCATATTGGCATTACTGCAGTCGAATGGGTACCTCAAGGGACTACCATCACCAATCAAGACCATCTTTGCGTCTGCCTGCGCAGCTGCTTTCAGGATGATCTTGACGCCCATCGACACACTCAAGACCACGCTCCAAGCTGAAGGCGCTCGCGGCTGGGAACTGCTACGAAACCGTATCAAGACCGACGGCGTCTCGAGTCTCTGGTGGGGTGCCTTTGCTACTGCAGCTGCAACATTCGTTGGCAACTACCCTTGGTTTGCCGTGTACAACTTTCTCTCCGAGACCATTCAAGAACCATCACGGCAGCACGAAATCGGAACGTGGTTGCTCCGAGCTGCTTTCATCGGCTTTTGCGCCTCCGTTGTTTCAGACACTGTGTCGAACTCGTTGAGAGTCGTCAAGACTTACCGTCAAGTCCATGACACGAGAATCTCCTACACTGAATCTGCCAAGCGTGTTATTGAGCAAGATGGATGGGTAGGGCTTTTCGGCAGAGGACTGAAGACCAGAATTGTTGCGAACGGACTTCAGGGTATACTCTTCTCCATCCTCTGGAAGCTCTTCTTGCAAATATGGGAGGATAAAACAGGTGGAAAGTAATGGCTTAGGCAGTTGATATAACGATGAGCACTGGCAGAGGGATGTAATGACCTTACTGTTGATTCGGCAGGGATTATACAACTGCAGGAGCGAGTGATAGTTGGATATACGACGGGGATCTTGGGAACTTTTTGGTGTTTTGGGTATTTTGGGTACAATACTTCAGTCAGTTCACGGGTGGTGGTGTGGTTCTTGCCGTACTCACCCAAAAATTGATTATATAATATACTGCTTGCCCCATTTACCCATGATCACCTCATCCTTATCTCCAATGGTTCTGACCTTCCCTATGCGAGACGGCCTTGACGGAGGGCCGCTGCGGCGGCTTGCCTTTACCTTTGCCTTTGCCTCTCCCTCGACCTCGACCTCTTCGTCCTCACCACTATCCTCCAGACAACCTCCCTCATACACCTCGCCACCATGATGTTCACCGCCACCCAATTGCTCGCGGCCCTCGCCGCCGTCACCCAAGCCCATGTCGCCCAGTCACCCCTCGGCTCCCACTTGAGCAGCTCCTCGAAGCTCACCATTAACAGCACGTTGAAGATGAACTCCGGCCACTCGATCCCAATCCTCGGTTTTGGAGTCTGGCAAACGTACGTCACCCATCTCCCCTCATTTCTGCTTGGCACGGACCAGCAGCTAACACAAGCTTTCTCCCAGGCCATACGATGTAGCTGAGGAGGTCGTCCAGATCGCTGTCAAGGACGGCTACCGCCACGTAAGTCACATAGCGCACCATAGACCTTTCGAATGAGCATATACTGAAACTACACTTCAACAGATCGACTCCGCCATTGCCTACCGTAACGAGGCTCCTTCCGCCAAGGGTCTTCTCGACACCAAGCTCCCCCGTGACGAGCTCTTCTTCACCTCCAAGATTCCACCTACCTACTTCGGTTACGAGAGTGCCAAGGTCGCCATTGCTGAAACACTCGCTAAGATTGGGGATCTTGGATACATTGGTGAGAATACTACATCGAAGGAGTGAAACAGCAACAGATATTAAACCATTTCAGACCTCTACCTCATGCACCACCCCGGCAACGCTGGCACTGAAGCTCGCCTCAGCACCTGGAAAGCCCTGGTTGAGGCTGTCGAGGCAGGCCAGATCAAGAGCATCGGTGTCAGTAACTTCGAGGTCGAGCACCTTGACGAGATCGAGGCTTGGCAGAAGGCCACCGAGGCCGCCGGAGGCAACGGTGGCGCTCTTAGTGTCAACCAGATGGAGCTCCACCCCTGGTCAAGATACGAGGATGTCGTCGCATGGTGCGAGAAGCGAGGAGTTGTCTTGGAGGCTTACAGCCCGCTCACCAGGGGCAAGCACTTCGACGAGCCCTTGTTGAAGCCGATCGTCAAGAGGACTGGAAAGTCACCTGCTCAGGTGCTGATCCGCTGGAGCTTGCAGATGGTGAGTCTGATCACAAAGCCTTTCAGCTTATTATCTCGGTATTATAGCATCGCTGACCTGCTCGAACAGGGTTTCGTCCCCCTTCCCAAGTCCGTCACACCTTCCCGCATCCAGGAGAACGCCGATGTCTACGACTTTGAGCTCACGAAGGCCGAGATGGAGTCCCTTGCAGGACTCGGCGAAGAATACTACTCGATGGAACTGTAGACCACTCATGATGAGAACTCACGAATGGAGCAGATTGGAAGAAGTGATAGGTGATGTTGAAAATTTGGACAAAATCTAGGAGCCGCAAGTCTTATCAATATAGCAATTTACAATATAGAACATCTAGTAAAGGACTAAGTTACGCTTGTTCTTGCACCCAGTAAACGATTCGATGTGATAGCACTATGAAGTTGTTATATATTTGAAGGTCAAACTCTGAATTCGGTAAACATCGCCCAAATAAGTACGCTTAGTTTCACTTCACTTCACTTCCGCGGATAGAAAAGACGTCCGACTTCCTTCTCTTCTCATTAACTTACTACAATTCCTGCTACCACCACAGCAGCTGTTACACAATAGCACATCCGCGTGACCTCTCGAATGAGTCGACAGACACCACGTTCTCAAAGGCCATCGAAAGACTTGGTGACCCAAATTTCGCGCTGAGTGAGAACCGCGCGCCGTCATCAACGGCCCGCAAATACAAGGATCGCAGCTATGATGACCGACCCGACCAGCACGACGTGATCACAGAAGAGTTTGAACGACTTAGCTTTGGGTAGCGCCCAAACCTCTACCTCTCGGCAGAGGAAGTCCTTTCTCGCACCTTATCTGTTCGTTCTCACCTCTCAACTGGCTCTTCTTCCGCTAATCGGATGGACCAAGCTCGGCGCTGTCCTGACAAGCGTATATGGCGCGAGACTGGCAGAGGATCTGTGTATCAGCTTCTCACAACTTTTAGTCTGAGTAGAATGCTCACGGCACTCTCCCTAACTCTTCAAGCTTCATATCCTGTGACTGTGCAACTTGCCTTGTCGTATCCTTGTCGTATGTATGGCTTAGCATGTTAAGCTTGGTCACAGGTGCAGCTAGGGTATAGGTACCCCCCAAGGTCACCTTAGACGTAAGGTTCTGCAGCATGAGGTGGATGTTGCACAGCGTCTCGTAAAAGTCAAGGGTCTGAACGAGGAAGGGCACTGCTGGTCGCTAACAGTTCTAGAGAAGAGTATCGTCGGGTTCCAGAAGTGCTCGCGCCACAACTCCAGGACGTGCTCGATGCTGGGGATGTCGCCTTCGTTCTTGTGACACCCGACCATGACGCTATCGTTGAATGTGCGATATGCGCTCTTGAGGTCGAGGCGATCAGTCACCTACGTCTGCCGTGCGGCTTCCTGACCAGCTAAGTTGCAGGTGTAGCGCATTCGATTGTTGGTGCCGGTTTTGGCTCGAAGGACCATGTGGGTGTAGAGTGCTCGCTGTGATTTTGGCTAATGTAAGAGTGTGTCAAGCTTTGTTCGGCGCAAACCTACTTTAGACCTCAACACTGAATACGTCTGCAGGACCTTTATGTACAGAAGTGAGGAGTACCCATAGGTCCCAATATTCAAGACGACTGTCAGACCCCGTTCCTTGTCTCGACGATACGCTCCAGGCCAAGATCATTTTCATGAAGTGCAGGAGTTGGTGCACCAAGTATATCGTCGTGATAGATATCTTCATCTAGACGTGGTCCGTCTCCGGTCACCTGAGGCGTTCTGATGAGGTTTGCCTGAGAGGATGATGACTGCAACCTCAGCATGGGTACACGCTCCTCGCCGGTCTTAGATACTGGCATCAGACTAGGCTCCTCTGCCTTGCCTGTGTCTACACATACCAAAGCTGGCATGGCATGTGTCTGGCTAGGTGCGTGGAGCCGTACACCAAGCGTACCGAGTGTTTTGTCGCTTGCTTTCCCGTTCCAGGCCACCTTTCCATCGCCTTCCGTCTCTCGACCATCAAGGACCTTACTGAGCTGTACCCCGCCGACACTAGTCGCGATGATCAAACTCGGAATGTCGAAGATGTCGAAGACGACAAGTTTGGACCAAAAGCGTCGTCTGATTGCTTCTAGCAATTGTGTCACTAAGAGTAGAGCGCTGAACGCAAAGACTGTATACACGGAAGCCGAGTCTCCGATACTAGAGACGGTCTGGAAGATTGTCGCGGGTAGAAAATTCACATCATTTGCGAGAGCAATCTGCGATGCACCAAAGGCGCCCATGATATCATCGAGTACAGCATTGAAGGATGCTTCTAGAGAGCTAAAGATCACGCTATCATTCACGCTGGCGTTCGGTCCAAGACTCTTGAGAGTATTAGCTAGATTTGCAGCTAGCGCATCACCGAGTACTGAGGTATAAAAGGAGCTTGACATGCGCGATAGTAAGTTCAGGGAGTTCACCGTATTGTAGATGATGGTGGCATTTGGAATATAGCTCGTCTCATTGTCCAAGAGCTGTCGCGGTTCCACGGCAATCGTCAGATTGGTGTAATCCATAGAGACCTCGAACGCAGAGGGTGTGAATGTGAGCTCGCATTGAGATTGATTGAATATACTGTAATTCCCTACACCAGGCCCCGCGGCGATTGAGATGAATATTTTTGAACCGATGGTACGAGCAGCCCAAGACAGGAGATCATTCACAGGATCTTCGAAGTTTGTGATCACAGTGAAGTTTTCGCCGACTCCGTCACCGATGCCATCATCAAAGCTATTTGGAAGGAAGCCAGCTGCAGAGTATACCCCGAGTACATTCATGGGAATGCCCGCGGCGACCGACTGGCCCAGAAAGGTGAGACCGAATGCGGTGCTAGTGTTGAATATGCACTGCGTGTCAGCAACGTAGCCATAATCGGTGTATACCAGCTCCTGTATGGTAGCTTCGAAATGTGAGCTATAGAGGTCGCTACTGTCAGCGATGCCTAAGGAAGCTCCTACTCCGTACGAGCGACCGCTGTAGACATAACTCGGCGAATCAATCTTAGAATGCTGGCGTGGAACGCTCCCATGCGGACTTGTAGCGCTGCCAAGGGTCGTCAACAGAGTGCCTTGTAGCCGGGGGACAGGGCAGGTAGTGACAGTGCCTGAACCCTGGCAAAAGAAAGGGTTGTTGTGTTGCGTGAAGTTGCTCATGTAGAACTCATTATTCCAGAACAAACTCGTGTTCTGAGAGAAAGCTGGCACATATACTTCAGAAGCCGCTGCGAGACCTCCGGGCAATACCACTGGTGTGAGGGCGCCGGTCCAGAGCGCACTTGGGATAAGAAAGACGGCCAAAGAGAAGATTGTGATCATGAGGTGCTGTTTGGTGAGCGAAAGATTCAGCTGGCCATTGGCAAGCGACGTGGAGAATGAGAGTTTTTCCAGCGTCATTGTTTTGTCGAATACATCTAGTCGAAAGTGAAGCTTATACAGGCCTCTCAGACTGTACACCTGTGCGAGCCCAAGACCATGCGCAAGCACTTGGACCGCGATCTGTACGCCTGTTCGTGACTGTTGAACAAAGGTTGTGAAGCCATAGCCATATCGATGATGGACTTGCGATAGAAGCAGGATAGACACAACACATGGTATCACGGCGGCAAGAAGCGGCAAAACTCTGACTATGAATGTTTCTTGTGTATGCGCTGCCATTGGGAAGTCTAGAACGTGGGCGTGACAGAAACACCACTCAGATAGGTGTAGCAATAGTGAGTGACTCGAGTCTCTAGAAGTACCTGCCGTGTCTTGGCGTTGCTCATGCAGACCTCTATCCTATAACCTGTGTTCGATGAGGGGCTTAGTAAGGCGATAGCTCGGTTCTAGTAAATAAGGAGGGCTGAAAGATAACGCTCAACTAGCTAGCGTAAAATACGTAAATTTAGAGTACTCCTAAATTAACCTTAGATACTTAGTATTAATATATTACTAGATTATCTTATTCTAGTATAGAGCTAGAGAATAAGTATAGCTATATTAAAGTATTAAAGCTTTAAAGAATACTAACTAGTAGTATATATAGTTATATTATAGAAGTTTATTCTAAGCTATCCTATAAATTTAGTATTAGCCTAGTATAAACTTCTACCTTAGTACTATAAGTATAGGAATCTATCTAGGTAAATTTTCTATATATAACTTCCTAAATTATTAGGCTTTTATAAGTTCTATCTA
>Ga0268246_10000439_pt1:0-2500 | contig 18298 bp, 15 predicted proteins | sample AgamicOrSfe_FD_200242 | JGI IMG/M metagenome (GOLD analysis project Ga0268246, IMG submission 200242) | Agave microbial communities from Guanajuato, Mexico - Or.Sf.e (v2) (version 2) | ecosystem: Host-associated > Plants > Phyllosphere > Phylloplane/Leaf | place: Guanajuato, Mexico...
TAAGAACTAAGGACACAGAAAAGCAATATGCTAAAGAGAAAGAAAGAGATTTTATTATCAACAGAAAAGAAAGCTTTCAGTCCGAACCCAGTGACCTCTCAAAATCAGAAGATTCATTTCATCCCACGGATTAGGAATGAGAGCCAGAACACACGCCAATCGACCGATTGAAACTGGATACACAAGACCCACTTTCGTGAGGCCCTTATACGATACGGTTCTTTTAGCGAGTTTGGGTTACCGGGTAGGGTAGAGAATCAAATATAGCATACATAATCAATGAGCTTATCTTTTTTAGTTCGGTCTTTCTGCGATGCTACCCGATTAAGCCCGACAGATCTTTCCGATACACCGACTTCAGCAGGTGAGTACGACGGATATACCATTGGGAAATCAGTCCAATCGACAGCTAAACGCAAGGTTCACTTGCTTTTTTCATTCTTAATAGAAGCTGGTTCATATTAACGGCATATCGTATCGGTCATCATCTTTCAACGGCTACTCAGTTGGCTATCCGGCTTATCCAACCACTATTTTATGAGTTAGGAATGAAAGCCAGTACGCTCTCTCCTCGGATATTTGAACCATTTGAGGATGTTAGCGAATAAGCTTGAAACTAAGATTCACCCCACAGCGAAAAGAGGCCTTCAAAGCCCAATCTCAGTGAAAGCAGAAAGCATTCGGGTAAGTGGAAGCCAGTGAAGCTCCCTCCGGTACACGCAAGTCCACCTGCCATTCTGGGGACACGGTACAGCAGCCACTCAGGAATTACAAAAACAAAAAGATATGAGGTATTTTATGCACTTTCGTATAATACAAGGCTGCGGGATGAATAAGGCAGAAGAGAAGCTTTCTCAGATTCCTCATCTCTTGGGCCCGGTTGACGTTGAAGCGGGGGAAGGGCACAGTAGTTACCACACCCATTCCCATTCCATTATTGATTCGAATAGCTAAGCGAAGGCTGAATTGAATGGACGAGTAAGGGAATACGAGCTCCTTCATCTCCTTATATACGTCGCCATGTTCCGATCTGTCGTTGACGGCCGATTTCAGACAAGAAGAAATGGTAGCGGGGGTCAAGGGAACGAATTCACCCGCACTTCATTCAGCTTCCGGGGATTGAGTGGACGAAGGGATCACAATAGAAGTAAGATGTACTATGCATATATAACTAGGTTCCATCATAGATAAGCGAGATCTGATCGCGATATATTTGGCATCATCTCGTTTCTGGTGAACTACACTCACCCGGCTCGAACCTTGCAGGGGGTTCGACCGAGGCCGAATAAGAAGGGGGGCCAAACAGCCACTTGACGGAAGTTTTAGGGGTGAGAGCAGACCCCGAATAGGGTGAAGGGGATGCAAGACCTCTTGACCCCTCATTGGCAGCCGAGAGCAGCCTCCCACTTGAAAGATTTTCTGACAAATAGAAGATTTTATTTAATAAATAGGAGACTCAAACAGCACTATTTTTTTTTAGTGCTTATAACATTAGAAGAATTATATAGGGATATAACGGAATTTATCATGGCAATATTATTTATAAGTACGAACTGACCTGGAAGCGTGATTCTTCCTATTTTCATTTTCTTTCAAAGATTGTATATACACAAACGGGCTGCAATTCAAATTCACAATAGCATCGGGGCTCAAGTAGAGCATGCTCTGACCAAGAAGAACCAACAAAATAGAGATTAAGAAGAAAACCTAAGCGTGTTCAAGGCGAAGTCATGTCAACGTAGACTCCGTTCTCCGAAACTGATTCAGCAAGGGCGTTAGTTAAGACTACGTAGGCTATGTTGAAGGCGATCGATGCGATCTTCGCTTTCCTGCTTGAGTTGTCTATATCTCGTTTGGATCAAAGTACGGTTCGCTCAAAAGAGCTCTCGCACTATTATTCAATGGCTCGCTACAATCACATGGATGCATAATATAATATGAGGTTGACTACTACAGACATTATCAATAAATGTATCTCGAGCAACCCGGTAAAACAAGTTAAGGTCAGGCGAGGATAGGACTGCCGGATGAAGAAGCAAACGTTCTGGGGCAAGGCTCCACCATAGGGTTACTCCCAGCAAAGAACACACTAACAAGATAAAACGCATGTCCTTGAAGTAGGAATAGCGGATCGCATACCTCAACTCAAAGGACTTTATCCGAAGAGATGCTTCCCGAGTTATATCAGCCAACCCTGCCATTCTATCTGGAGATCGAAGTAATGGCGTCCGTCCTTGACAGACTTTGACAGGTAGCAGATTCCATGCTGTCAAGGGACTCCAATGCGCAAACAAATATACAGCAGACCACCCGCCGCACTGACTAAATTCAATACGATCTTTTCCCATTGATACAACGCGCTTAATATGCACCACTTTGTTCGGCAGGTTATGTGGATAGATTGTAGGAGTCGTCAAGGATGAAACTTTATCTGGCGCTATAAGGCGAAACCACGCCGGAGGTCCCGAACCTTCGCGATTAGCCAGATTTTTCGAATTAA
>Ga0268246_10000439_pt1:7500-18298 | contig 18298 bp, 15 predicted proteins | sample AgamicOrSfe_FD_200242 | JGI IMG/M metagenome (GOLD analysis project Ga0268246, IMG submission 200242) | Agave microbial communities from Guanajuato, Mexico - Or.Sf.e (v2) (version 2) | ecosystem: Host-associated > Plants > Phyllosphere > Phylloplane/Leaf | place: Guanajuato, Mexico...
ATCAATTGCTGCTCTCACTCCCTATGCTTCTGCGTCCCGTACCCCAACCCCAACACTAATAGATGCAAGTTGGTGGAACTGCTGCTTGGATTATCGTAGAATAGAACTTTATGGCTGGAGACAGAGAGGTGACGGTGCTTATCTGGGTAAAATTGAGAGTTGAGTCTTCTCCTCAACCGGTGAGCCTGATGAGTCGACCAATTCCTCTACCCCGCTTCTTCTTCTTCCTTCCCCTGATCTTTCTTTTCTTTCACTATTCCCATCAAGCCTTGGGTTATCTTGATGCTTTCATTTCCCCCAACCTGAGTAAGCTGGTCCCTCAGTCAAACTTCTTCCAGTTCGCGTTCTTTACCCGAGCAAATAAATCTTGCGCTCCTTTAAACTATTAAGGAGCTCTCCACATTCGCACGGGCTGGGGACATGATGAGAGCTGCAAACATGGCTCTGGAATGTGTCCCTTACCACCCTAACTACTAGCTGACGATCAGGAGAGGAAAGAGCCCTCGGATTTACAAGCAATTGCTCTGGTATGCTAAACCACCAAACGGAGAATCCAATCCATAAGCAAGTTAGGAGAACAAATCGCATATCCCTTACATACGAATAAATGAGTGCCTCCTCTAAGCCTCACTCTTTTATTCTTCCGGTTTTTAGCTGTACATCACAAAACCCCTGCCTTCGATCTGGTGATCTCAGTAAATATGAATCTCTTCCTACGAAACTTATTCTGAACGGTAATTGCTCCATATTCGTTGTAGGTGGAAGCCAAGGACCAATGGAATACATTCTATGTCGCGCGCCCTGCTTTCTAACCCAAAAAGTGTACGCCGGGCAGGAAATCGAATGGTGCTGGTGGATGTACTTATAGTATAACTGTCGTTGGAAGGGACTTCTCGTACTTCAGGCACTCCAGAGGTTAGTTTGTAAAAGAGTGAGAACATGTGAAACAACAAAGAAAATGTTGAATTCCAGGTGGGAAGATCCTATATTGCATTGCTAGTCCAATCACATTACCTCTATATTGGGGGGTTGATTCTAGCTAAAGCTAAAATAGAACATCATAGGTAAGGGAACTGCATCTTTCACTAATGTACCAACTGTCGTGAGTTGGTCGGGTCAAGGACCTGGAGAAGTCGCTACGGAGTAGACTTGAAACCGAGCTGGAACATGGCTGGGAGTAGCCTTTAACAGTGCTGGTCTACCCCGATTTACCCATTGAGAGGGACTGAAAGCCTTGCTTTCGCCACCCCTATTAGTAGAGCTCTATTGAGAAAGACCTTGGAATTGGCCAATCACCAAGGGCGATCTTAGGTTAGCATTCTGTTAGAACGAAAAAGAGTTCAGTTCACCGGTACGGCACAGCCGGAGAGAGCGAAGCGAGCTTTATAGAAGAAGCCTTTTTTACAGGAAGAGAGCGAAGCGAGCTTCAAAAGGGCTGTCTTTAAGAGTGACAGGGTTGTCGTAGATCAGTTATAATAGACACCCCTTGTTTGTACTCGAGGACCGTGCGGAACCCCGCCTGAAAGACAAAGTCAAGTCTATGGCCAGACAAGCATTGCGGTTAGACAGAGCATTCCTTCCATCTCTCAATGCTTTGGCGACCCCTATTAGTCAATTAGCTGCAGACTTGAAGATCACTATAAGGGTCAGCTGACGGCTAGCAAGTAGCGAACCTGAGACCAAAGGTAGGCTACTATGCTTCAAAGCTGCGTTTAAGGAGGACGGAAGGTAGAGCGTGGAGCATTTTCTTATTATGTACTTCTTTTTGGCTAAGTCTTTTCTTTGTTAGGCTAGCTGACGCCCGTCGTCAGGTCCGAGTAGACGTCACTATAAGGGCCAGCGTCCAAGGACCTGCCAGACCGCGGATCTCACTTAAGCACTCGACGTCACAAATAGCAATAATCAGGGGCAGGGTCAACGATCACTCACGTCACGGGCAGCAGATCCGACGAGCTCAACTTCCACTGAAAAGAGAGGCGTCACCTCAACCGTTAATTCGAAGCCATCAGGTAGAGATTCCCCTGATCTTCTTCTTGGTGGTACGGCTCCAAGGGCTAGGCCTTTCCTCTGCAAGCCTATTAAGTTAAGTAAGCCAGGTCAGTACTTAAGTTGGCCTTCACCGGCTGGCTAGACCTCCGGGAGGACTGTCCATCCCCTGTCTATTCATCGGGCTTTGGCACGCTCTCTCTCTGGGGCCGGAATACCTGGACCTCGGGTTAGAAGGCAGATTGTCCTTTCCCCATTATATACGTAGTGGTCAATTGCTCTTCTTTGAGGGCTAGAAGCATCCTCAGGTCATTGAGGATGGTCAAAGCAATGGAGTTTTCCGAACAAGCAACGGACTGAGCTAGCGCGAAAGCCTAAAGCGTTAGACGCACATCCGTTTTCTTTAAGGGAGAGGGGTTCAAGATGCCCTCGTCTAAGTCTGTCTATTTCTTTCTTTGCTTTAGGAGCTCGTAGGTCTCAAGGGTTGTTTTCCAACTCGACCGGAGGAATGTCAACTGCTAAGGGAACGTCTTCCGGATCGATCGAAGAGGGAGGTGAAAAGAAGAAGTTGAGTATATCATAGCTGACCGCAGGTTGGATAATATCCGCTTGCCCTGTTGAAACCTCGCCCTATGTCAGCAGTGAAGTCTTGCTCGTCGAAGACGTAGAAATGAAACTGTGTAGATAGAGGTGAAATGAACAACTTATCAATCCTCGTAGTCGAACCTTGTTTTTGTGGAATATGTACCCCGGCCCTGTATCATGAACACATGAAGGGTACGGCATCGGGTCAAATAGGAAGAATTCTCCAAACACTAAAGGACGGAAAAAGGAAGGCGAAAGCCTATCTATAACTAGGGACCGCCAACCCAGACTTTGATCAACAATAGGCCAACTGCTGATTCTGGTAGTGAAAAGAAAGCCCATACCTAACTCGCTATGCTTACAGCTTGGCACGGTCCCGTGCTATGCTATTTGATCGAGATTCGAAATACCCTTCCTCGCCGCCACCTTCCTTCTGAGCCAGCCCGTATTTCTATTCAACAACGTATGAATAGTTCTTTGATTTTGATTAAGGGGTTGTTGAATTTTTGCCTTGGAATAAATGGAAGAAAACGGATTGATATTGGTGCAATCTGATCCATTATCAGAGAGCAATCCTGGTTTAACAGCAAAGCTACTTCGGCATAGAGAGAATATACCTCAGTCAACAGGACTGTTAAGAACCGGACTGCCTCTGAAAAACAACTTTCTCTAGGGACCGCTTGATAGCCATCAAAATGGAAAGTGTCTTCGATCCTCACCAGGATAAATTATTTCTCTCGGGGAGAAGTAGGCAAAGAGAGGATCTATGTACAAGGACGACCAAGAGGTAGCCGTCTTAGCGAAAGGCAGGGTTATCCGATCAGTACCCAGCATGAGGTCACGAAGCTCTTTCCTTTCAGGACGGAAAATTGATCCAATAAGCAACGGAAGAAAGGGACCTTAAGGTTTCCCCTAACGAACTTGTACTGAACCGATCAATTGGTCCACATAGGCTTACATGACCACCCAGTAACTAAGGGTATGGTCTTCTAGAAAGATGCGTACCGATCCATCAGATCGGGTACCTTGCCTGGAAGAGATTCCAACTTTCTTTGGAAATTAACCAATAAAAATAAAGTAGTATTTCAAAATAGATGAATACCGGTTATTATCTTTCTTAGTGACCGGTATCAACTTGTTAATACTAAATAAGCTTGGGTAAAATTGCACAACCTTATCGGAATACTCATCTCGCCGTGAAATCATCCGTAGATGAAACGAAGGGATGCACCCAGGTAGTCCTGTCCTCGTAAGGGACACAGCACTGGGTGTGGAAGAATGGACTTTCTGTCTAAAGCATATTCAATTTTCATTCCTCTCTTCCTATTTGTTTTGGCATTCTTCTCGAAAGAGGAAGATGAAGAAGCTTTTGCTCATCCGTAGTACCCACTGCCTTCCTTCAATGACTTGGCATTGCTTCCTTGCTTGAACTCGAAAAGGCTTCCAAAGCTTGTTCCTGGCTTACCTATTTTAACTAGAGCTTTCTTCTTCTTTTCAGAGTATTGTACTCATTTCTTTAACCTTTTGTTTTATTCATTCCTTAATCTTAATAAGGATTGCTATTAGTTCTTTTCTTAATATAAGTAAGATAGGAAAAGTCTTCTAGTTAGTTCCGTACGAGGGGATATTTCTTCTTTTTAAGTAGCATGGTAAGATAAGATCCTTCTTCTTTCTTCTTGCTTTCCTTGTAATCTTCTTTTAAGTCTTTCCCCGATCTACTAGCTACACAGGGAAAGAAGTGACTCCCGGGGGAATCCCCTTTCTGAAGACTTGCAAGTGACATCCATCCCATTCCCCTAGCAGTGGATTCTCCAACTTTTGCAAGAGTAAGAGTGGAACCCCACAAGTCGAAGGTTCCAGTACTGCTATGGTCCTTGTTTCAGGAGGTTGCAGATAATCATGTTCACGGGCTATTGGGCTTTCGTTTGAGTCCTCCGGGATCGTCTGCTGTGCCTGGTCGAAATGTGTGAGCGTAGCACTAGTAAGGCTCTTTAAGTTGCGGATCATCTTGAAATGTAATTCCCTTTATCTGATTGGCAACCTATTCAACTATATGATGCAACCGACTGATGCCATATATCTAATATACCTTATTCCCTCCTACTTCTACTTCCTTCCCGTGTGCCAGAAGTTCCTTATTTCAAATGTCTGCTAGCCCTACCTCTCTTACAAAGAAGATTCCAACTGACGAAGTTAGGCATCGGACGTGTACAAAGACCTCACTAGTCGCTATAGTTGGCAAAAGCAGCTAATGGAGTTAGCAGTTCTTGTGACGCAGCTCGGCTTGTAGCATCTGACGTAGCGAAGGTCGGACAGCGCGTTGTTTTTTTTTCCTCTAACAGTTAGTACAGGGAAGTTCTCTGCCAGCCAGTCAAGTCGTAGTGTCCTAAGCCGCCCTTTCTTTTCATTATTAATCAGGATTGATTGGCTAATAAGATGTATGGCCAACGGCTACAGAGAATTGATAGGCAGTATAGGACCCGAGCATCTTTATAGGTTTGACTAGAGGAGGTTTTATACCCTTTTTCTCAGGAGAAGGTCTAAGTACATGGCTCGGATTCTTACCATAGATGTCTCTATATCTTCTTTTGTCTCGTATGACTCCCACATAGAAGGATCATAATTTCCCATTTATGGTGGAACTGACCGTCCATATCCATCAAATGATAGGCTCCGTTGGGCAGTCAAGTTTGGATCACAAAGGGGCCTTCCCAAGACCTCCACACTTTTTCTCCTTTCTTTTTAAGAGCTGCCATGGGCATTTCCCACCCACCTACCTATCAGTCTCCTGAAGCTCCCCCGCTTGGTAGCTAATCCCGCTCCGCTCGTGAGTTAGGAAAATGGCTTGACCCAGGACTATTGGCTTCCATGGACATTCAATTCAATCTCGTATCTAGTAAAAATGCCCTTGTACGTGCTAAATGAAAGGAATGAGATAGGCCGCTTACACACGCTTAAAGTCTTCTTTTGCTGATTCAATAGCAGTCTTCCAATTATACTGAATGAGTTTCACGTAAAGATACGTATAACGGTTATTGAAATGAGTTTCACATAGTGAAACGGAGTGTAACGAAAAGAGGAGTATAACTGATTCAAGCTTTTCCGTATCTTTTCTTTTTCTCAGTTCACGGAATACTTGGAGTGAATGAGTTGAACTCATAGGCTAACCCTATGGTGTCTCTTTTGCAAAGGGCTTCATTGATTAGTACTTGGGATCTTAGTTCTACATGATGCCGGAATTGGATCTACTATTAAGGATTGTTAAAGGAAGTCTGCAAAGATGATGAAAGAAGCTTTCGTGAGTGGTTATGCCGGATCTCTCAGCCCGTTCATAGAGGAATCCTTTTCCGAATCTTTCACCATTGTGACCCTTCCATAGTGGAAGGAGGTACTGCCCGGTTCTCTTCTACCCTATCCACACCGCCCATCTATGCTGATCGAGAGCCCGACCCATGGTGTGCTAGTTCCAGGAGCTATAAAAAATGGGAAAGAGTACAACCTTCATTGATAAAGGTAGGTCCGGATAGCTTATCTAGGAAAGGCAAATGGGAGATGGTAAAGGTTAGAGTTAGAGGATAAGCGCATATTCATTCTCGGTTCCTCTGTTTGTTGCGAGAGAGCTAATATTTCGGGAGGGCACTAAACCTTATGTTGTGAGTGAGGAAGGGCGAGTGACGAAGAAAGAAGCAAGGCAAAATGATAAGTATGATTGAAAGTTGGTTGCCCTTTTACCTTAACCGACAATCTTATATTTACAATTCTATTTATGGCGGGAAGTCAGGCAAGGCGCTTTGAAACCCTCCTTATCGCTGTTGCACCTCTTCATCTTCTTCCTGTTTTTAGGTTGACGAGTGAAGGCTCCCAGAGATCTTCCTTCTCAACTCCTTTATTTTAAAAATGGTAGAGTGCAAGCGGCAGACACATAGGCAGGTGCCTGCAGATTGGATTTCATTGGCAGGGGCAACTTACCTTATTAGATAGGGGGGGAAAGCGAGAGCTTCAAGAACAAGGGCGATTGGAAGGAGCGACATATCGATATACATATATAACCAATATTTTACACCGATGTATCGTACTCTCGCGACCAGGTCATCATAAGAAAATACTGCTCAATATTTCCGAAGTGAGAGAAGGAGGGAAGACGCGCTACAACTAACATAACAGCCAGCTTCAAAACGTTAGCTAGCGCGCAATGGCTTTCTCTGATAGGGGCTCAGCCACGTTTGGCTTATGTAGTGGTCGGCATTCCTCCTTGCCCCCCTACTTAAGAATCCAAAGGTGACCTTCGTGACGCTTTGGTTACAAAGGTTACCGGGGTGACGGTTTATGGATGGATTCAGTCAGCGAAAGTCCCTCCAACTCAATCAATATCAACAACATGTCGTGACCGGTTAGGCCTTGTAGTCGTTTCACTACGTATCCAATCCTTTCATTCCTCTCCTTTGGTTTATTTTTTAACAAAATAAAGTAGACTGACGAATAGGTTTTGCAAAAGTCACCCTCTACTACTATACCCCTTATAGAGTAAGAAATAAAATGTCGTTCTCTAGTTAAAATGCGTCAGGGAAGAGTCAGTCGGGGTAAGGCACTAGTTAAGATAGAACGAAAGAGAGTAAGATGACCATACGATGTCTCTACTCATACTAGAAAAAGCCCTAGAGATAGAGATAAGTCTCTATCAATGCCTTCTCCCTTCTTGAATGCAGGCGGCTAATCACAACTGCCTAGACAGAAGAAGGAAGGGGACTGATAAGTCCAAAGGTAGAGACAACGGTTTCATAGGGAAGTTTTCCTAAACCGGATAAAATCCTTTTCTTACTCGCCTAGATAATTATCATATATTACTATGACATCCATTGCTTGGATAAGAAATGTAATTTGAACATTTTTTCCTAGAAGATCTGAGGTTGTTGAAGAAAAACTAGCAACATTTTTGTATAAATTCTATACAGAGTTGTTGAACAACAAAAAAGAATCAGCTACTGAAACTATGCGGATTGAATATAAGAACGTAGTTGTTGAAATCTTGGAAAATAAGAAGAAAGAATTCCCATTGAGTGATAAAGAGTTAATCAAACTACAAACAGAGATTGAAGATCTCACCATTCAATTTGATGAAGAATCAATCTTTAAAACTTAAGGGAATATTGTTAAAATGTTAATAAGGAGTGATGACCTCAATGCAAAGGAATACCTTAGATTGCATCAATCACTTAGTGATGAAGATTCTGAGTTACTTTCAGAATTAGGTAAGTATACTATAGAAGCTTTAATTGTACATGTTTTATCCTTGTTATTTAACATTGCAGGAGATAACAACGGTCTTATTAAAGTTGAAACATTAATAGAGCGAATTGAGTCTAGCGTTAGATTACATGCGTTAGTAACACGACTGCGTAGAAAGAAAAAGGCTCAATCTTTACCCAGTGATTTAGCATCGAATAAGGAACCTATTCCTAGTAAAAAAAAAAAAGAAAATCTAGTAGTCGATAAGGGGCGCCTCTTTCTTAGGGCGTTTAAAGAGCGTGACTCTGATTTTGGAAGCGCTGAGTTACTTACGGAATCTCAAATCGTTTAAAAGAGAACTTCGTTAGAATTGCATGTGTTAAGCATAGCGCCATCTTCTCCCATTGTCCTGCAGTGGATTTAAAGCTCCTTCTTGCATTGCTTCTTGCTAGCAGCCATCCAGGTCACGAATCGAGCCCTCTTCCTTCTCACTTTCCGACAACAGCGACCACTAACTTAACACTCTCTATATCTGGTTTTCCATGGCGAAGGGTGGAAATTTCACTTTTTCTGGCTTAGCTACGATCTGGATGGATTAGCGCTCAGGGGTTCAACTAGTTAGGCCAGCCGGGAAGACTGAAGAATCAAAGATCAACGAGCCAATCTCTTCTGATACGCTAATCGATTGAGTTGATTGATTAGCCTGAACAGGAGATCATGTCTTAGTGAGAAAAGCCGTTACGCTTGATTAGGATTGATCCCATTATCCCCTTATCTGACTGGTGGTTCTAACCTGATATCTATCATTGAGTCGGGATCAGAGTGAACCCGCTTTCCCTAAGGCTGAATGCCCGAGTCAGGCAAGCAACAGGAGTGCAGAGAAAGGGAGAAAAGGAGACCTGGTGAAACTCTCTTCCATGTCTCTTTCTCTTATCAAATAGATTGTAAGAGCACGGGAAGTGTAAAAGCTGTCTGTCTGACTTCACCAAGTGGGATTCAAGAAGAAGGTCAGCTTCATGGCACCGACATCTAATGTCATTGTGAAGCATCTCTGTCCTGATCTACTTGACGTTAGTCACTAAACTGGCAAGGAACGCAGCCTCTGACTAAGAGAACAGATGCCACGCAAACACAGAAAAAGGGCAAGCGCAGACAGAGAAAAGAAGGTCTTCGGGGTCACACACAGTCGATATTGAATTTTCCTTCCCTCCGAGCTCACCACCGGGCAAAGAAGGCAACTCAAAAAGAGATGTTGGATTTGGATTTAGCAATGAGAGCATTGAAGACCGACCCTGCCGAAGCTTTCAAAGCAATCTTTGCTGCTGGAAGGAAGGCTAGAATCTTCTTTCACAATCGCTTTCAAAAGCTTGTGTCAAAGTCCTCTCGTCTACCGATCTCTCTCGTTCGACTTTAGCTACCCGTCCGATCACTTGAAGAGAATCTGTCCAGCTTGAGGAATAGGAATTGGATGTTGATATGCCCGGGCACTCCAATGATTGATTGTGCAGCTCTCTTCTATTAGCGACTAAGAGAAAAAGGGCACACGGACCGTACTCGATTGATGAGCCAGCCCTCTACACTATGGATTGTTGGTCCCCCCGCCCTATAGAATGAATAAGGGGAAGGCAGTAGTGGAGAGAAAGGTCGCCCATTCTATCTTATCTCATCTATAAGATAGATGATAGTAGGCAAACCGGCAATGAGTTCAACCACTCGACCTTAGGGGGAGAAGAGAAGTGGAAGTGGTACCCCCGAGGCTGACCATCCAGCAAGCCCACCGAAAAGAAGGTCCGAGCGATCCCATTACACCGACCTCTCTTCCATCAAGCATCAAGTCAAGGCAAGCATAACTGACCCAATGGATTGAATTGAGTAGCCGGAAAAGCTGAGAGAGAAGAAGCTCCAGTAGCTCAATTGAAATTGAAACGGTTAGCAGCGGACCGGCTATGAGAATGGACTAGACAATCTATCTTCGATACGATCTTTCTGGATGAGAACCGAGACTCAGTGAAGTTCATTGGAGGGCCGGTTGCAAAGGAAAGACTCTATTCATTCGGAGAGGAAGACGAGACGAGAATGGCCTGATTCATACTATCATCTCAGTCACGAGAAGAGCACGCCAAGCTACTGACTTTCGACTGATTCCTGTTCGATTTGAATAGATTGAGTTGGAACAGCTGCTTTGATGAGGTCTTCCCCTGAGATCTATCATGGAGAGGAACCAGCTTCATCTGACGATGACGTACGTGACGATATTGCTCACATCGGGCAAGAGAAGAAAATGGATCACAGCCCCATTCTATTATGTATTCTCGGAGGGAAAACAAAAGAGAAAAGGAGCTGCTTTTAGCCAATCAAGGAACTCCGTGGCCGAGAGGCGAAGAAGGGGTCTGTCTCCCAGCACTATCACGAGAAAGAGGCCATCCCTTCATTCAGGGCATGCCTTTGGGGAATTGAGGCGGGGATCACAAGAGCGGAATGCAACTCAACTCGAGCAGACGCAGAGGTTCAATCTACTTTAATTGACCTGAACTCCTAAAAGCAAGGAGTGGCTACTAGATAGACAAGCAGTTCATCGCCTTTGAAGTGTCAGTCAAGGAATGGGCTAAGAGCTGAGTTGCAAAGCTCAGATTCATAATCTCAATTCAATTCCGAGCCGTCTTAGTTGTTATAGTCCTGTCCTAGCCTAGGAGATGAAGAGTGAGAATCGGAAAGACAGCTAGATAAGACTGCGCATCACTGAAGATATTGTCAGATCTTTCTGTTAAGGTCGGTTGAAGCCAAGAAATGGTATCAGGGGGCAGGGCAAGATAAAGAGGAGCGAAGCAGCCTCTCCTTTCAGTCAACAGCGAACGTAGTTCCTCAATAGGTGTTAGCTTCGCAGCCTCTCCTTTCAGTCGAGAATACCAATATTTCTAATATTTTGATTAATACGTCGTAATCGATCGAACACTGCTTGAAAACGGATGTAAACAAATAGCGCTACCTTCATATCTTCCTT
>Ga0268246_10000441_pt1 | contig 18235 bp, 14 predicted proteins | sample AgamicOrSfe_FD_200242 | JGI IMG/M metagenome (GOLD analysis project Ga0268246, IMG submission 200242) | Agave microbial communities from Guanajuato, Mexico - Or.Sf.e (v2) (version 2) | ecosystem: Host-associated > Plants > Phyllosphere > Phylloplane/Leaf | place: Guanajuato, Mexico | collected...
TCTTCATCCCCGCCCACGCCTCCAAACACCCTCCCCTCCTCTCCCCCGCAAACCTAACCTCACATGCATTCGCCCCATGGCTCTTGTCTGGGAAGGGGAAAGCCATATCTCGGCTCGATCTCAATCCGCAACATCGCAACGCGTCCTGCAGGCCTGCGATGCGTGCGGCATCTTTAGCGCGAAATGCGGACGTCCAGGACTCGGTCAAAGCACACCTCAGAGTCGAAGTAGGACCAAGGTGAGCGGTGCTGAGTGTGAGGAGGGCGGTTTTTAGGGTTAGGAGAGTGGCGTGGAGGGTTAGGGGGATGGTGGATGGGTGGATTGGCGTGGAAGAGTGGATTGGAGTGGAGCCAGAGGTAGGAGAGAGGCCATTGCGGACGCGACGACGGCGGGTGAGGACCGAGGTAGCGGCGGTGCTGGCCGAGGGAGTGAGACCGGTGAGCAGAGGGAGGAGGAGAATTAGTGTGTTGAGGGTGCTGGAGAGGGGGAGGTTGTAGGTGTGGGAGAGGCGGAAGGCGATTAGGGCGAGGATGGTGAGGGCGGTAAGGTACTAGGATGTGTGAGCTACGAGCTGAGGTAGTGGAGAGAACTGGTGACTTAGGCAGGGATGCGTACGAGGACCGAGAGGAAGGTTAAGATCTGAGGGCGTGTGACTTTCATGGTGTTGATTTTGTCTAGTTTGGGGCTTGGGTTTGTATGGTCACTGGACAACAGTCCAGCGATCTTGGAAATACTGCTGCAGATGTTCTGCTCGGAGCTATGCTTGATTTGGGTGGAGTGAAGGAGTGAGAGGCAAACCGGAGTGAGGTGTGTTATCTGAAGGAAGGATGCAAGGAGGTTTGATAGATAGGTAGCTCTACGTACCTATGTACCTTGCCTGAGGGGGCTTACACCATGTCTGCAAGAGACACCCACAAACGCAGAAACTGATATCGATGCAAATGCTTCCTTGATAATGCTGTCCAACTAGTCATACATTCCATGCAATAATCATGACCTATTTTCCATTCCAGTCGCGTTCCGGCATCATGGCATCGTCTCCCGTTCTTGGTTCAAGCACTCTACAACTCGCTCTTCTCGCTGCTGCCAATCCCGAATCTCTTAAGAATGTTCATTCGGCTCGTCAGATCGTCAATCTTAGTCGGTGCAAGCCCGCCCTTCTTCAGCATACCCTCCAACCTGCCAATCTCCTTCTCCAAATACCCCTTGTTCTCCGCAAGCTTTCCCAGCACCTTAACGTAGTACGGCGCGTACTGGTCCTTCAGCTCCTTAGCAGCCTCAGTCACGCTCTCCGCAATCGTCGACAAATCAGTGCTACCGCCAGTGGCCTTTGAGACAAGCTCGTCGAGAGCTGCAATGGTGCCGGCAGTGGCTGTAAGTCTTCCGCCGACGGTGCGGTGACTGCCGATCTGAGTGTTTACGTAGTCGACGAGGGCGAGCTCGTCACGTCCGAGCTCGTAGAGCATGGGTGTGCCGTTGTTCTTGGGGAAGTACTTGATAGTGGGGAAGCCTTGGACGTCGTATTGCTCGGCGAGTTTGCGATTGTCTTCGGCGTTGACTTTGGCGATGATGACGGATTCGGAGGCGAAGTCGGTGGCGAGACGCTCCCAGGTTGGGGCGAGAGACTTGCAGTCTGTGAAGGGATTGTGTCAGTACGTGTTCGATACGGAAGGAAAGGAGGGATGAACATACGACCACACCATGGTGCTGTGAAAGCCACGAACGCATCCTTCTCCAATCCTACAACCTTGCTGAAGTCCGTGTCGCTGAGCTCCTTAACAGAGCTAGGTGCCTTCGGTGCCTTCTTGACCTTTGCGCCACTGCGTTCCGTAACGTACTCCTGCAACTGCTCGAGACCGCGTCCACCGGTGTAATCTTCCGGCAGGCCGTCCGATCCATCAAACCACTTGATCGTCGGGAAACCAGTAATGCCGTATTTTGTGCTGAGCTCCTTGTGGGCGTCACCATCTACTTTGCCGATCGTGACCTGCTTGCCAGAGGCGGCGAACGAGTCTGCGAGCTCCTCCCAGGTGGGTGCGAGCTTCTTGCAGTGGCCACACCATGGGGCGAAGAACTCGACCATACCAGGCTTTCCACTGAGCATGACCGAGTCGAAGTTGTCGGGGGTGAGGTCGAGGACGTTGGATGCGGTGGCCAAAGCCGCGAAGGCGAGGGTGAGGAGGGTTTTCGCGAGCATGTTGATTGCTTGCTTGTGTGTCTGATTGTGGTAGTGAAGATGCTGTAAACAATCTTCAGATGGAAAGTCAGCGTCAGGGTTAAGGAGACGTGGCGAGGCTTCTTCCCCACAACAACACATTCCATCCCTTTCGAGCCTTTCGCGCTTACTCATCAACCATTACAAGGGAGTTCTTGCAAAAACATCAAATATTACAAAGCATCATAGTGAAGAAATGGTCATGTCTAACAGTGGAAAAGGTGAATGATGATCTGTTGCTGTTCATCTGACACATCGAGCAAACCCAATCCTCGCCATCTGAGGTAATATCTAGAATGCCAGCCTGTTCCTGACCACATTCATCGTCAGCAACGCAACCCTTGATCCAGACGTCCGTTTGTGATTCCCTTCCCAAGTACTCCACGCTATGCGCTAGCTTGTACCCCAGAACCGTGCCCTCCAGTCTATCCAATATCCAAAAACGCCCTTGCAATGCGTACATGAGACTGACAAAGCGATGTCGTCCAACTCAACCAACGTAGCACCTAAATGGATAACCTCATCGCATCTCCTTGACTGTCATCTTCCCCGTCGTCTTCCAATGCTTCATCATCTTCCCCAACATCCTCCATCCTATTCAGATCCTGCATTTCCATACGTTCTCCATCCGCCTCGTGCGGTCCTTGCATGGTGTCCGCTGCGCCAGGCTCACCATCCCTCCCATCGCTGGCTCCATCGATGCCATCTACAGCGCTTCCTCGTCTTCGGATGACACTTCCACCGCCGATGATCCACCGTATCAATTTCATCTCTAGTATCCTAGAGTCCAACGGCTTGGTAATGTAGTCAGACATACCAGCATCGAAACATTTGGCTTGATCGCCAGGGATGGCAGACGCAGTGAGCGCTATTATGGGTATGTCTTTGAGTGTTTGTGTTGGGATTTGTGAGCTCGAGGTATCGAAGGTATTTTGAGGCTGAAGATTAGCATTCTTGGGTCTTGGACTTGCAGTTGCGGCTGACGAGAAGAAAGGATTCGTGAGGGTGGGGTTAGGCGTTAGCATTTGGCGATGCGACGAAGGCTTGAGAGGGAGGCTGATATAGGGTTCCTGCGTCCGTATTGCGCAAGTAGCCTCGTAGCCGTCAATGAGCGGCATTTGGCAATCCATGAGCTATCGTGGCAATTAGCGTAGTCCGCATCAGGAAAGCAATCGCGGACGTACTATAATGTCGACTGGGTTCAGCTGCACCCAGTCTAAGGCCTCCTTGCCGTTGTCTGCCGCTGTAGCACTAAACCCCAGTTTCTGCACTGTCTTGAGAGCGATACGCTGAGAATGAAGAGTCAGTGCCAGTTTTCGAGTGGAGGTGTTTAGAGCATACCTGATTGATCAGATTGTCCTCCACAATCAAGACCATGATCTCCTTGCGCATCTCCTGTGGGAGCATGTTGTCGTTCACACTTTGATCAGGGATTGCTGTCAGGGGTGACCGATCACCAACTGATTGTTTCCGTGGTGTGACAACATCAATAGTAGTGTGCACTCTTCTCGCTGCAGGACGCCTGGCAGACCCAGGTTTTGTTGGTGTTATGTTTGGAGTCAATGAAGCACATGGGTTACTCATAGATTCCGACACAGATCTTGTGGTCGTAGGTGCTCGAGTAGCCTCGGATCGAGGAGGTGGTATTGGTCTTTTCAGCGGTAGTGTGAGTGTAGCTCTTGTGCCGATGTCCAATTTCGACTCAAGATTCAGTCCGCCTCCCATGAGTTGCGCCAGATTGCGTGAGATTGTTAAGCCTAAACCAGTACCGCCGAACAGACGTGCCGTAGAAGCATCACCTTGCCGAAATGGAGTAAACAGTGATGATACAGTCCTCTCGCTCATTCCACATCCCGAATCTTCCACGGTAATTTGCACAACTAGGCCATTGGACTCTTCTTCGACGTGAGCTGTCAGTCTGATCTCTCCATGGCTAGTGAATTTCAATGCGTTACTGCATAGATTTGACAGTATCTGTCCGATCCTAGTCGGGTCGCCACACACATCCAAACGGCCTGATAGATTTGTGTCAACGCTGAAGCTCAGCGACTTCTGGCTGGACATCAATGTCCACACTCGTCGCATATCATCAACTAGCGCAGTGAGGTCGAACGTGATTGACTCTATCTGCAGCTTTCCCGATTCAATCTTGCTGAAATCCAGAACATCGTTCACAATGGTGAGTAAATTTTGTGCGGAAGTCTTGATACAGTCCGCATAGTCAACCTGCTCCACGTCGAGAGTGGTATCTCGTAAGAGTTCTACCATTCCTGTAATGCCGGCAATTGGAGTCCTCAATTCGTGACTCATGTTAGCCAGAAACTGGGACTTCATGCGGCTCGACTCTCGTGCCGCATGCTCCATACTGAGCAAACGCTGATTCTCCCGCTCCAGTTTCCGTGCCTCCTCTTTCATTGTTATAGCATCATGCACGTCTGTGATCGTCCCGTACCAGCGGGCGACATTCCCAGCCTCATCGAGACGAGGCGACGCACGGGCATGAACCCACCGATATTGGCCGTCGTGTCTTCGACATCGATAGTGTGAGTCAACCTGTCCAGGTGCACGCTTCGCAAGCTCTAGATTCTGCCATGACTCCGCATCGTCATCCACATGCATTGCTGATCTCCAGCCATGTCCCATAGACTCTTGCTCTGTCAGACCTGTGAATTCATACCACGCTCGAGAGAAGTAATCAATGTTCCCCATCTCATCAGAAGACCACACTATATGCGGAAGTGAGTCGCATATTGTTTCGAATGATCTGAATTGTTCCTCTCTCTTCTTCCGTCGCACCTCCTCAACATCGCCCAATTCTGCAACGTAGCATATGCCACCAATGAACTCTGTGCTACCAGTAGCATAGAGTGGCTGGCCACGACATTCCAGAACGATTCTTCGATTCCCCCTGACGACTCCGCATCTCATTCCTTGAAATGCTTTTCGATTCCGCGACAGGTGTACTGCGGGATATTCTATAGGTATAAGTTTGCGAGTAAAGTCCTCATCCCACAGTGCCCAGACTTCCAGGAAATATGCATCGACGTCTGTAAGCTCCACAGGCTCCTCCGGTACTACCCCAGCATACACATGCGGGTAGCAGAGCGTCTCGTCTGCAGAGAGGAGGAAGCCCGGAAGATCGGAAGCGTAGAAAGCAGCATCTCGTAGCTGTGCGAATTTGTCGGAGAGAGGATTCTGACTTGTACGGGAGGAAACGGACGAGTCTTGTCTTTCGAGGGGTGGTCTTTCGAGCGGAGGTCTTGTAGACATTATTGTCCTCGGAACTTCATCTGGAGTTGATGGCGGAGCCCACACGTAGTGCTCTGGAGCTGGGGCAAATATCTTCTTGTTGCTGGTGCTGGCGCTAGTAGGACTGCGTGCTCTGCGAAGAGAATCAGGTCGATCCATTCGTTCTGCGAAAGTGATATGCGATTTCGAATTTGGCGCTCGAGGAGTCATTAGGATGTCATCTAAGGAGGACCTGCTCGATAGGACTAAGGATATGTAGGGTATTCTTCACTGGCGTCATGATCCACGCAAGTCTAAAGGCAAAAGTGTATGTTGATATGAATGACTTCAAGGCCCCGTATTTGATCAATGCTTAAGGCGTTCAGGGAGGTTTCCAGATCCCTGGGGCTAAAAATGTGGGGTCGCGGGTATGGTAGATCACCTGTTCCTTAGATCTTCTAGAAAAAAGCTTAGCCTCGGCGACAGCCACCTCGTTTGTATTCCTGCTCAATCCGACTGAAGATGATACTTGATCGAAGAAAAGATCAGGGCTACTATAGTGTTAATCTTTGGGAGGCATAAAGCAGAACACAGACGCGCACTCTTTGCCCATGCGGAAGCGTCCTCGTAATGTGGCTTCCGGAGTAAATTAATTCTTGCATTGAGCTCAAGCACAGAAACTAGACTTACCATTAGAGTATCGTAATCACTTCGCCAGGTAAGACTAGTATGAGCATCTATGGCAAAAGATACGCCGTCAACCCTTCATCACTTTCAAGCCGTCCATCGACTGCGCCAGATCCTCCTCCACCAGATCCTCCACAATCGCTTCCTCAAGCAGCTCCGCTTGTACATCGTTCAGATAATCCTGTGCCATGACCGACTCTTGCTGCATCATTGCCCCGACAGCAGGCACCAGATCGCTGCAGTGCTCCTTGAGCATGGCATTCAGTGCCTTCTGCTCCACCACAACTCTTCCCATTCCAAGCAAATCCTTGACATCGACATCACTCACATCAAGCATCCTGCCGTCCTCTCCAATCCTGTCCATACCCAGGAATAGTGCATTGTTACTCTTGCCCTTCCACCGGCTGATCAGCAAACTCTTCTTGTACGCATTTCCCCAGCCATTCCTTTCGAATATCTGCTTCAACCACCACGCAGCATTCGTCTTCTGATTTTGCAATCTGTCGACAACCACAAGCTCGCCTCTTCGGTAGCGATAGCTGAGCGCTGTGCGCCACGCCAGATCATAGACCTTCCTTGGCAGCTTTGTACTGAAATCTCTTGCTTTCGGTCCGAACGCAACACCACCTCCCCGTCTGATAGGTGACTGCTTATCTCCCGTACGCGCCCGACCTGTTCCCTTCTGTGGATGCCCCTTCTTGTGTGAGCCATGGACTTCATCTCTCCATTTTGTGTTCGCAGTGCCGGAACGTGTCGAATCGCCTTCGAAGATGACTGCACGATGTAGTATGTCTCGTCGTAGTGGCAGGTAGAGATGATTGTGAGGGTAGTAGGCGAAGCGCAGAGGCTCCAAGGTCGGGAAAGAGTACACTGTGGTCGTGATGTGTGTTGATGGGCTCGGTGTTGCTGCGACTGAGATCGGTGTTGCTGTTGCAGTCGGGGCTTGTGGGAGATACTCGCTGTCCGCGAGAGTCATCTGATCGATTGGCATGTCTGCAATCGTTGCGAACGATCGTGCTGATTGAACAGGGAGGCATTGATACTGCAGGTTGCATTAGTCTTGTTGTAGAACGTCAGAGTCTAGAGGCATACTGTAGAAAGCGACGATATTGGACCATCAACCTGCGCAGCTCTCACGAGCCCGCGCAAATGCGTCAAGCAATTCTTGGATATCATTTCGGTGCTGAAGTATGAATGGTGCCCACTGTCAGGCGAAAGTGAGGCTGTCGTCGCGCAAGTTTCAGACTCCGCAAATCATTGCGGCAAGTTCCGAGATCTTTTTTCCAGATTCGCCAAGTCCAGCAACAGCATGAAGTAGACAAAACATAAACTCGAACTTACATTCACAGCATTGCCTTTGACAGGCTACATACAATGTCATCACGTATACTGTCGACTGTACGACAGTCCTCAAGACCATCACAACGCACATTTTCCCTACCCATCCGCACACTCACAACACAAGACAACATCCTCCCTCCAGCATATCCACCACCACCTCCACCTCCTCCAGGTCTCGATCCCAAAACAATCACCACACCCCGCCAAGAACGTCGCCTCCTCCGCCACCGCGTCTTTCCCGTCGGATCCCGCCGACGTCGCGCCGCCTTACGCACGTCCGCAGATATTCCCTTTGAACAGCTGCCCTACCAATGTTTTCAGGAAGCACGAAAGGTGCTTGCGGAGGACCGCGTAGAGAAGCTCGCCCAGATTGAGCAGCAGCGGAGTAGGATAGAGCGATTGAAGGCACAGGAGCCTGCTGTTAGTGGCGGCGAGTGGCAGAAGGAGCGCAGAGTGGTTAGCATGCAGCAGTATTTGGAGAAACTGAAGATATTGGCGGATATCAACGATCCGATGGTTAAGAAGAGGTTTGAGGATGGGAAAGGTACGTTTTATCTCAATCACCAACTTCACGCCCTAACGATCTTGCTACAACAATGCCCTCCACTCTTCCCAAGACCAAGACGAAACGACAACTAACAACCCACCACCAGGTTCCCTCTCCCGCCCCATCTACCGGCACCTCTCCAACGAAAAATGGCGCGCCCGCTCCCGCCTCGTCACCTCCCAGCGCCTGCACCAAATGTCCATCATCCCCGACCTCCTGCCCTCCATCGACCTAACCGCCGACGTCGTCCTCTCCTTCCACGGCACAAAGTCCAACTCCCCGGACCGCATCCTCCCCCGCCCCACACGCATCGGCCACCGCGTCGACGTGCAGCCAGGAGAATTTGTCGCCAGCGCTGTGGCTGAGCACGCACCGAAGTTGGAGATTCAGGTGTTTAATAAGGGCGAGAGATTGGTTACGGTGGCGGTTGTGGATGCGGATGTCCCGAATGTGGAGAAGGATGGCTTTGATTTCAGATGCCAGTATCTTGCGGCGAATGTCGCGGTTAGTCCGACTTCTGGCACGGTGCGCCTGTCGCAACTCGACAGCTCCTCTCAAATCCTGCTACCGTGGCTTCCTCCTGTCTCGATCAAGGGGTCGCCATACCATCGCATCGCCGTGCTTGTCTTTGAGCAAGCAGATGGCGCGCTGGATATCGCCAAAGCGGTGGAGAAGGTGCAGCGGAACGGATTCGTGTTGCGGAGTTTTGCGGATAGACATGCCTTGAAGGCGGTGGGAGGCAGCTTGTTTAGGGTGGAACATGATGAGTGGATGGATGCAGTTATGGTGCGAAATGGATTCGGGGACGAGGTTGGCACGGAGTTGAAGCGGAAGAGGGTCGAGAAGGGGGTTTATAAGAAGAAGGATGGGGCGAGATATAGAGCGGGATGAGGATGATGCCTGTGAAGAGCCGAGGACTTGCGTGTGGTGTCGCATAGTGTAAAATAAGAATTTATGATGAATAAAGCAATGCAGCTGGCCGGTTACTTTCAAAACGAGCAATCTACGCAGCAGAGCTCCTGCCGTCCCATGCCGCATTGATTAATGTAATCCAAGGCCTCCCATCGCAGCAAGTCGAGCACGTCGAGTGAGTACTGTGTCATTGAAAAGAGGTGCAAATGCCATTCGTCAACCACATTGATCACATTGATCACCTTCGCTAGAGCTCTTGCTCATGCTTTTGCTTGACATATGCAATATGTCACAGCTCTCTCATCGAGACCTGCGGCCCCTTCCCGCCTGCACTGCCTTTTCCCACAGCTACAGCCACCAACTCACTCCGTCCCGCCAGGCGTTCGATATCGCCCAGACTCCTGCTCTTTTTCAAGATGCCCCGTGTCGTTGGTATAGGCGGCGGCGACATGCCCGCTTCCCTTCCTTTGCGCCCGCCTCTGCCCCGACTTCGACTGCCCAGCGATCTGCGCGTGTGTCCAGCATCTCCCTCAGCGGTCCAGCCCTTGGTGAAGCCATGCTTACGCCCTCGCGCACTAGACGTGGAGACCTTTCCTCTTGGCTCGGACGCATCGCGGCGTTTTCGCAGGATCTCCTCAATCTCAGCCTCTCTCATTTTCTCATCCTCCTCCCCACTTACATCCAGTTTCTTCAACCGCTCGCCCCGCCACTCCGCCTCAGCCTCCCGACTCCCCCTCAACTCCTCCCAACTCGCCTCCTCAAACCTCCTCCTCGTCGGCGCGTCCCTCTCCAACGCCTGAAAGACATCCGTATCACTCGGGATCCACGCCGCCTTGCCCGCCCTGACCCCCACCTCCAACATCCAAACACACGCGACCGCAAACACGAGCGTCAGCCACCAACTCGGCTCGCGCCCGAACCGCGTCGTAAAGCCGCCGCGGACGTCGTATTCCGCGTTCGATTTGTAGATCTGAGCCAGGATGAGATTCCAGAGGACCCAACCGCCGATGCTGAGGCCGCACGCGACGGCGTTCGCGACGCTGATGGTGTGCATTTCCAGTAGTTGGAGCTTCGTGGCTATGACGACGACGGCGGCCGTGAAGCACAGGTCGCCGAGGGCGTAGGCGTCGGTGTGCGTTGAGGTGCGGGGATGGGCGTAGAGGGCGGACATTGTGAAGAAGATTATGGAGGCTTCGGCGACGGCGAGCAGGATCCAGTAGAGGTAGATGCGGAAGTTGAAGCCGGAGGAGGATTGGCCTTTGTGGTAGAGTTCGGGGACGGCGAGGAGGGTGGAGGGGAGTAGGTCGCGCTCGAAGATGCCGAGGAAGATTACGGGGAGAGAGGTGAAGAGGGTGTTGAACATGGAGAGGGACCAGTTCTCGTACAAAGACGTGCCTGTGTACCCACAGTAATGCTGGTACATGGCTTGGACAAGATAGAACATCATCTCCTTCCAGAACGTGGCAGCGATGTACTTGCACGTCCTGACATAGTTCCATCGGCCATGCACGAGCAAGAGCTTCGAGAGGAAGCGAAATTGCGCAATAGAGTAGTCTGAAGTCCTTGCAGCTTGCAACCCTTCTTGGCCTGTGATGCCAATACCCACGTGAGCTTCTTGAATCATCGCGATATCGTTGGCGCCGTCACCAATTGCCAGCGTGATAGAATGCTTTACCTTGTGGCGTATAGCTTTGACCAAGCCAGCTTTCTGCGACGGACTGGCACGGCAGCATATCACGGAATCTGTAATAATTGCAAGATTGAAGAAGTCCTTCTTCAGCTGCTCATCATTTTCAATCAACGACAATGTCTGTCCGTCAACCACGACAACCGAATGTGCAACGCGACCATTTTGAATATCGCTGGTCGCAGGTCCAATTGACTGATTCATCATTCCATTTGTCTGCTCGAGGATGACTAATTTGGAGTAGTCTTTGATAAGTCGACAGGAGTGCCCAATGTTGATAGCGGTCTCCCTTTTGTCGCCCGTCAGCATCCACATCTTGATATTTGCACGCCTCAGCTTATCGATCGTCTCCGGCACGCCTTTCTGCAGTTTGTCCTCAATTGCGGTCGCACCAGCAAGCTCAAAGTCGCGTTCGATTAATTCGCCCGCAGCTTCGACGCGTGCTTGGCGATCAACAAGACTGGTGGCAGCCTCGCGGTAGGTTTGCTTCCACTCAGCATACTCCTTAGCATCAACAAAACGATAACAATATAGTAACGTTCGGAGACCTTCAGTTGCAAAATCATTGATGTGCTGGAAACATCGTTCGATGACGGCAGGCTCGTCAATAACGAGTGCCTCCTCGATCAAGTCGAAATCAACGTCCTGCTGCATGGAACTTCGGGTCTCGGATGGCGCCATCGACGGGCGGCCGAATTGTCCTGATGGTCGAGGCTCGTAGTACATGCTAGCATCATCCGCAACAACTGAATCGACGTCATGTTCCCGCTCACTGAGCCAACTGTCAAGCTGATCTCGAAGTGGTTCAGTGCGTGACAATGAGATGCTAGTCCGTCCAATACTAGGCCGTGATTGTGAATGAAGATGGCTTGGTCTACGTTCGAACGCCTCGCTCTTCCGTGCAATAGCCTCACGAACTTCCATACTCTTCCTCCGCGTTGCACGTTCGTCGATTTCTATCATTTTCTGCGCGGCAAGGGCAGAAAGTCGTAATCGTGGCATCAGTATTGAATCCGCACCTTTTGAGATTATACAAATGCGATCGTCCGGAAACCTGACCACGACTGACATCCTTTTACGTTTGCTGGAGAAGTCAATGACATCCAATATCTCGTATCGCTCGGTAGTGGCAACTGCTGATGAGTCTCCAAGATATGTCTGTATGGACAATATGCCAGACCTCCTATCCATTACTAGATATCCAAGCTCCTGCGCTGCTTGAACTAGTGCAAGCTCGTCTGGTGAAGCTGCCTGGAAGCCGATCGAGCCATCGGGCCTTGTTTCTGGCAGACAGCTATGACATAGCGCAATGCATAGCAGAAGGAAGCGAGCTTTCTTCGCGAATATAGTATTTGGCTTTCTTTGCATGTATCGTATCATTTCGTATGTGTGCATTTCGTGTTGTGCTTTGCCTGGCCTCGCCGATGACTTCCAACCTGGTCTGTCCTCCTCGTGTGATATGTCGGCCGAAGCACGAGTAGGTGAGACGTATGCGAAGAGATCGGATCTCCTGGACTTCTCGGGCAGCTTTCCAGACTCTTCTCGCATGGCTGTGCTCTGTCTTGGGTGCCTTTTCCCGTACTTTGGTTCGTCTGTAGGAGTATTCTCAGCGCCAATTACCTGTAGATCCGTATCATGCAGCCAAGCAGTTCCAGCCACACTGAGCTTCCTGAATTTCATTTGATTGTCGGTCAAGGTTCCCGTCTTATCGGTAAAGATGTGGCTGATTTGCCCAAGCTCTTCATTGATTGTGGAGGTCCGGGCCTCAAGAGGTGTATCAGAATGCTCGTCATACATATCAATGTCGTTGAGTAGCAACATCTGGAATACTTTGATGATCTCCATACTGACATAAAGCGACAATGGAATCATTGTGTTGAACATTATAATGAAAGAGACAATGATTGTCACATATGAAACGCGCTCTCCTCTCAGATACCAAGCCTGGCTTCCAGAATGCTTATTCCAGATCTCATAGCCCACACTTAGAAAGACAGCAAGAAGTACAACGAAGACGCAGATACAGACAACTATCTTGTTGACCACGGCTTGCAAGGATGGTGCCTTGATCCGTGCATTCTTGCTTGCATTCATGCGGATCTTGCACTCTTCGCCAGAGTATACGACTAAGCCCACCAGCTCAGGGGTGTTTCTCAGTATACTCCCACGGTAGATGACCTCAAGACTGGTCAGAGGCGATACTTCCCCGGCGACTGTGACTCGGCCCTCGAAATTGTATAGATCCAAGTTTGGGTCTTCAACAACAACATGCGGGCGCGCAATTGCTAGTTTCTGAAGGCTATCGCAGCAATCAGAAACGGCCTTTGTCGCTTGCTTGCTCTTCAAATTAGTCTCGCCATCAAGAGCCATAGTCTCGATGTAAGCCACGCCATTCTCGCCCTTATTGTGCAGCACAATAAGATCTGCAGGTGCTGCTTCATCTCGGTTCAACCTCACAATGTCCCCAACATGGACATTCTTCCACTTTGTTGATGCCCAATGTATTGGTCCAAGACCAGAACCTGTCTGGTTTTCGCCATCTGTCTGTGTAGGCTTATATGCATGCAAGATCATCGTCTCTCTATTATTCTCCTCCTTGTCCAAACGATGTCGTCGAAAGTCGTCATATCCCTCCTTCGCCATGGAAATACTTACAAAAAACAGTAATGGAAGAATCGTGGTATAAGTTCCTGTCGTCGAGAGCCCGGGTATCATTTGCAAAATTGAAACACAAAGGAAATAGAAGTTTGCCACGCGCGAAAACTGCGCGAATAGCTGGCGAGGTAAGAAATTGTAGGCATTGTAGCGGCTGGACCGAATCAGGTTGTTGATATGTGGTCTACCAGTGCGTTCATCAATCAGAGGCGTCTTCCGGGTAGCATCGACCTCTATGTGTCGTCCATCTTTACTTGGTGGCAGCTCCGATATACGTAAAATGAACTTCCTGGTCTTCGTATACATCGGTTTGATGATGTTGTGAGCCCGTCTGATGATAATGCGAGCCCCTAATCCATGACGTATAGCATCGAGCTTTCGAAGAAGTCGGGGTCGCGGTGGTCTCGCACCAAACCCGTAGCAAGTCTGTATATGAACACCGCGGCCGTAAGGGTATAGGACTTCATCGGCCCTGGCATCAAATGACTGTTTCGCGACATCGTCGGACGATGCAGATATAGTTTCTACCGGCTGTATCTCTCCAAGCTCGATTACGGGTTCGGGCATATCACTTGTGGCATTCGCAGTCTTATTGAAAAGTGTTCTACGCAAAGAATATCCTCTTTGTCTTCCTCCAGTACTCGTGTTCGGGGATGAGGTGGACCCGCCACTACTCGGGCCAGCCGAAGAATCTGGTTGCATTGTGTTATATTCTGATCTGGTCGTCGCCAATCTTTGGCAGCACTCCGTGTCGAGCAAGCCACTTTCTATCTTGACTGCGAACTGTCATTGGAATCTCTGAAACGGCCGAGAAAGACTGTCGACTGGACTGGCGGATGATGAAGATAGACAGCAGGGGTAGGAGGTGGTCGTCAAATCACGGAGGTAGGAATATTGAACATGCGACAGAGCTGGAGTCTGAAGCCCGCTCATGCACGTGGTGTGTCATTCGCGTTTCAGGCCAAGAGGGCAAGAAGCAGGGTCTCCTTATCGATAGAGCGTCATTGTATCTAAAAATGGATATCGGCGTATTTGCCGCCGAAAGGACAATGCGATACATCATCATGGTCTAATATGGGAGCATGTCCTTCTTCAATACGCGGTGATGATTAGACATTGTACCAGGAAGTATGTGTGACAATAAATGTGTTAGCAGGATGTGCATCGAGAGATGGCCGTGAACGAGGCTCAGGCTGAGAACCGCACTTTGTGACTACCCGTCCGTGTGAGATCAACAACAACAAGTCAACAAGAAACAAAACTTTCGAGGACTTCTTGTGAAAACTAGAGTCCTGCGTTAGGAAGCGTCACCTCGAGCCAAGAGCTGGGAACGATGTCCACAATGAACAGTCCGCGGTCATATCTACCAAACACGCTACCAATACCAACCTACGACCAAGTCCGAGCAGCATACGTGATTTCTTACAACCACGAACTACAGAAAGGCACCATTAGCCCCCTCACATCCTGCCACTTCCTCGGCTACAACCTTCTGTTGACCTACATCTTCTTTTCTCTCCATCCAGAAGTACGGCGCATGAAATATCTTGTTGTGGCAATAATTAGTATATTATCAGTGTATACTCTACTTTATTGCCGCACTCTTGGTCTTGCGTATGGCCTTGGCCTTGGTTCGCTGGTGGCATGGCCGATGGTGTTGGTGAGCACGTATATTGTCTGCAGCGAACCACATCAAGATGTTCGGAGACTCGTGCGAAGGTCACAAACAGCAGATCCAGGGGTGCGACAAAATGGAAACGCTACCGGCGACCACGACACAGTGCAGCACTTGCCTGATGGCATGAACGACAAGTTCTACTGGCAAGCCATGCCTACAGCGTTACTGCCAAGAGCGATATGGGTATATGACCTGGTCTCCAGCTTTCGAGGTCCTCACTGGTCATGGTCTATTCGAGGGTCGCGGAAGTCAGACAAGCGTGGTGTTACACCATCCCCGTCGTCACTACCAACAACGATGCCCTCAATACCTTTCCGACTACTACGATGCACAGCTGCCTACCTCGCCCTCGACGCCCTCAAATCAATCATGCTCATCGACGGCTACTTCCTCAGCCTCTCTCCCTCTCCACCACCCTTATGGTTCCCAGTCACACCATCTGGCCTGCTCTCCTGGCTCCTCCTGCGTACGACACGCAGCATTCTCTCCTTGCTCGGAATCTTCTGTGCTCTTCAATACACCAATGAAGTTATAAGTCTCTGCGCCTACCATCTCCTCCCACCAGGCTGGGCACTAGGCGACTACAGCCACCCTGAATTCGCCACACCGCTGTTTGGTCCAGTACAAGCAGTCATGGACAGCGGCATCATCGGTTTCTGGAACAGCTACTGGCACCAGCTTTTCCGTGCCGGATTCGTCACAACAGGGCGCAGCTTGGCACGACAGCTGGGTCTCACACAAGGCAGTCCCCGGGCGAGGGCATTCATTGGCATCACGGCATTCCTCATGAGCGGATTCTGTCACGGCGTAGCGAGCTACATGCTCTGGGGCAACATCGACCAACCCTTCTGGCAGGGCTTCAAAGCCTTCAGTTTTTTCGCCGTGCAACCAGTGGGGATCGCGCTGCAATTGGCTATACTACCTCGACCTGACACAGCACCCACAGCACCACCCAGATGGCGCAGCAGACTCGCTAATACAGCGTTCCTACTCATCTGGCTTTGGGCGACGAGTCCGTTGTTTCTGGACACGCTTGCACGAGGGGGGCTTTGGTTGTTTGAACCGGTGCCGCTGAGTTTCATCAGGGGGATGGGGTGGTCGAGGGATAGACGATGGGTGTGCTGGGATGTGGCGGAGGTTGGATGGAAGGGTGTTACTTGGAGCGGGGCGAGGGTGATGTGGGAGGGGAAGAGGTGGTGGTTGTCTGGTGTGCAGATATTGTGAGGTGAGAGTTGCCGTGACGGAATCGACAGGTAGATGTGCACAGAACTTAGAAGTATTTGTAGACAGACTGAGAGAGCATAGACAGACAAATAGACAGACGCGTATAGCATGCATACTATGAGTCTTTAATTCTATCGTCCATGTGCTTTGACTATATTGTATGCAATTTGCTTTGCCTTCTGCTGGGAGCTTGCGCAATTACAGCCTCCATTGAAGGTTTGCACATTTGGTGCCATCACCACGCCACCAGGTGAGATGTGTAAGTATGTGTAGCGCGTGCGATGAGTATGTTTTGATGTGTAGCGCGTGCGCGACGCCAGCCTGTTCTCCAAACTCTATAAGATAAAGTATACAAGCCCATTTCCCACCACCACCCAGACCCAATTTACATAGAACTACTGCTTACATACTCAGAGTAGACTCGTTATCATTCCACGACTTCTCGACCCTTCTCAGCATTAGTAAGACAAGACACATCGAGTTTACAAATACACAATTACACATCCATCTTCTACTACACCTACGATTTACGATCAACCGAAGCGCTAAAGGCAAGAATACCCTAATCCCTAACTCATAACCCAAAATCCAGACGGGACTGCCGGCTCCTCAGTGTCCTTAGTCTTCACTGGCCTGGCAAATCCCAGCAAAGTGGACAACATCTAAGCTTGTAAGCTTCTTCGAGAAAGGCTTAATCTGAACTCCGGTGCCAGGCTCGAAACGTGTTAGATTCGTGCTAGCATGCAAGGGGCGCCGCACAACACAACGGGCCGAGCGGCGGACGTTGTGAGATTGAGTTGCCGTCTCGTCTCGCATTTGTTTGGGACTTCTTTTGGTGTGCGATTCCTCCCAGAGAATGGCATGCAGAAAAGATAGGTAAGGAGGAGTTAAGGTCAGAACGCATATAGTATCGCTGATGCATGTATCGTATTTGGGTCGTATGTCTGAGAGAAAGATGGAGAAAGAGGCAAAACCGCGAGTCAGAGCCGTCCGGACATCAGATGCCGCTAGCCCAAATCAGGCCAAAAACAGGCACCGGCACCAAACAACTTCTTTAACTACACTTCTTGGTTTTTGCACCAGTCCAGCTACCACCAGTATAGCCCAGTATAGCCCGCTTGAGCTTGCCCGTCCGATCATCCCGTCTCCAGTTACTGGCAACGCTCAATCCTCATAGCGACCATGCTATCAAATCCGCATGGCAAGCTTGGAGCAACTGCGATCATGCGGTTCGCATTAGCCAATACCCATCGGCGCCTCCCATGCGACCTCCACCGATGCCCGTGCCCGGTTTTTAAGCTCTTTCTAGCTTTCTTCTGTTTCTTGCTTCCAGGGCTTCCATCGGCTATTCTAGTTCTAAGTCCAACCTACTTTTCCACTTCCTCTGCGTGGAGTCTTAGGTTTGATAGGCTTCATATCACTTAGACTTTCGAGCCTCGATGAGTGGTGGAACACGCACGCTTGGCCGCAGTGAATCGCTGGGCCGGCTTGAATAGGCGTTCGGCTCGTCTTGCGGCTGTGTGTGTGTGTGTGTGTGTTTACACTATACAGTACCACTCTACTCAAGCCATGTGTGACACAACAGTCGGTAGTATGCTATGGTACCTAGAGACTTCAAGCGGACTATCGAATGGGATACAGTCGTCGAGTCATCGCTCACAGCAGCTTAGTGTCGTCTAGTCTATCATAGGCCGCCGCACGGCTCCGGCTGCACCATATCAAGCGCTGCTGGGGAAACAGGTAGGTGGTAAGGAAGCGGCTTAGTGCCACACCGGGAACGGCTGTGGAGAATGCTTAATGCGTAATGGTAGCGTGTGCGCAAAACTCGTTTCAGACTTCTCGGACAGGTTTCCTTTCATGCTATACTGGATGTGGAAACCGCACGCACTACCCCACGAAGCCCGATGTCCACTTTGAGCCAGAATGTGGTGGCAATGTGGTGGATTTCGTTCCCACAGGCCGCACGGTCTCGACGCCCTAGGCTGAGACTGCTCGACTGCTGGAGCTGGTCCTGGATGTCCGTCAGCCACACGACCGGGATTGGGTGTTTTCGCTTGTCAT
>Ga0268246_10000442_pt1 | contig 18203 bp, 20 predicted proteins | sample AgamicOrSfe_FD_200242 | JGI IMG/M metagenome (GOLD analysis project Ga0268246, IMG submission 200242) | Agave microbial communities from Guanajuato, Mexico - Or.Sf.e (v2) (version 2) | ecosystem: Host-associated > Plants > Phyllosphere > Phylloplane/Leaf | place: Guanajuato, Mexico | collected...
CTCTCCACTTTTGTGAAGCTTGTGCAGGCGTCAATGTCAGGTCATACATGAGCTTCGCAAGGTCCACTGTCCGCCTGTAAGGTCTCGGTTGCATTCCTGCTGCTCGCCCGGCAAGATTGTCTTTCCAATTAACCTCCCCATCTCTGTCCAGATCGTCATCAGACTCATCGTCCTCATCCATATCGGGTGCATCTTCCTCGGCGGGCGATAAGGATCCAATATCAGAGTCACTATCTGCGAATGCGACATCTTCCCGCTTCGCATCCTCGTCTGACATGACATCCGTGGCTGCACCTAACCGGAGCTCAGCTGCGTCGTCATCGGCATCATCGAAGTCTTCGTCGCTGTCTTGGTCCAGCTCGCCATTGGCTAGGTCATCCTCATCATCACTAAGGCCATCACCATCGAATGCCTGATATTTATCCCCAGATGTTTCACCAGCAGGCCGCCTCTCACGCGTCATCGTCGCGTCATTCTCAAACAATCTGACCTCTCTCGAACCTTGTCCTAGCATTCTTCGATCACCTTGTAAGCCCATCACTAGCTGCTCACCAAGGCCTCTATCTTCAGCATCATCGGCTTCCGGGTCGAACGTAGGCTTCTTGATATCGATGTATACCCGATCCCGGTCCACTAAAACACCTCCAACATCAGACATGGGCGCGTAGATTAGCTTTTGTCGGTCATCAAGTCGCCGCCGTGACGATTTCCCGGTCTGCTTCTCGAGGGCTTGCTTCTGAAATGGTGTAGGACAAGGATCCGGTCGTGCTTCTATGTTGGCTACGTCGAGATCCCCTAAGCCTGGTATATGTACTCTGCCACCTTGCGCTGGAAAATTCGTGCCTCTTAGATACCCATACACTGCTACCGTCCGGTCACACTTGGGGTTCTTTTCGATATCCTGCGGAGCGGTCATATCCTCGAATCTGTCTGCTAATGCGTAAGGGTGGGAGTTGCGCCATACTAGTGGTCTTGGATTCTTCATGACTGAGAGGAAACGTGATAAGTTGAGAATCTCGCGATCTGGATAACGGCCATTGACGACACCAGATAGGTAGAACAGCTTGGCTCCCTGATACAGCTCGCCCCAGAATCTGTGCTTTAACCGCTTCTTCTGCGCACGTAGTGTGTCTTGCTTTGTGAATAGATCCAGCTTGGTGAGAATACCGAAGACGTTACCCGGCATACCGCTTGATGAGAGGACATTGAGAAACTCCATAGTCTCCATTTCGAAGCCGTACTTGCCATCGATCATGAGTAACACGATATCCACCACTTTCGCAATATCGATCATACTGGCCAGAGAGTCAGATGGACATTCTATGAACGTCAGGCGCCGCCGTTTCGATGTCACCACTGTGAGTGGACCTGTAGGTACGCTGAGTGTCTGTTTCGTGTATCGTCTGACCAGAGATTTGATGAGTGTTGTCTTGCCGACCTGCGGCGGACCGACTACTGCTACGAGGAGTGGTGGTGCTTCCTCCGGGAGTCTGTCGACAAGCGGAACGTGTAGTCGCTTCTCGCGGATGTCGTGTGATCGAGCGCCATCACGCTTGAGGCGACCAGCATTCGCGAAGCTGAAAGCCTTTGGGTTCTTTTCCCCCGCAGGTCGCTCCTTCTTCTCCTTGCTCTTTCGGTGAGGCCGATTCACTTGCTCCGACATGGTGGTGTGCTGGTCTACAGTAAGGTAGATGTCGAAACAGCATCATCACAAGAAAAAAAGATTATGGAGGGTCGTCTCTGAACCACGGAACGCAAAACGTGGGGTAGCAGAGCCGCATGAGATCGCTGGACAAGGCAACTCGTTGGCAATGAGACCAGATGACGATCAAGCTATCTCGTGCTGTAGGCAGACATCATCCCTTCTACATCAATCGCAACTTCATCACTTATACAACACTCAAAGCCAACACTATGCCTGCCATCAACGTCAGTTGTCACACTTATCTTTCGAACATTGCTCATTATTAGCAGGTTACACTCAAGGACGGCGCCTCCGCTGACCAGCTCGACAAGGCCAAGTCAGACGTCAAAAGCCAAGGCGGCAAGATCACAAAGGAGTTCAAGCTTATCAAAGGCTTCACGTATGTCTCGATGCTGCAGCTGCAAGTACAGGCTGCATGCTAATGTACCGCAGGGCCGAATTCCCAGAGGACTCGACTCACACACTCTCCACCAACGAGCACATTGATGTTGAGGCCGACTCGGAGGTCAAGACACAGTAGATGACAAGGATGGTATTGGGGCTACAATACAGGGCCTATGATCACGATATATATCTGACGATGTTGATCTATTCATTAGACGAGAAGCATGACTTGGCATGATACAGAATATACACGTTTGCACGTCTTGGAACGATGAGTCAGTCTGTTCGTGAAAGGATGACAATTCGCAATATCCAGATCGATAGCATCGAAGCATTGTGATCACGATGATCCAAGTTTAGAGTGATTGGAAGATGTCTTCTGTGCAATAGTACAATGTGTGTCTGCTCACCCGCCCTCTACTCTCATTATCGTGGCTTGATGAAGCAGCAACTCCGTCCCGATGCTAGTAGTTTTCGCTGTACATGATGGTGATTCAATATGACCCCTCTGATGATTGTACAATTGCAGAACGACTGGCTATTTTGCCTCTTCCTGAACACGTTGAAGTGCACGCGGCCTGACAGCTCGCGTACAATGTGTATCGCGGTAGTGGAACGGCATTCGCAGCGTCTGCGCACCGACAGTGCTTCTCCCGAAGCATCATAGTGAACAGCGGTGCTCACACAATGATCTCTCCGTCATCAATGTATGCTGGTTGCCACGTCTTGCCCTTTCCTTGCTCTCCTAACATTGCACTCGGCACCATCAGCTCACCACCTTTCAGCTGTGGCCGGTACAGATACCAGGACTTGAGTGCTTTAATGGACGCCTTGAATCTTGCTTCGTTCAGACTGGCTCCCGCAGCCTCTCCCAGCTTATCACGCCCACTAAAGACTCCGACCACAAATACCGGATGTCTGCTGAGTCTACCGGTTTCGGAAATGACGCGTGCGACTGGCGCTTCGAAGCCTTCTCTTGCGCACAGTCGTGCCAGATCCCTGGTCGGTTGTGTAAAGGTGAAGAGTGATGCGAGGTCGAGTTGTCGTGATAAGATATGTGATTTGAAGAATGTGTATGTTGATGCAGCCCCAGTATGTAGATAAATGGCGGCGAAGACAGCTCTCACGAATGAGGCTGATGCATTTTCAAGTGTCGTGCCTTCCAACTTTCCTTCTAATGCTTTACCTGATGCTCCAGGAATTAGTGCAGCCAATCTTGCACGCTTCTCGGCAGCATCTTGCTCGTGAAGTGGCGTTCCTGGTGCTAATCGCTTGAATTGAAGATAACCCGGATTGACCTCTCCTCCTGGCTCTGCAGCAGCTTCCACACCCCATTCTTGCGCGATAGCTGTCAGCGCGGGTGGTCCTGTATATGCGAACTGCGCTGCATGGAGTACAGCCATGGGTAATCGTGGGTAATGGACCATTAGATGTTCACCCATATAATATCCTAGTAAGTCATTACCGATGTAATTCAAGTAATAGTTGTTGAATCTGGAGTCTTTGTCGGCCGAGGAGTGCACAAGACTTCGTGCCAACGTTTCTAGAGGTATCTTCGAGGAAAGCGCCAATCGAGCATGTAGTGCGGATAGTTTCGCGGACTTCTGCGCGGCCTCCGGATGTGGCGAAGGAAGCTGTTCGAGCGTGAAGTGAGGTATTTCTGGTGCGGCTGGAGGATCGCTGAACATCAATTCTGACTGGACGTCCGGCCTCGAGGAGTTGTAGCTGTAAGAAGATGGTGGAGGCGGTGGTGGTGGATTCGAGCTTGCAGACGCTACAGAAGCAAGACTCGATGGCAATGGTGAGAGTTCAGGTGATGGTGACTGTCCAGTTCGCGCCCGTCCACGGCCAGAGGTATGTGATTGGCCTTCTTGTGCGTTTACTGTCGAATGAAGTCGTCTAGTGCAAGCTGGTGCTGGTTTTGCGAATTGACATGACTGTCTTGGTCCTTGGGGAAGGATCTGCTGTCCCCATCTTGCTAGTCGAAAAGGCCTCATTTATATTATGCCCGCCACCATCTAAGACCAGCCCAGTAGCAGCAGTGTGAACGGGAACAAATAGCAGAAGGAAGCGGGAGCGTAGAGGTCAATGGCGTGAAGTCGTGTGCTTTGTGCTGAATTGGTCTTTGCGAATACAAAATCCCAAAAGATTCGATGGAAGGCCCACGTGACAATGTCCATCGACCTACCTTACCTCCATCGTTCAGACGCCAGCAGCTCTGGTACAGTTAACGAACAACCCTCTCACACTCCTACTACTCGCAATCATGGGCGGCGGAGGCAAGGTTCCGTAAGCATACGATCAGTAGCATTGTCACCTTCTCCGCTTACCAACATAACTATGTAGCTACCCCAAGCACGTCTGGTCTCCGGCTGGTGGTTGGTACACTCAACCTTCCAACTGGCGAGGGAACACAGCTTTCATGGGCTTGGTCATATTCGGCGTCACTGCCATGGTCTTCAACTACAGCGCAAAGCACGAGCACCGAACTGCATTCCCAGAACAAGGCCGGTTCTACCCCAGTAGATGGTATGCGATAGGCAGATCTTGGCACAAGAAGCGTATTAATCAAGACTACACAGGTGGTCGAGAGAGGTCATTGAGAACGATCGGAGAGTGAAGAACGAAGCATGAAGAATCAAATCAAGAGGCGTTGCGGTTTTGAGGACATGGGTTATATTCTAGAAGGATTGAAAGCGCTGTATACTGGTGACGACGGCGGCTTCTCAGACGTCAGGGGTGCGCTGCGAAAGTTCAGCCACTCTCGCTTGTACAGAATCACCATTCCACGACTCTGTCAGATCACCATGAATAGTCAGGTCAGGCATGCCGACCTGCTCAATTGCGAATGAAGCAGAAACTGCGCCATCGATCACGGCCTCTCTGATATCTTTGAGCCCAAACTTTCCGGCTCGAGCCAGTGAAATCGTGAAGCCGCCAAGGAACGTGTTGCCGCCGCCAGTTGCATCTATGACTCTACTCGCCTGCTGGTGGTACGCCGGCAGCCATGCTGTAGTGTTGGTGGTCGCCACGACGCAGCCTTCTTTTCCAGCTCGGACAATGACCGCTTTCAAGTGCGTTGCCTTGCCTTTACTTGCCGCAAGGACTGCCTTGCAGCACTTCTCTATTGTGTGTGATGCAATGTTGCCATTGTGATCGTGTGGCTCCTCCGAGAAGAAACCACATAGTTCTGCATGGTTTGGGCTAACTATGTCAACATGCTTGCACGCCTCGTAGCACGCCTGCAGTTCAGATGGTTGGCAGAGATCAGGCACAGGTTCCCACACGAACAGAGGACGAGAGTCGTCCGTGGTCAAGAGGCCAAGCTGCTCCCTTCTAAGCATGATTCCAGACACAAGTTCGACGCAACGAGTGGGACCGCAAATCAAATGGAACGACTTTGAAGATAAGAGCTTGTGGTCCAACGAGCTATGGTCGAGCCGTAACTTTGGTGTGGTATATTTGAATGCTACTGGACCATCAAGAGGTAGACTAGAGATTCCCGGCCGAGACTAACCTCTATGCTCATTATCGCCGTACCCATTCCATCCACGTGTAGTCAAACGCTCCGGCGTCTCCCTGATCAGACATCCTGTGTTCCAGCTCGCAATCAACTGCCTTAGTTCAGGTGGGAAGTCATTTCCAGCATCTACAATCCAGCCAACACGTTTTGACGAAGATCCAGGCGACATGATGCGAGCTCCGATCGCAGAATAAGTGCCTGCTCCTCCAATGACATTATACACTGAGGGGGTAGGCGCCTTAAAGTCGATTTGATCGATGATGAACATGCCCAGAGACACGAAGTCGATCTCCTCATCTTCATTGTTCTGTGCTGTTTCGCTAGCCATATGGTATTGTTGTATGGATAGACAGTGATTCTGCAGGGTATCGCATAACAGGACGACTTCACATTAGGGCAAGGGCAATTCAGGGGTACTTGATTGCTTCCCCACGCCAAGCCAACATGATGTACTCGTACAGGTCGTGTTGTCCTCCATTGCCAGTCTATACATTTAGCTTTCGCCTCCATCAGTCATCTTCCATCGTCTCAAGCAATCGTGCTTCTCAAAAGACATAGCTACAATAATCACATTGCTCATCCACGAGAACAATTGCACAAGGCAGGCACGATCCACACGCTCCTGCCTCGTAGGCAACATCCAACTCGAATCAGTTAATATGGCAGCGACTGGCATGAACAATCTTACGACCCTCATCAAAAGGTCAGACACACCATGGCAACCCATCAACATCACCAGCCCTCACCCAGTCGTGTCAAAAGCTTTATGCAGCAGGCTCACGCCAGGCAGCTAACCAATCTGATCCACAGGCTTGAGGCAGCCACTTCGAGACTCGAGGACATTGCAAGCTCAGCCCATGATGGCCCGCAAGACGCTCGCAGCGCTGCTCCTTCGATCAAGGCGCCGAGCGTTAATGGCGGTGCTGCATCGTCCGCACCACCTGCCAAGATAGAGATCCCAGAACAGACTATCGAACTGCCTGAGACCGTGCAAGCATTCGATACCATGATGAATGATGATCTCAAGCCCTTTGCAGACCTGTGTGAGAAGGTTGGCGGCCTTGTTGCAGAGCAGGTAAGCAGAAATTAGATCGTCAAGAGGCCTGACAAGCGAATACTAATACCACCCCAGGGAGCTGCGTTCTGTGTTGCGTTCCGAGCCCAGCGAGACGTTATACTCATTGCCAGTCAATCGAAAGAACCTAGCCCGTCTGCCCCAGTGTATATGGAGATTCTGAAAGACTTGCAACATGGTATCGAGACTGTCAACAACGTGCGCGAGAATCACAGAAAAGTACCGGAAGAGAATCATTTGTCTCTCCTGGCTGATGGTGTGGCGATGCTTGCTTGGGTAACAATCAAGCCGAACCCATCCAACTATATCGCCGAGGTCCTAGGTGGCGCGCAATTCTACGGGAACAAGATCTTGACACTCAACAAAGACAAGTACGTAGCGTCGATAAGTGGAGTGTGATATACGTCTGACTTCTCCAGGGACTCTTCCGACCACCAATGGGTTCGCTCGTTTGTCAAGCTCTCCGGAGCACTACAGGCCTATGTCAAGGAGAACTTTGCCAAGGGGTTGACCTGGAATCCCTCGGGAGTAACGCCAGAGCAAGCGCTCAAGGACATCAAGGTCCTGTCACCCACTACCAGCAGCAGTGCGGCACTAAGAGCGTCTAGAGGGGGCGCTCCACCACCGCCGCCGCCGCCATTGCCACAGTTCGATATCCCTCCACCACCGCCGCCGCCACCAGCATCAGCGCCTGGTGCCAAATCTGGAAGTGACATGGGTGCAGTCTTTGACCAGCTGAACCGTGGCGAATCAGTCACTTCCGGCCTGCGCAAAGTCGACAAGAACGAGATGACGCACAAGAACCCCGCCCTCCGCGCTCAAGCGCCCGTGCCAAACGACCCTAACAGCGGCCGCATCTCCCCCGCGCCCGGTCGTAAGCCCGAGTCCCTCCGCGCCAAAAAGCCACCGGTCAAGGAACTCGAAGGCAACAAATGGAACATCGAGAACTTCGACAACGAATCCTCCCCCATTGTCATCGACGCCGAAAAACACCACTCCATCCTCATCTCCCGCTGCAAAGCCAGCACCATCCGCGTCAATGGCAAAGCCAACGCCATCTCCATCGACAACTGCAGCCGGCTCGATCTGCTCATCGATTCGCTCGTCAGCTCCGTCAGTGTTGTGAGCTCTCAGAACTTTAGGCTGCAGGTCTTGGGGAGCCTGCCGAGTGTGGAGTTGGACAAAGTTGATGGCGCGACGGTGTATCTGAGTGCGGAGAGTCTGGGCACGGAGGTGTATACGAGTAAGTGTACGAGCACGAATATAACGCTGCCGCCGGCTGGGGACAAGGATAGTGTCGAGTGTCCGGTGCCGGAGCAGTTTAGGAGTTGGGTGCAGGATGGGAAGTTGATGACGGAGATTGTTAAGGATGCTTAGATAGTCAGCATCGCAATCTTCACTGGCCTAGAGATCCATTTAGATATGATGTCGAGCTTATGATACATTTATACGTCTGCAAAGTCATTATACGAGATATTTATACACCTTTCCTGGTATGAGTAAGTCAACTCTGTACAGTCATATCCACACACACCAATCAATCACGCTCTTCACTTCCTCCCCGGCAACACCTTTCCCTCCTCCAGCGCACCAAGATGTTTCTCAAACGCATCCCAGGTATCAATATATCCCGTCCATCCTGCTTTCCTCGCCTTACTCATACTAACGACCAAATTAAAGTTCCGCCCCAGCACAAACGACAAGAACCCCCACGTCGCCTTCTCAAACGAATCGTGCTCCAGCCCCTCCCTTTCCGCCAGCCGATCCCAGGCCGCCTTGACATCGTCACGTTGCGACCATTTGACAAGGTTGATGCGCTGCTCGACGACGCTCTGCTTGAAGTGCCCAACTAGCCCGTTTGCGGCCGCGGAGGCAGAGACGGGTGGGTTAGGTGCAAGCTTCTGGATTTCGGGATCACGCGGGGGATTGCTGAGGTCGTGCGGATCCAGCCCGAGGCCGAAGCGTGCGGCGAACTTTGCCCATAGTGAACTGAAAGTGATTGCGTCGCCGTTGACGACGTTGAAGGCCTGGTTTGAGCACTTCGGCTCGGTGGCGGCCCAGCGGCAGAAATCGGCGTGAAGGTCGGCGTCGGTCATGCAGTCGAAGAAGCCGTAGAATTCGGTGCTGCCGGGCCAGGGGAGGGTCGACTCGCCGAGCTCTTTGGTGACGGAGCAGTAGAGACCGAGGGTTGTGGTGAGATTCATGAAGTTGCCTTTGGCGACGCCGATGACGTCGTTGGGGTAGGTGACGGTCCAGTCGAAGCTGGCTTTTGAGGCCTCTTCTTTGAGGATGTGGGATTGGACGTAGTAGAAGTTGGGCGGCCATTCTGAGCCCTCGAGCCACGGATCGTCCTCTTCCATTGGGTTTTTGGGCACGCCTAGGTGCACGCCGTAGATCTTTGCGCCAGTCACGAGAATCACACGCTTCAAGGACTTGATGGCCCCAGTAGTATGCAAGGCATGGAGGAAGTTTCGAAGCATGCTGCCATTCAGATCGCACATCTTCTGCTCATCATCGTCGGCTAAGTATGCTGCGAAGAACAGATAATCACCTTGGACGCCTTGCAGCTCTTTAGCAAGCTCGTCAGGTGATGCTGTGAGGTCGATGTGATTGTGTTCAACAGAGGGTGGATATTTGTCCTTCTTAGATCGAGATAAAGCATGAATTTTCATCCAATTGTCGTCAGCCCCAAGCTTCCTCACGATAGCACTACCGAGGATGCCTAGACTTGCGTCAACTTATGCCTGTCTTTGAACAGAAGAGAAGTATACCAGTAGCGCCAGTAACAATTGCTGTTGGCATATCTGCTGTAGTAGGACAAGTATAATAATCTTTCTATGTCCAATATTTTTCCGAGATATAAGCAGAGGTCGAATGGATGCACAAACAAGTAGCAAAGGACATAGTCGTAGTCGTAGCTATAGCTGTATGAAGTCTGTAGATGAGGTACCGATACGTCACGCCAAGCCTGGATTGACGTGGCCCGGCTTTTCCGGCCGAGTATCCGGAAAGTAGATCAGATAGCTCAACGAGGATACAGACTCGTACATAAGGTGTAATGCATGTCTCTTGGAAGTCGAAGCCGGGAGAGTTCGGTGGATATTGCCACAACCTCATCAGGTTGGCGATTGTATCTGACCCAGGATTAGTCACATCACGAATGATATGGGTTGTTCCAACGGACCTGGAAATAGAGTGCCAGCAAGGCTATATCTGCAGCAGCTGCAGTGATAACGAAGCTCATGACGGTGAAGACTGTTTGCAGGACACCACCATAAGCACACCAGACGGCAGACACGATGATTGTGGCAATGTTGACGAGGACAGCTAGTAGCCCAAGTTTCTCGGCCCAAAGACCTTCTATGAACTCCAGGCCATATGTTCTGTCTGGGTTCTTCTCAAACTTGAGGCATGTCAGTGTGGTTCAATTAGCTTCGATATTAAGCTACGAACCTCAACCCACCAGTCGACCCATTCATGCTTGGTCACGATTCGACTAGGATGACTGTTCCGTGCGTGTTAGCATTACTACTGGTCGAGGGTTCATAGATCTTACTGATAGCAGTGTTTAAACTCATGAGCATTCGGTACATTCTTAGGATCCTGGCGTAGTGGAACTCCATTTCTCGAGAACTGGTGACGTATAAGTATTCTGTGCACAACTATGCTGTCCAGTCTACTAGGCCTGAAACCCTGGTATCGAGGCGATGCAAGACTTGGTGATACGCTTCAACAACATGAGATGCAGCGACTTACCTCAATTGGCACAATGTATCTATCTCTCAATCAGCAAAAATCTCCTCACACAAGGGCGAGGGAGAACATACTTGAGTTTTTTGAAGCCAAGCAGCCTTTTATAAGCCGGCTGCAAGTCAGTCCGATAGATATCACGAATCTGCGACCAGAGTTCCTCGTCTGTAGTGCGGTATGGATCGAATGAGAGTGGTATCGAGTGCCAATTATGTGATCGTTGTTGATAGACACACATGATGATAGTGACATCTCGTCGAGGCTTTTCGCGTGGTCCAGAGTAGCCTCGAGGCCGAGGTCGTCGCTGTCTTGCAGAAGCCCTCCTACCTCTGTCTGGCGGTGGCGGAGGTGAGGAGGCTTCTGATTGAGTGTATCTCGACGAGTATGCCGGCATGATTGGCGTCACTGCAGCTAGATGGCAGATACGGAATACAAAGATGCCAAGTGAAATTATCCTTGTCAGGCTCGAGCTTAGATCGTGCTAGGTATAAAAGAGAAGAGCGAATGATATTGTCGTGGTGGTGCCTTTGTTGTCAGGGACAACGTAATGAGGGGGAAGCTAATGCCGAATCAGCTGTCGAGGTAGATCTGCGATTGAGGCAGAGGCACGAACAATCCTGCGTTCGACCTCAATCGAGTCGAGTCCGCTGTGTAAACTATATCAGAATGATGAGTGCTAAAGTGGTAGAACCTGGAAGCAATGCTTACTGAATTGCGGTATCATGGTACGTATCGTGTAAAGCTTGGCAGCGTGGTCGTTTTAGGCGGCTTAACCGCTAGCTTTCCCCGCATATTCCCCGGATGAGTCCCCGCTTGCTTGTACTCTTGTACCTTCTCTCGGCCCTCAGCTGCTTCCTCAGCCGGCGGCACAGCGCTGTCCCGTCTGTGTCCTCAACACCTTCTCCCTTACGTTGCTCTCCGCTCCGCAGTACATCTTACACAACCAAGCACTCCTCTCCTAACCACTACTCACTACCCACCATGGCTGCAGCCGCTGGACCTCTTCCTAGCAGAGAGCGCAAGCCTAGCACAAGTGCCCCGCTATCGGACTTGCAGGGGTGAGTGTACATTGCACCATTTGTACTTCCTCGAAGACTGACACTTTGTAGACCCGTAGGACCCGGCTTCTCCCGACCAAAGCACAAGCGTACCGTCACCGGCCTTGGGCCTGCTGAGATCAAGAGTGTCGAGTCCTCGATCCCAGTTGGGCAGAGAGATGCATGGAAGAAACACTCGGCGAAGCCATTCGCCAACAAGGATGATTTCGAAAAAGAAGCCATTCGTCACATTGAGACGACATTGGCTCGTTCGTTGTTCAACTGTGATGAGGCGGCGGCATACCAGGGTGCCGCACTAGCGTTCAGGGATCGTCTCATTGTCAATTGGAACAAGACGCAACAGAGACAGGCTACGGCTGATCCCAAGAGACTATACTGTCAGTAGAGATTGATAGCCGGCGGGACCAGGCATCACTGACTTGTGGTTAGACCTATCGCTAGAATTCCTCATGGGAAGAGCTCTCGACAATGCCATGCTCAACGTCGGTATGAAGGATGTTGCTCGCGAGGGTCTATCTGAGCTCGGCTTCAGACTCGAAGATGTCATCACCCAAGAGAAAGATGCTGCGCTCGGAAACGGAGGTCTAGGTCGTCTTGCTGCTTGCTTCCTAGATTCACTCGCCTCCTTAGACTATCCTGCCTGGGGATACGGCTTGCGATACAAGTATGGTATCTTCAAGCAGGAGCTCGTAAATGGCTACCAGGTCGAGGTGCCAGATTACTGGCTTGACTTCAATCCTTGGGAGTTTCCCCGTCATGATATCACAGTCGACATCCAGTTCTACGGCCAGGTGAACCAATACCAAGATGGTGAGAAGACAAGGATGGTCTGGGAGAACGGCGAGATAGTCGACGCTGTTGCTTTCGATTGTCCAAGTAAGTCGAAGTCCTGCTGATGACGTGGGAACGTTTGCGCTTGGACGTGTCTAACACTTATAGTCCCTGGTTATGCAACTTCGACCACGAACAACCTTCGTCTGTGGTCAAGTAAAGCATCTACTGGCGAGTTTGACTTTCAGAAGTTCAACAACGGTGAATATGAAGCCAGTGTGAACGACCAGCAAAGGGCAGAAACCATCTCAGCTGTGCTTTATCCCAATGACAAGTATGCCATTATCATTCTCTTCTCTCATCGTACCATTTCTGACACTGTCTAGCCTCGAGCGTGGTAAAGAGTTGCGACTCAAACAGCAGTGTATGTTATGGTCTCAGTCATGATAGCAGACTTCGGCTAATAAGAATCGGTCAGACTTCTGGTGCGCCGCATCCCTTCACGACATTGTGCGACGCTTCAAGAAGTCCAAGCGTGACTGGAGTGAGTTCCCGGACCAGGTCGCCATCCAGCTTAACGATACTCATCCAACGTTGGCTATTCCCGAACTTCAGCGTATCCTTGTGGATCTGGAGGGTCTTGACTGGGCGAAAGCATGGGATAGTGAGTACTCTTTCCAGATCTGAATAGAGGACGAGAGCATGGCATTGACTCTTGTTTACTGCTTTCACCAAATCGGAGAGACATGCACTGACTGTTTCTAGTCGTCCAGAGAACCTTTGGCTACACCAACCACACAGTCTTACCGGAAGCACTTGAGAAGTGGTCAGTACCCCTCGTCGCCAACCTTCTTCCTCGTCACCTCCAAATCATCTATGAGATCAACATGCAATTCCTGCAGACAGTACAGCAGAAGTTCCCAGAGGATCGAGACATGCTCTCCAGAGTATCGATCATCGAAGAAGGAGACACCAAGCGAGTCCGCATGGCCTATCTTGCCGTCATTGGATCCCATAAGGTCAATGGTGTTGCCGAGCTTCACTCTGACCTGATCAAAACGACCATTTTCAAAGACTTTGTGAAGATCTTTGGCCCTGACAAGTTTACGAATGTGACCAACGGTATCACTCCCAGGCGATGGCTGCACCAGGCTAACCCAAGACTTTCCGAGCTTATCGCCTCCAAGCTTGGTGGACATGCGTTCTTGAAGGACCTTACCCTTCTAAACGGCCTCGAGAAGCATGTCAACGATGCTGCTTTCCGCAAGGAGTTCGCGGAGATCAAGTATGCCAACAAGGTTCGCCTTGCAAAGTTCCTCAAGGAGGCTCAAGGTGTCAGCGTCAACCCGGCTGCTCTGTTCGACATCCAAGTCAAGCGTATACACGAATACAAGCGCCAACAGCTCAACATCTTCGGTGTGATTAATCGATACCTACACATCAAGAAGATGAGCGCGGAGGAACGTAAGAAGCTGGCACCTCGTGTGCAGTTGTTTGGTGGAAAGGCTGCCCCTGGATACTGGATGGCCAAGGTTCGTTTCGCATATTGTGTTACATGGTTGTAATTGCTAACGTGAAGGTAGACTGTCATCCACCTCATCAACAAAGTCGGAGAAGTTGTCAACAACGATCCCGATATTGGTGACTTGCTCAAGGTCGTTTACATCGAAGACTACAATGTTTCGAAATGTGAAATTATTGCTCCGGCATCCGACATCAGCGAGCACATCTCAACTGCTGGTACCGAAGCATCCGGCACATCTAACATGAAATTTGCCCTTAATGGTAAGCACACTGTTCACAACCCCCGGCAACATCGCTAACCCTCACCCAGGTGGTCTCATCATCGGTACCTGTGACGGTGCCAACATCGAGATCACTCGTGAGATTGGCCAGGAGAACATCTTCCTCTTTGGCAACCTCTCCGAGGATGTTGAAGATCTCCGTCACCAACATCTGTACGGCTCCGGCTTCGAGCTCAATCCGGCTCTACGCGAAGTGTTTGATGCTATTAAGCGGAACACATTCGGTGATGCGGACCAGTTCTCGGCACTTGTGGATGGCATTGTTGACCACGGTGACTTCTACCTGGTGTCGGATGATTTCCACAGCTATTGCGAGACGCAGGATCTTATCGACGAGGCTTACAAGGACAAGGAGGGATGGTTGACTAAGTGCATCACCTCTGTCGCCAGGTGTGGCTTCTTCACGTCAGATCGATGCATTGTGGAATATGCGGACGAGGTTTGGAGCGTGTAAGTTTACGTCGAATTATGTGTCACGTTGTCGCATCTGCTAACATGAACATAGTGAGCCTCTCAAACCCGAGGATGACTGAACGACGCTGAAAGGAACAAATGTAGACATGTAGACATGTACAGGCCAGCGACGAGTAGATGACTAGACGAAAGACGAATTAATGTGTGGTTCACGCGAATCGTGTTTCGTTCTCCACAAGATCTGGTCGGACCCAATCCCGCTGTACAATGTCGTCATAATCGTAACATTACGATGTCGCCCTCAGATTCCCATGCCCATTCTGTCCTCTTCTTCACCTTCTTCACCGTACATTAATACACCTGTATCCTCCAGCTTACAATTCACTTTCAACATCCTCATAGTCGTCCGTCAAGATGTTTGGCAGCAGCAACACATTCGATCCCAAAACCGACATCCCTGATCTCAAGGGGAAGGTCTTTGTTGTTACGGGAGGCACTGCAGGCTTGGGTAGTCAAGTTCCCTTACAGATATCCAAGAAGTGTAGTATCTGACATTTATCACGTCAGGTTTTGGCATCGTCGCCCACATTCTCGAGCACAACCCCGAGAAGATTTACATACTGTCCCAGAAAGAGCACCATGCTGATGAAGCTATGGAGAAATTGAAAGAGTATGGGGATGTCAGCAAGGTCCAGTGGAAGCAGTGCAATCTTGAGCACCTGGAGGAGACTAGACAGGTTGCGGAGGAGCTTAAGAAGGAGCTGTTTAGACTTGATGCGTTGGTGCTTAATGCTGGACTTGGTGTTGGTATGTTGGCTATGACCACTATGACAAGGATGAGGCCAAGAACTGACGACATTTTCAGGAGTGTACAATGAGACTGTGGATGGAATCGGTAAGCTCGAACACTTCCATTTACATCGGCGCTTCAACATCAGCCTCATCTGACACCTCTTCCAACAGACTCCCATTTCCAAGTCAACCAGCTGTCCCAACATATGCTCGCAATGATTCTCCTACCCACTCTGAAAGAAACACCCAACTCTCGAATCGTAGCACAATCATCGGATATGCACCAAGCGATTCCGTCTGATGTTGCATTCGCCTCAAAGTCAGAGATCAACACGGATATTGGTGCAACATACCTGTATGGGCGAACCAAGCTAGCCCAGATTTTATGGGTGAGGGCACTACACAAGCGTCTAATTCAAGGAGCTCCAGCTGGCGATACTACACCAGATCGCATCTTTATCAATGCGACACATCCCGGGGCCAATGACACGGATCAGCCGAAACAGGCAGTCGACGCGTACGGAACCTTGGGTGCAATCGGAGCGACACTTGTTAAGCCTTTCATGAAAGATCCAGTCGATGGCGGCTGCAGAAGTGCCCTGTTTGCTGCCACGAGCGAGGATATCATCACAGACAGTATCCGGGGACAGTATATCGTGCCGGATAGGCAGGTCACGGAACCGAGTAGCAAGGCACAAGATGAGGAGATGGGAGAACGGTTGTGGACATTGCAGGAGGATTTGTTGAAGGAGAAGTTTGGTGGTAAGCTGCCGTACGAGGAGATATGGATTATGAAGACCCATGAGCATAGGAGCACGCAGTGAGGAGGTGGTCCTTGGTAGTTGCAATTGGCCGATGTGAAAGTGTTTCATATGGTTATACAGTCGAGGGTCATTGGTTCAATTTTGGAGTCGTCACGTGTACCAAAGCTCGGCGGGCGGAACTCCGTAGCACTTCGCGCGTCCATCTTTCCATGATGATCACCTTTGCGACAACCTGCGACACCAGCTCAACATAATGTCTGTCAATCCGAGAAGAGAATCCCTGAGTCTCTTCGACGTGCTGAATCCAGTATCGAAGCCACCGTCTCCAACACTCAACCCTGTCGTTCACCATCCGCCAGAAGACGCTGGGGCACAGGACCCAGCGCAAACACACGACACCACTTCTACCAACGAGCCACCAGCTGTGGTTGTCAAGACCGAGCCATCAAATCACACGGAGCTCGACGATGACGATCAAGAGTTGCTGGCTCTGGGCGCTACTGAGGTGTGTCAATGCTATTTCTGAAGACCATCGAACACAATGCTAAACTATTCGTAGGATGAGGATCCAGTCGCCCAGCAAGATCTGAAGACCGAGCGAGTCCCTTCAGCTGCCGTATCTGATCAGCAAAACCTAGACCAAGACACTGTACAAGCGATTGCGTCAGCACAGAACGAGTATGGCACACGAGTTCGAGATTCAAAGAAAGCCGCAGGTCATACAGAAGCATCACCATCGGAGACGCCAAGGCCAGCAACATCGAAGAAACGTCCGCCACCGAAGGCATCCATGGCTAACCTTAAAACTCCATCTGACGCCAAGAAGCCACTGCCGAAGAAACGCAAGGTCGAGCATGGCAGTGACCGTGGCACTCCCTCTTCTATGAGACAATCACCAACCCCTTCGCTGGCATCGGCGCGCCTAGGGAAGTCTACTGGCAAGGGCGCAAGAAAGAACTCTACATCTGCTACACCACGCAACAGCTCTCCTGCGATACCCTCAAGTCCACGAGGTGGTTCAGATGCCGGATCAGACGACGACGGTATATACTGTATCTGCAGGAAGGGCGACAATCACCAATGGATGGTTGCCTGCGACGGTGGCTGCGACGATTGGTATCATGGAAAATGCGTGGACGTGCAGAAAGAAGACGAGAGCTTGATCGACAAATACATATGTCCAATCTGTACTGAAAAGACACAAGCAGTCACGACATGGAAACCGATGTGCCGGAGAGAAGGCTGCAGAAATCCGGCGCAACTCAAGAGAGGGTCGGAAAGCAAGTATTGCAGTGGTGAATGTGGTGTATCGTTCATGCAAGCGCAGCTACGTCGGTTGCCGGGATCGAAGCAGCAGCACCCAGTGCCGGCGAGCCGTGGCACGAGAGGCAGAGCTGACACTACGAGCGAGCTCCCAAACGCTTCTACTGAGCCAGATGTCCCAGAATCAGGCACTCTAGGTGGTCCCATACGTGCGCGGGAGCTTAAAGCACTGGCGCTAGCAGCACCAGATGTCGATGCATTCCGCAACCTTGGCTCAGGTTGTCTACTTACGCCTCCGCCGGAGCCATCCGATTCACCTAAGCTCGTCCCAGCACCTAAGACCGGAGAAGAAAGCACCCCCTCAAACCACGACGATGCAGCCTTACTCCGACTCGAAGCAATCGTCAAGCGGAAAGCCGAGCTTCGGCAACGTCGACTTCTCCTGAAGGATCGCGAGCGCTTCATCAATCTCGCCAAGGATCGGACGGGACGAGTCGCTGCCACGATGAAGGTGAAGGATATGTGCGGTTACGATATACGATTAGCGTGGGATGAAGCAAGCTTCGCGGAGTGGCGTGAGAGCCCGGAAGGTCAATATGCTTTCTCAGCCGGCACGCTCGATGCCGAATCAGACGGTGTGAATGGCATGCCTGAAGTCACCAATGGAGCAGACACAGCAGGCCTGAAGCCACGACCCCAACCCATGCGCACTATGACGTCGGAGTCGCTAACGAATGGTGACGGTACTGGTACTGGGGATATATGCACAAAAAGACGCTGTCAACGACATCCGGGCTGGCAGAAATTGGTCCTGCATGATATCAGGTTTGAGGAGACGGAGCTTGGAGATGAAATGAGGAAGATTGATGCGGAGGAGAGGGATATCAAGGTTAATACGG
>Ga0268246_10000443_pt1 | contig 18183 bp, 14 predicted proteins | sample AgamicOrSfe_FD_200242 | JGI IMG/M metagenome (GOLD analysis project Ga0268246, IMG submission 200242) | Agave microbial communities from Guanajuato, Mexico - Or.Sf.e (v2) (version 2) | ecosystem: Host-associated > Plants > Phyllosphere > Phylloplane/Leaf | place: Guanajuato, Mexico | collected...
GGATATGCCGATGATGCCGACATTCTCTTACTCGGCGAGTCTCCTGTTCCCACTGGCTTCGTTGGACTCATACGTCGCCCAGCTTCAGCCTTCACCTTCACCTTCGCCGGCGTGACGCCCACACCCATACCGTACCCCGCCTTCGCCCAGTCATGCGCCTCTGCAGCAACGCCCATCTCTTGCTTCAGATCCACCATCCACCCCTTCTCCTCAAACATACCTACTAGCTTCCCTAACAACTCATCCCCCTCTCTCATCGTCTTCTTGCTGCCTACGAGCACCATCTTGCTCCGTGCGCGCGTCACACTAACATTGACTCTCCGCCAATCCTTCAGCAGCTCGCCGACGATAGCACGATCGTTGCTGCGCACGAGGCTCATGAGGATGACTTCCTTGTCGCGGCCTTGGAAGCGGTCGGCGGTGTGCGCTTCGATTGCGTCGGCGGTGTGGACTGAGAGCGAGGTGATGAGGGTGGTGCGAATCAGGCCAAGTTGGGAACGGTAGGGCGTTACGATGCCGAGGGCGGAAGGGTCGAGGCCGGTGACTATGAGGGCGGAGGTGAGGTGGCTGATGAGGGTTGCTTCGAGGGGATTGGTGATGCGGGAGCCGGAAACGACTTCGTTGTTGAAGGCGGAGCCGGTGGTGTTGAGGGTGTCGGTATTGAGGAAGATGACGGGTGGAGAGTCGGGAGAGAGCGTGCGGTGTAGCCAGCACGAGGAGCTGTCATGGCTGGCGTTGTCGTGCAGAAGGTCAAGAGCGTCGAGGTTGGGCGGATGTAAGGTGCGCTTCGCGACGCTTTCCGAACCACAGACCAGTCGACCATCATAGACCAGCGCGTTCGAGATGGACATGATCTCACTGTTCATGCGGTACTGGTGCCGAAGCATGACGACAGCTTCTGGACGTCTCTCCGAAAGAAGCTTGAACAGGCTCACGTCGAGACCACCTTCTTGTGCCTGGCGATTCTGCACGAGTGGAGGCAGCTGATAGTGATCACCTACCAGAACGAATGTCTTGGCCAGACGGATGGGTCCTAGGCAGACTGGGAGAGTGATTTGAGATGCTTCATCGACTATACAGTAGTCGAAGATTCGTTCGTTGAAGACTTGATGATTGATTCCGAGGCAGGTTGTTGCAACGACTTGTGGCAATTGATAGGCTTTTTCTAGCTCTTCAATACTGGTCTTGGGATCCGCGCCCATTACTGCAAACTGACGTACTTCAGGATGTACTTTTGCGGCCGCACCTAGACGGAGTACCCCAATCTTATCGTCGCGTATCTTCAGCAGAATATTGTCGACAGCTGTGTGGGTGTAAGACGTCAACAAAACACTCTTGCCTTTCGCAACCAAGGCACGAATGATATGAGCGATTGTCGTAGTTTTGCCTGTGCCTGGCATGCCAAGGACCAGTGCATAGTCTTCAGCCGTCAAGATCTTCTCAATAGCCGCCCGTTGATCCTGATTGATCGCGAGCTGACTTGCTGGCCCAGAGAGCGAGTAAATTGGAGCCGTCGGCTTGAAGCGAGGAGCTACATTATCGACGACGAATCCACGTAACTCCCGAGCATGGAAGACAGAATCGACCATGATCTGAATTAGATTATTGCGCACAGTGGCGAGGCCATTACTGAATTCATCCTTGTCGAGTCTGTACAGCATTGTTTCTGCTTTCTGCAGCTTTGGGGCAGTCGAAGGTCCTTCCACATCCATAATTCCGGCAAAGACTTGGTTATTGTTCAAGTCTAAGCCAGGTTGTCGTGTCCGAGCATTGTGTAGCCGCCTATCGACCGCAACGGTAATATGTCGTTTAAGAATTTCGGTGACATACCCATTGGCCAGAGCGTAATGACCTTGCTCATCGGAGACGACAATCGGCTCGCCGACAGTGATGTGCGAATCGCTGAAGCTTTTGTCCTCGACATCACTCCTTTGAAATGTATAGCGAAATCTGTTGATCTTAGTTGCACCTTCCTCCTCAGCAGCAGAGCCTGGGACGAGCTTCACATTCGCGAAACATCTGCCATGCTTCTCACGCTCAACACTTAGCATTGTCCACAGTTCTCGCTTGAACTTCATTATCTCGGATTCCTCCTTGGTCAGGAGATCATCCCACTTCTTGAAGAAGTCTTGGTGGGAAGGTTTGAGGTGGTTCACCAGTCCTGTGAACTTCTCCTTCATGCCGCTGCTCTCGCCATCCCCGTCTTCAGCCAATTTGTGATACATGAAGCAAGAGGTCTTGGCATAACATCGATCACAGGTGTGAACAGTCTTCAGCATTGGCGGCAGTGTCAGCCTCTCTCGGACATAACACGCAAGCTCATTTCGCTGCATGATCATGTGTCGGAGCTCTTGCCGAACAGCTGGTATACGTGATATTTCTGAAGACTCCATGTAATACAAGACGCCATACACGATGGAGATGTCTACCCACATTAGCCAACAGCCTTGATCTGATGAACAGGAACGTACCATATCTATCAGACAGCAGAAGTGTATATAGTGCTGTCTGTGCTCGGTGTGACGCGCTCGTACTATTCTTGCCCGTCTTCACTTCGAATGGAACAGTAAGCGTACGCTCGCCGGTTTCATCTTGCATCGTGACCTGAACAGTAGCGTCAATGTTCCCTTTCAAGCCATACATTGGTGACCAGACATGTTCCTCCACATCAAGGAGCTTGTTGATGGACATCAGAATCTCTTTGCCATTGCGGTCTTTGACAGTGGACCTGGCCTGGTAAACGTCAGTGATGGACCGATGTGAACTGTGTCAAGAAGGGACACTGACGTCCGGCTTGGCTTTGATAAAAACACCTGCCCATGCTTGAAGCTCAGGCATCTTACTGCGCATATGCTCGACTGCCTGAGGTATGCTCAATTTGATCGCATAGAGATCTTCTATGTGCTTAGCAACGATGGCGTCAATAGTATTATTCAACCAATCTGTGTCCCATCTGTTCGCTTTCATTGCCTCCTGAAATACCTCATGCAGCATCGTGCCATATGTCTGCGGTGCACTGGGCTCACTTGTTGCCTTGATGCGGTCCTGGAGGACTGCGCGACGTATACAACCGAACGAGTCTGCGACGACTAATGCCGAGATCAAGTGATCAGGATGTAAGATGAGCATGTTCTGATTGTCGTCGATAGTACAGCGTCCTTGCTGATCAAACTGTCCAATGACATGGACATATGATCCTTTTGTGCATCTCGTATCGAACCAAGACTGTCGCAGATGTATGCTGTGGAAGATGCTGCTCTTGTCTTCCACGTAGATAACCTTGTGAATTTGTTAGCATAGTGTGCGGATTGCATTTTGCGATATGATCACCTTCTCTAGTGCGATACGTCCTTGTGGTGTCGTATACTGATTTTCAGCTACCTCAACTACACGATATCGCTGAATGGTGCGATCCGTTGATATCATCTTGAAATTACTTAGTGTTTTATTGATCTATAGGTCTGCCATGTACGTACATGCTGCTTCTGTGGAAGCTGGGATTGGTATGATTGGGTTGCAGCCACTTCAGCCTGTATAAGACAATCTTCGTCCATGTCATCGTCACCAAACTCATCCTCATCCACCGCCTGCACAGCTTGTGATATTGCAGCCTGCGTTTGATACTCCTTCGTATCAGGCATCCTTTGTTCGTGAGTCGTGATTATCTTATCGAAGTCATCTACGTCGAAATCTGAAAGATCGAGGTCATCATCGAAGTCATCTTCATTCACCAGGGTGGAGCCCTCGAAAGCACCTTCCCCCGGTTGAGTGCCACTCATTGGCACTGGCTTGACCGGATTTGGTAACATTACTGCCTCTACTATTCTCGAGGCCGTAGTGTCTTCTGTGTACGTTGTAGCAGTTTGAGCTATGTCGAATACAGTATCATCCAGATCAGCACTTCCGAAGCTTGAAGTACTGCGAGCATCGATCTTTTGCGGCTGAAGTTGCATATTCCGCTCAGCTTGTGCTTGCGGATTGTGATTCGATGTAGATGTGCGTGACACTCGACTCCGAATAGGTGACAACGACTTCCTCTCGAGTGATGGTGACCGATCAGGTAATGGGGAGGAGCTTGCGGGTGCTGGTTGTTCAGGCACTTCCAATTCCGGCACCTCCAGCGGCCTGGTCAGACTCTCTTGTATCCGCTCAAGCAATAAACCCATTCGCAGCTTCTTCTCCGGGTCGACCGGAGCTGCATTCGCGATAATCGGTGAATAGGCAGATGTCTCCTCGATCCTGTCGCAGATCATGATATGCTTGGTCTTCCTTCTCTTTGCCTTTGAGTTGGGAAACTCCATGCCACAGCTTCCCCAGCGTCGCAGACCACTCACGTTGCCGACTCGATCCTCTATTGCAGAGTGAGGTGAAGATGTGCCAACCAGTTTTGCAAGTGACGCTACTTCGACTGGTGCACCTCCTTCTCGAGCTGAACTTGTAGAATAGCGTAGCCATAGATCAGCTGCAGGATCCAGTGCAGGTGTCTGTATTGCAGCCCTAGGTTTCTGTGATGATGCTCTGAGTTGCGACGATGTTGGCGGGGAGGAGCTTCGTGGTCTTCGTTGAGATGCGCTCGCGCATTTGCCGTCTGCTGTCCGTGGAGACCGCACTGATCGCCATTGAATGTGATCTTCAGGGGAGGCTTGCGCCGTCGTGTTCAGGGAGTTTATGTCGTCGATGTTGCCTATCAAATCTGCTAGAGGAAGTCTTGTTGCTGGTGTCGACGGGAAGGCATTCTTTGGTGATCCAGAGCTATCGGAGAGTGGTACTAGTCTTGTTTTCTGCCGAGATGTGTTCTCGATGCCATAGTCGGTATTCTCCTTGTCGTCGACTGCTTCCTCAGGCTTTGTAAGCTCTTCCGGCCTTCCTTCGATGAACTGAAATGCTTTCGGCTTGCTCGAGGTCGGTTTTGCCATTTCTAATCCTCCTCTAGTGTTTATTTTGAGCTTTTCCGTTCCCTTGGCATTGTCAATCCAGAGGCTCGGATGTAGTAGCACCCGCAAGCAAGACTCGGAAGCAAAAGCAAGGTGAGGCGGAGGCAACAATGTTGCAGCAGAAGCAAGTCACGTTCGAACGCGTCTGGAATCACGAAAAGAGTTTGAGCACGTGACACTCCACGATATCTCTTATCCGATCGGCATTCCCACAGCCATTGGAGCTAATCGCATCGAGCAAAGACGAAGACAGTAAGAACAATTTGCGAATCGTCACGTCTACCACGCTCTGAAACGATACTGAAACTAGTCGTTCAAACGAACGAGCTCTTTCAAGCTCACCCCTTGTCCTACGATCGTTCCACCTTCACCCGCCAAGATGACTACCGAGCAACCATTACCATTTGTTTACCAGTTCGCCGCAGGTATGTGATGGATGTTTCTGCCTATGTCCGTAGGCTGATGATTGCAGGTGCGGTGGCTGGTGTCTCTGAAGTATGTTTCACCGCGAAATCTTGTAGGCCAGAGCACGTCTAACAAAATCTCCCCAGATTCTCGTCATGTATCCTCTGGACGTCGTCAAGACTCGGATACAGTTGCAGACAGGTGTTGGAGCTGCCGGCGACGGATACACGAGCATGATAGATTGTTTCCAGAAGATCATTAGACTCGAAGGGTGAGAAATTCCTCGACACGCTCCAGACATATCCTCGTGACTGACGAAACCACAGTCCATCTCGCCTGTACCGCGGCATCACAGCCCCCATCCTCATGGAAGCGCCCAAGAGGTCCGTCCTATATCTCTCCACAATCTCCATCTCTTCCCACTAACCATGACTACCCCTCCAGAGCCACAAAATTCGCCGCCAACGACGAATGGGGCAAATTCTACCGCAACGCATTTGGCATCACCAAAATGAACCAATCCCTCTCCATCCTCACCGGCGCCACCGCCGGAGCAACCGAATCCCTCGTCGTCGTCCCCTTCGAACTCGTCAAGATTCGCATGCAAGACAAAGCGCAAGCTCACAAATACAACGGCCTCATCGACTGTGTGAAGAAAACCGTCGCTGCAGAGGGACCTCTGGCACTGTACAATGGGCTGGAATCCACGGCGTGGCGCCACATTCTGTGGAACGCGGGATACTTTGGCTGTATCTTCCAGGTGAAGGCGCTGTTGCCCAAGGCGGAGGACAAGAGCCAGCAGGTAAGGAATGATCTGCTGAGTGGAGGCATTGGAGGCACAGTCGGTACGGTGCTGAACACGCCGATGGATGTGGTCAAGTCGCGGATACAGAATTCGCCAAAGGTTGCGGGCAGCGTGGCGAAGTACAATTGGGCGTGGCCGGCGTTGGGAACGGTGTTCAGGGAGGAGGGGTTCAGTGCGCTGTACAAGGGATTCTTGCCAAAGGTGCTGAGATTGGGACCGGGTGGTGGTATTCTGCTGGTCGTGTTTACGGGTATGTTTTGTGTCACGACGTGATTGGATCAGGAGAATGCTAACGTGCTTGCAGGTATGATGGACTTCTTCAGGGATCAGCGGGCGAAGGCTGGGATCAAGGCGTAGTGTGGGAAGGATGATGGTGTCAAGAACAAGAGTCACCTGTTTACACGCTGAATGATGATGTAGTCAGAATATACAATAGACTTCCACAGCGAGCCCTGAATCAGATTGGTACATAGATTTCTGCATGATGATACTTGGGGCAATATGCTGATCGTTGTGTTGCCCAGAGCCATGGACGCCGGAGTCAATCCGGCTGCGATAGGATTGGGCATTAGAAATAGCACTAGTTTCATGCACACTGGGCTCACTGCACCGACTCAAAAAGACAGGGAGGGCAAGCACGGGACGAGAAGTTATTCTTCGGCCAGAGGCAAGCAAGTGGAAGCAGCTCTGTAGACTACATCGGCATATATACATGATGACTGCAATCTCTTCCAGCCCAAACCCAGAATAGACTCTTGAACGCATGAGACTATGCAGTCCGTTCCACCTCTTCGATCGCTAACAGACCCGTAGACCATGATTTCGGAACGTGCATCTGAAGACATGCCGCCATTGCAGCTTTACCGCAAGCCTCATTGGATTCCTCAACGTCAAGAGGTCAAACATTAACCCCGAGGTGATTGAGAAGAAAAAGAAAAAAAAAGAAAGAGCATGTTGGACCCAACATACTATGTGCGCCATTATCCGGTGCATCTGCCATGATGCTTTTGTGCAGAAGAGAGGATCCTGAGTAACTTTTGTTGTGTGTTCGTTTTGTACAAGTGCTGAGCCGTGCCCTGAGTGAAGGGCCGTGAGGGAATATTAAAAACAAAGAAAGACGCCTTGCTGTGCATTGCATAGGAGAAGAAGGGAAAATCGCTGGTGGACGCCGTAAATTTAGCAAAGATTGTGCAAAGTCGGAATTGGTGGATGTGGACATCATATGATGTAGTATTTCGGCAGCGGCTCACAATGTGGCGATGTTGAAGAAGTATGACAAGCCGCCGGTCTAGACAAGCGCCAGGCGTGTATGAACGTCCAGTATGCCCTCATCGATCTAGCTCTGCCTTGAGCTCAGTGTTCATGTAGTCGCCAAGCTTCTTCCGATTTCTCATATTCGTGGCGCCATTTCTCCATGCGGAGCGAAGGTTCGACAAAGCGTTGTACTCTCCATCACGATCCTCTGCTTGGACGAAAGAGGCATAATCCATAGCGACCTGATCCTGGATGGGAAAATCGCTGATAAAAGCTTTGTGATAGTATGCTTGAAGACGGTGCATGCCAAAGGTGCTTGATCTGTTGACCATGTCGTCGTATGCCAGGAGAGAGAATTCGTCGTACATCTTGGAATTGAAGTCACGAACAAGGTAATGCGACCAGAAATTGTATAGTATGTTCATGTCATAAGGTGTTTGCCCATGTGTGGCAATGCGTCGTTGATGAAGGGCGTTGTGATGTAATTGTTTGTAAGGTATAAAGTCGGCATCCAAAGGCAGTGGCAAGTATTTCTCTTTGTCGCCTTCTCGGATCCAATAGCAGCCTGCTGCAAGATGAGATTGCTTCTTCATGCCAGACGGGCGTCGAAGCACACGATCGAGACGTTCTCTGATGATGAACCCGTGTTAGAGTACTATACCGCCCGCACCACCATCACGAATAACGGATCAGGCGTACCCTGCAGTAGACTCAACGGATTGAGTTGAGTCACCATTGATAGCTTCGGTGGATCCGTTGATCGGCTTGACAGCTACTAGCAGATCCTGATTCTCCTGGTCATGGTTGTCAGAGCCACTCTGTTGTTCCGGAGCAGCATCGCCATTCGGTAAAGACTGGTCGACAACGCTTTGTGTGCTATGCTGTTCAGATGCGTGAGTAGTGCTTGATGACTTCGAGCCATTTAGTTTTGAAGGTGTGACAGGCACAGGTGAAAATCCTTGACCTTGAGGATAGTGGTCGAAGTGGCCGGCATTCGTGTTTTGCGAATGTTCGACTTGCTGGGCCATTTGTGGGTGATGGAAAGGCTGGGCGTAAACACCACTGTATGATGCTTGGGGATGCTCGGTCTTGGGAGGTCCATCATTCCTTGCGCTTTCGTCTCGGTCCTCTAAAGGCATTACCCACTTCTCCCAGTCAGTCTTCCTCCGGATCTTGTCCTTACCATCAGGACCCAACCTCACTTCGAGCTCGTCAGATTGTAGACAGACGAATTTGATCATCTCGAGGTTTTCAGTCAAGTCCTTGATGCGCTTGAAGCCGCCGACCAGGCTGAGATAGACAAATCCTTGTGAATCCATATGCTTCCGGAGGAACACGTCCTTGACCAGATTATCCAATGAGAAGTAGTAACTCCTAACAATGTGTTAATCAGACTGTGACAGGCATAATGACCATTTGACTGGGGTAACTTACAATTGCACGGAGATGGCCGAAATGACCACCTGCTGCTCCATCTGAGGAGCATAGGGAAACGAAGTCGCAGGCATCGGTGCTTGGTAGGCATACATTGCATTTGGATAAGGATAATCCATGTATGGTTGGCCAGCTGGAAAAGCAAAGCGGGCAAAGTTACCATCCGCCGGCATAGAAGCTCGGCCCGCGCGGTAGCCACGAGATGTTTGTTGGGGAGCTGGAGGGTAGTAGGTGAATGAAGGATTCTTGCTGTGGTGGCCCGCGATCATGCCTTGAGGCGACCCATACTGCGGAAGTCCCATATGTGGAGTTTGTGGGTGCAATCCTCTGCTTGCTTTGTGGCCACGTCCACGCTCCGGACGTCCATCTGGTCTCTCGCGGTGCGATACAGGCCACGATTCTTTTCGGCCTTCACCTTTCTCACGACTCTCAATCCATGAAGCTCGATCACCTGCAGCACCATTCTCGGACGCACGCTTTTTCTCGCCACCAGCAAACTCGGACGCTCCAGCTGAATGTGACACACGTCTTCGAACAGTCTTTGACTGCTGCTCGGTCGTCGAAGAAGGGTCTGCAGCTGCAGTAGCCAGATCACCGTTTGCCAATTGGGCTGACCTGGCACCAGTACCTACGTCACCTGAGGCTAAGCCACCAGAAAGCGGCTCACCTGGCGCAACACCCTGCAGAGGTTCTCCATTCTCAGTCGCACCATGGTTGGTCGAAGGCTCCGTAACGGAAGTTGAACCATTTCCTGCAGAAATATGACCACTGGCGGGACGTCTACTATTCGACGGCAGAGTAGAAGAACGCATCAGACCACCCTCAGACTTTGCACGAGGCTTGAATTCACCTTCGGCCTCATTAGTAGCACCATTTGGTAGCATGGGCGTCGCCCTGTCACCTGGGCCGGCCAGCCGCCCACCGCGAGCTCCTGTCCTGGCAGTTTTGCCGCGGATCGCAGGCATCGGGGTATTGAACTTCACGGTTGGAGTATATGGCACAGGTTTCCATTCATTCTTGCCATGCGACTTTGTTGGAGCAGTACTAGTGCTGGGCTTCTCCTTGTCTGATTTTTCTTGCACTTCTTGTGCACTGAGCGGTGTTGGCCAAGACGTGGCGTCGTTCCGTGGTGGCAGAGGTGACGAGCGAGGAGCTCCTTCTTCACGCTGTGGGTATGACGATGATCTTGTGGCCGCAGTCTGACCACCCTGAACTGCGTTCCCTTCCGTATATTTCGAACTCGTCGTCGTCAATGATAGTACTTTCTCAGGCACACCCGACGTACTAGCAGGTTGCTTCTGCTTTGCCTCTTGCGCTCTTTGTTGCCAGATATTCACAGATGGCACCGGGGCCTCCTTCATCGGAACTGGAGCCGGCTTTTCGGCTTGCTCGGTCTTTTCCTTCTCGGATCTTCTCTTCCCTTTCCCACGACCGACTTCCTTCTCCTCATGGGTTTCGGGTGTCTGGGCCCCACTGACTGCTCGCTGAGAGGATTGCTCGGCAGCTGTCTCAGATCGCGAAGTGACGTCTGAGATGGTGTCTTCGTCCTTGCCCGCTAATACTGAACTTGCGGCGAGATCGGAGACGACCGATGGGGTTGCCTTCTCGTCTTTGGTCGAGGTCGACGATGCGGACTCTGCATCACTATGTTTGTTACCAGCTACATCTTGACCATGGGACGGCTCATCGCTGCCTGTACTTGGATCAGCAGCACCCGACCAGGTATTTGGCTCTGACTGAAGCGAAGGCGTGGGAGGTGCCGAAGAGCCTTTGGCGGCTTGAGCATAAGAGAAACTGCTCTTGTTGGCGGCAGGATCACCGTTCGTGGAGGTATTCGAAGTTGCCATTGTGTATGTGTTCTCAATCTGCGAGCTAGGCTGTAATGGTCTTTCTGTTGCTTGTGCAATCTTGTCCTGATTTGGAAGGGCGCACCTCGAACCCTCACCACAACTCTGGCCTTTTGGAAAGCTCGTCAGTGTTAATAGATTCCGTCTCGAAATATTTCCCTTGTGGTACCCAGCAGCCCAAGACAAACACTAGGATGATGATCTTGTGATACCGTGCAAATAGTCGAGACGAGTAGCGGGAGCTTTTGCTAGTCGACAGGTCCGAAGATATTTTGGCTAGTTTTCAACTGCCTAGTGGAACAGGTTCCTCCGATTGAGAGACTCAAATAAAGAGTACGCTATGTGCGAAGGCCCCAGCTAGCAGCGAGAGTGAGGTGGACCTTGAGAGAGCCTGAATGTGATCTGAAGAGACTGGACAGCAGAAATGTCTGTTTGTTCTTCGAACGAACCAGTGATATCGCACGTTTGTAAGCTGTTCCTCGAGGACCGGATAACCACACTAACGAGCGAGCTTCCACGTAGAGAACGAATGCACAACGAGGAGAAGGTCGAGAGGTTTGAGGGGAAGTATCGAAGTTATGATGTATCCTGGAAATTATTTCTCTCGTGACTACTGTACAGTGCTAAAGACCCTTAATCGGCTTTGGCAGACCCCACATTCGCTCGCTGCCTGAAGCTTCAAATACAGTACTCATCCACGAGACATTCCAGGAATATAGAGATCCCTTACTTCGATACTATAATCTCGTCAAGCTGCCTCCATCCTCATATACGAAATGTGGATGTATCTCTAGTGCAGCATATCACGGTATTGAGACATTGGCTATCAGTTGTGTGAATCAGTCGTTGTGCAGTTTAGAAAGGTCAGACTGTCAAACACTAGCGGCTGCGCAGACCTAAAGGCGGGCAGACGGGAGAGAGAGAAGAGTGCAACGGGAAAAATCGTGGTCTTGATAGACATACATTTCGTTGATATACATTCAGAAGTCATCCACTCATCCATGCCGTAATCCTGTTCGTCGCAAACCGTGAACCCCATCGCAGCCCAGTCGAGCCCATGGGAAAGTAGCTTACAAGATACCACCCTGCACAAGCTAGCTGCAGAAGTGACGAAACCAGTGTCAGCAGTTTGCTGTGGAGCTGAAGTAACATTAGTATCCGAAGTCAGGAACGTGAAGACCTACTCACGCCTAGAGAGAAGTATAGCGTCATTGCTATAGATCCAAAGTATGCACCAGTGAACGGGAGCCTTGGTGTAGAGAGCAGGTGACGTGCTGTATGTCAATCAGCTTGAAGACATCTCAAGTTGCAGGTCGATACTGTACCATAGCTCATTGGGCCCATCATGACTGCCCAGGAGGCCAGGAACAACACTGATGCCATTGTCCAGCTGCGTGTATTTGATCAGTATAAAAATTCGATGAGCATATCGGTACATACTCACAGGATGGCGAACTTAGTGACATTCAAAGCCAGAAACGGAAACAGAGTGAAGCAGATCACGATAAGAGCGGCTGCCATGAGGTTGAGGCCTCCAAAGACAAGTATTCTGTCCCATCGACTCACTTGGAAGTGTCAATACAGTACAGTCAGAATAAGAGTAACAGAAACATACATGCAAACCACGCCTCCTCCTCTTCTTGCCGAGTCCGCGCAGGTAGCGGGGCTCCTACACTCTCGCCTTCCGTTGTTGGTAGACGCACATAGCCATTCGCGCCGAAAGGATTGTAGGATTGAAGCTTCGACAGTATTGGTGTACTTGAGCCAGTTCGTACGGGTATATCGGCGTCGGCTCTGCGACTCCAGCCTAGTGAATTCATAGAATCCCGAAAAGAACTCGACGCCATCGTGAAGTATCTGATGTAGCTTGTCTTGTCCTAGCAACGTGACTCCGATACAGTAAAGCAGAAAGTAGGGTGTAAACTGCGAATGCCTCTTTTCGAAGCTCTTGCTTACGAGCGTCAAGTGAGAGATGGCCTTATTTTCCTCGTTACTAAACTACGTCTTTCCAGAACAATCACTCCTGAGGACACGTAGATACTGTTGGAAATTTGGCGCACAACTTATTTCGCAAGAACAACAAGAAGAGAGGACGTCTGGCGTAGGTACCGTAGCCTTCTGCATGCGACAGACTGAAACTCAGCCACCCAACGTGCCAAGCTCGGGCCCCTAAGCCTTGCAAGGCGTGCGGAGAGCGCCCCCTGCCAGCGTTCTTACTCGTCACTCTTCCTTTGCATCGTGATCTACTCTTTCAGGCGCCATCATCGTACCTACTCTCTTACAACTTCTTTACCACTTACACATCCGCCGCTGCGCTCTACGATAAGCACCCAGGCCCGTAAAAACTTGCACAATCACACCGCGGCCGAATCGACCAGAGCTCCCAAGAAGCTTTCACGGCACTGCGCGCACTTTGTCTCACTGTCAAGAGCACATTCACGTTTCACCTGCGACCATCGAACCTACACAGCTGGACTTAGTAGTCCGCGTGGCATCAAAATAGCAGGATATACTATGGGGGTGCACTGAGACAAGGGACACAGCTAGAAGCAACTGCAAGTTCAGATCCGTGAGGCTTGCGCAGACAACAATACCTTGCCCTCTTCGGCAATCTTAGAACATTTAGTCGACTTGGTGGTATCGTCAACGCTCCAAGGGCCGACTTAGTTATCTTCCTTTCTCGTAACCGAGTCTCCCCACAGTCAGCACACGTTGGCGCATTCGCAGTATCTCACTTCACACTATCTAAGCTGCTATATACTCGAGGTGTCCTGTTTCATCTTGAAACAACGGACAATAACTTGGCTTTCGCAATGGCAGGTATGGGTTCTCCCATGCCATACATCAAAGATGAGCCAGAAGACAGCTTCAATTTCAATGGAAATGGGTTTGCTGGGATGAACGGTATGCCCATGTTTGGCAATACCGGCCAGCAATACGGCAGCTTCCAGAATACCATGCCTGCAGACATGTCTGACATGAATATGAACGCGAACCTGCAACGTGGTAACTACACAACTCAGCAGAACATGTCGTCAAACTACAATCCCGGCAACTCTGGAATCGACGACGACGAGTTGGCAGACTTGATCAATTACCCAGACTCGAACCAGCCATCCATGCACCAGTCGGGCTTCAATATGCACCAAGATCCAATAATGGCAGGGAACTTTGGCAGCGTACAGGGTCACTCAGCTATTGCTATGACCACACAGAGTCAGCTGATGAATACCATGTACTCTCAAACTCCAGATGGACCTGGTCCAATTCAGAGTCCGTTTGCGCACTCTTTCAACTATGCCCAGTATGTCATGCAGCCGCATGCTCAGAGTCCTATGCAACGACCATCTCATGGAAGACACGGTGGCTCTTTCGATATGACTACGCGCATTGCTACTTTGCGCCAGGACAGACCAGGCTCGGCATCCAAAAGTCCGCTGACACCAAAGACACCAAATACTGCTGCTGGGCTTGGTCGTACACCTGACTCGATACCACAACCTGGACAGCCAATTTCGGGAAGTCTGCAACGTGGACATCAGAAGGTGCCATCTGGTCAATGGGACGCGTTCGGCAGTCCGCACTCGTATCTCGATTCTCCTATGTCGTCTCCGCAAAGTGGCGCGCTACATCCTACGATGGAAGAGGTCATGGCCAGTAGTAATAAACGCTCAGACAGCATGGTAGCAAGCGCTCCAGCCTCGAACATCGAGGCCAAACGGCAGAAGCGTCGACAGTCTCACAATGCGGTGGAACGTCGAAGGAGAGACAACATCAATGATCGTATCCAGGAGTTGGCACGATTGGTGCCTGCACACCGCCTTGATGACGACAAGGTCAAGAAGCATCTCACCGGCAACAATTCAGCCTCAGTTGGCAGTATGTCGCCTCCACAGGCATCGTCGCTTTTAGCAACGAGCTCCGGCCGCCGAGCTATGGGCAGTATCAGCCAAGGCATTCCAGCAGACGAGAAAGACAAAGGACCTGCAAAGGGCGACGTGCTGAACGGAGCTGTCGGCTGGACGAGGGATCTTATGTGGATGCTGCATCGCAAGCTCCAGCAAGAGACTGTTCTGCTAGAGACTATTGCAAGTCTCGGAGGCACGAATCCACTGCAAAGTCGTGAGGACGAGCAACGCATGGAGAGTGAGCTACTCGACGCTATTCAGCGGAACGGGGTCATCAACTTCAGTTACTCGAGAGCTCCTGGATCTACCCTTTACGTTCCGAATGTAAGTCTTACCACCGAATGTGCATGAATTCGTACTGAGTATACACAGCACACTGATCAAGCTGGCAATCCTTTACAGCAGAACCAAGGTCACGACTTCAGCGCTGGTTACCAGCATCAGGACACACAATTCGGACACAACCAGCAGGACGCACAGTTCCGGACCTACACTGGCCAGGGCGAACTCAGCGACTTCAAGGAAGAAGACGAATTTGGCATGGAAATCAGCTAATACATCGTTGCTATTCTCAACACAACCTCAAGGCCTGGTCTTAACACTAGGTCAGCCCTCGGATCTTTCGACACTGTTTTTCCAATCATACCCCGGCGTTATACTATGGAAGGCTTTCTCGTTGATGGATATACCCCCTGTCGTTTCAATCAAACCGGACGATATCATGACCACATACTATATATGCCTTCCCAGCACCGGACTTGGAACAATTCAGAGTCGGCCAAGCTCATTCCGGACACGCACCATACTAAGCTAGATAGGTAGGAAAGTATCTTGTGTGTTTTTGTTCGGACATCTCGTAGAACATAATACAATGCTTCAAGTTCAGATGTTTTCAAGATTCTACTGCTCTTTTGCCCACTGCCTTGGTAGATTGCTAAAGTGGATGTATGTTGCTCTTATCGTCTCACTACTGCACATTGCTAGGGCACAAATTAGCTTTTCGACTCTACGCTCAGACAGACCTGCGCTCAGACATTGAGGTTTTATCTATATAAAGCACTTCACACTTCACACTGCCCACTCATACTACCTCACAGCACCTGACAGTTTCGCCCGCTTCCGACTCATCTTCGTAACAATGGCTCTTGGTAACGACTCATCACGAAAGGCAAACATGACACGCGCTACCAAACGCGCTCTCAAACAAATCCTCACGACCCAGATCATCGTCGAGCCCCAGCCCCTGCAGTCTACCGCATCCTTGGAGGGCAAATATTTCCACCAAAGTCTAGCTGTTTCTGTCAAGGGGAAAAACTCCAAGCCCTCTCAAGCTCATGTGATCGTTGAGAAACAGGTAACACTCCCGTAGCTACCCTTGAGCCCCGATCACTAACTTCATCGAAGACAGACAAGGCCGAAAGCAATGGTGGACTTCCGAAGGGTGGACGATGCAGCCGTCGACCAAGGACTGACGAGAAAGCCAAAGTGCTGGCTGGCGTAAAGGGCCGTCGTAAGCTGGAGGAGCCACTAGAAGCAATGCATTGCAGTGATGTCTGAAGCCGTAATGACAGAGGATATGCAAGTGTCTCTGCCGAAGGAGAGGGTTTGGAAGGCGCTTCAGGACTGGATCATGAAGTCCATGGGTGGTGGTCTGCACAATGTGATCTCTGTATAATGCGGCGACGGCACAGTTGAGAAAGCCTGCCGGCACGCTGGCGTTGTGGAACAATGAAATCTATACTTTTATACAGTGTCTTCGTCTTGCCTTGTACTTGTCTGCATATATGCTGGTTGTTCCTGCCAAAGAGCCTGAAGCCTTTCCTCGTGCTCTCCGCAATTTCCAAACGTCCAGGTCTTGGCAAAACCACAATCTACACCATCGGACGACACCCATTCACGCTCCGCTCTCGATCGTCTGCCTTTGTACGACCTTATACTGCGCGGCCACGCATGCTCCACGCACTATAGCGCCTATACGCCCACACTCTGCAACAGGCAGCCCTCCAATTATTTCTCAAACTGTCGGGCCCATCCTCGCCGTCTCCGCCCTACCATCGGCTTAACGCCAACCCCAAAGACTCTACATACATTCCTCCCGACGAGCTTCTCGACCTTCCACCAGGATTTGCAGCATCGCTCACGTCCGAAGAGTCCTCGGCAGCGTTCGCGCTTGATAAAGCGGACGGCGAAACCACTGGTGTTAAGCAAGATCCTAAGCCGAGCACTACTTCCGGCAAGGACAACGACGAGAGTGAACCTCCTCCACCATACGAAGAAGGTCCAAGTCCTCTCGACCAGTTCGTATACGTCATGGCTGCCGCAGGAGGGGCCGCGAGTATCATAACACAGGTGTCTCAAGGAGCGCCAGCGGGGATCAACACTCTCAGTGGTAAGCGAAGGAACCGGACGTCCACAAGAACAGTACGATTGACTGCCGCAATAGGTGTGGGCTCCGATGAGAGTGTCACGCTGGACCTACGGTATGTTGGCACTGTGTTGGCACTGTTATGTATCTGAATGCCATCACTGATCTGTCTCAACGCAGTGGCCAGCGCTTTGTCTTATCGAGGGATGAACTCCTCACTCTGCCCGAATTTGTCCTCCTCTCCCTCTTTCCGAACGGCATCCTCCCCGACTCTCACATGAACTTTCTCGAATCAGATGTTCACCCCGTCGATGTTAGTATGCCACGCAAGATCCATTCCCGCCAGGATACCATATCCCCTGCATATTTGCGTTACCTCCTGCACAATCCCAATTTTCACACATCTGACTATATCATTTATCAATCACAGTACGATCCAGCATCATTACAATACATGTTAGACTTCTTCCGAAAGGTTGCACAATCCATTCCCAAACGAGCACCGTCCCCGTCAAGTGACTCAGAAGCTGTGGCGGTAGAGCCAATGCCCGGTTCTGCAAGAGATATGCTTGAAGACCGTGCCGGCATTATCGTCCTTCGAGAAGATCTAGACTACTATGTCATTCCGCCACGAGCCAATATCGAGGCACATGAGATGATTCAGATCAAACGAGCAGCTGGCAAAGCGCTTCTTAAGCAGGATGGCATCTTCTCTGGCCTACGGAAGAGCGATGAGAATGGATCGACGGAGCAGCATCTGATCGAGATGCTGACAGCAGGGTGAGTGCAGCACCGGCTCCGTCTGGCTTGAGAAATACTAACAACAATAGTGGCTTTGACCACGATGCTCGATGGGGTCATCGTGCTGGCGAGCCAAATAAGGCCTCTGTCTGCAGTATTGCGCTCGCGCGGCATAGAGACGACATCAAGGGTAGTACTCCTGCCCACGTCAACGCAGCGAGCATGGCACAGAAGCTGCTCTTGTTCTGGCGAAAGCCTGCACGAAGGTGTTGGTGGGAAGGTGTGCAGCTTCAAAACATCGAGGGCGTGGAGGGGAAGCTGAAGGTTTGGGTCCGCAGAGTGTGGACATTGGAGATGGTCAGTAACTAGTGATCTTGCGCAAGTCGTCATCCTGCTAACATATGTTTCTTTCAGAGTGTCATTGGTCTGCGGTAGCATACTGTGCTGGGTCCTTCCTGTTACGGCAGCTAAGTGTCAACATGGCGTTCTG
>Ga0268246_10000444_pt1 | contig 18114 bp, 19 predicted proteins | sample AgamicOrSfe_FD_200242 | JGI IMG/M metagenome (GOLD analysis project Ga0268246, IMG submission 200242) | Agave microbial communities from Guanajuato, Mexico - Or.Sf.e (v2) (version 2) | ecosystem: Host-associated > Plants > Phyllosphere > Phylloplane/Leaf | place: Guanajuato, Mexico | collected...
AAACTAAGTAGAATTTAACTAATCCTATAATTTACGAGTTATTATAACGGCTTTTTTAATAAATAAACTTAATTTAGAGTTTAGTTAAACCGCAAACTATTAGAATACGGGGGTAAGGAATATAAGTTTGAAGGGATACTTAGCTTAAGACTAAGATAAAGTAATATATCTCCTCTCTCCTTAGCTACCTAAGTTATTACAATTCGCAGATCCGATTCTACTCTTTATTTATCTTGTCTTCTCCCCTTCTTTACCTTCCTCTCCTGCTTGACCTTCCTCTCCTTTCATTAGGTTCTTAAACCAAGTTCTCGGCTTCATCCGCGAATGGCATCCTAAAGCTCGGTCCCATTCCCGCACCTATATTGAGCTTCTGCCTCTCCAACATCTCCTCCTCGGTCACATCATAGCGGTCTTCAGGTCCACCATCCCCTGCCGAAGAAGCACTCATTTGCTTGCCGAACTGCCAATCCAACAGCACGGCCGCCTCATCAAGTGCCTCTCTCTCCGCCTCGACCGCCAACTTACAGCGATGCCACATTCCCAAGTTCGCAGCCACCACAAATACAGCCGCATATACCACCAAAACCGGCAGAGCGCGATTGACGACCTTCTCGCAGCCTCCTGACCACACTTCGACAAGCAAGTCGTAGGCGTTTCTGCCTGGCAGCGCGTACGTCCAGCGGAACCACCCAGCGGTGAGTTCGTATGGGTTCAGAGCGGACCCGACATTCTGTATGACCCAAGTCAGGAAGAAAAAGGCGACGAAAGATATAGGGATAAAGGCGGTTGCCGTGTCGATGACGGCAAAGTTGACAAAGGCGTATAGCCAGAGGACCATCCAGGTCAGTGCGAATTGATTGCTGTTCACGCTCCAGGATTCCTTGAACGCCCAGACAAGGCCGGCTTGGCAGAGCGAGGAGATGAAGGTGTAGCTCGTGGAGATGACGGTGCGGAGGATGAGCGAGTGCACGACGGCGAGGCGGGAGTAGAGTTTGAAGTGGGTAGACAAGCCGTTGAGGCCCATGATGTAGAGGAATTGCTGGACTATAGGCATAACGATAAGGATGTCGTTATAGAAGACGCGATCTCCTTGGCTAGTAGGCTGGATGTCGATAGTGGCAAAGGCGAAGGGGTTGCGGAAGATGGATACTGCGGCGGCAGAGGATGTATTCAATGTGGAAACGGCTGTAGGGTTGACAGCGCTGTAGGCGGCATTTGCGACTCCAAGCAGTGTTTGCATGTTGCCTACTACGTCGCCGGCAGTGATGGCGGGATATTTGGCGGAGTTGATCACCAGAGAGAGAGCCGGGGTGGTACTGTATGAAGCTGCTGCATCGCCTCCAGCAAGAGCGGCATTGAGTCGTTGAGAGGCCCCATCGTTTGGGTATATGGCTGCCCAATACTGTCCTGTACAGACGGCCTCTCGCATTGATTGTGGTGTTGGATACTCTGCCAACGTGCGCACTTGCACCTCATTGAAGCTCTCGGCTTGGAGCTCGCTGTACGCCGCGAGCACAGAGTCCTGCACTGCTGTGCCGCTCGTATCGAAATTGACCATGAGCACTTTCAGGGCATGTACTTTGGACGTGCTTTTATATTCGACTGCATAAAGCGAGCTGAGATTGGCGAGGAAGAGGAGTTGCAGAAGGACAAAGGTCATTGTGACGCCGATGATAAAGGGCTTTTTCTTGTCCGCCCAGAAGTCGTGTCTGAAGGGCAGTCGCTTGAGCGAGACATTCTGACTTGGTCTGGTTGGATTTGTCCGAGAAGGTTGATTCGAAGATGCGCTTCGAAGGGTTCTCGTTGATAGAGACATGTTTGGTGGGTGTTGTATTGATGTTAAGACAGGCTGGGTCGTGTTCGAGGAGGATGTGTGCCTGAGGTGTATATACAAGCTGAAGCTAGAGTGTGAAAGTCATGATTCTACATACCATAGGCGTCTTAAGCATCTTATAGGCCCGTCCTAGCATAGAGACAAGGCAAATGATCATCACTGTCGTCTCATTATTCGAGTTATGCACTACAGTACCGTCGAGGTTACTGTGATACGCATGGTGAAGCAGAACTGGACCTTGGTACTATTGTTGAAGTTATGCAGCGCACCACCTTCACATACGAGCATAAGGTACGAGCATAAGGTACGGGAATCGTTCTGGTCATTCGGGAGTTGTATTACGACACGGTGTGGCCGGCCACACGGCCATGCTCAGCCCCGGCTTTTCCGAGTGAAGCTAAAAACCTTATCGACATCTCCCGCCTCCGCCTCCCCACCGAGCTTGACCGGCGTGTGAGATTTGGAGACCTTCACGCGGACGGATAATACAGGTCTTGTCGCGAGTAAGAGCGACACTTTCATCGGACTACTATTTCCCTCGTGCGGTACCGAACTAGCAGCGGTTCTTGCGGAAAAGTTATACAACCAATCGTCCACGATTAGGAAATGCAAAGGCATTATGGGTATAATTTACAGCATCATCGCCATCGCGGGTCCTGTCCAGGACCGCGATATCCGTCTCGTCCCTGACCTTGATCCTGTCCTCTACCTCTGCCTGCTGTATCATGTCTCTGCATATGGCCATATGGGTAAGGTTGCGGTGCATGTTGCGCGCCATAAGATGCTTGTGGCGGCGGCGGCGGCGGCGGATGACCCGGACCAAATGGAGGCACTGATGAGTGCGATTGACTTGACCATGCTGGGCCTGCAGAAGGATGGAACGGAGGTGGTGGCGGTGGTACGAAGGACATCGTCGAGTAGTTTGGATATTGCGCTGCATTATAGGACAATCCACTTGGCATGTTCGGTGGGGGCGGCGGCCAGGAACCAGCTATTTTCGTTAGAACGTTGATGACTTCGATTAGAGAGAATGGACAACTCACTGTGGAAGGGTGGCGGAGGAGGAATAGGCAAGCCTCCAGGGCCCACTGGAAAGTTGTGCTCGTAATTGCTTGCCGAGCTCGGTCCTGGAGGTGGTGGTTGCATGGTGTTGAGCGGGTTGTCGATCTGTTCAGCTGGCGTGACGATAGATTGACCCGCAAACGACATATTCCCAGAGAACGCCTGGTTGAACTGGCCTTTACTCTGAGGCAGAGGAGGGGAATACGATCGACTCTCGCCGCGTTCTCCATGGCTACGACTTCGATCGTGGCTCACACTTCGACCACGACCATCAGCAGAGGACGAGTATCTTCTCCTCTTTCTGGCCATGTCTCCGTCTCGGCTCGAACTTCTACTCCGACCGCGATTGCCATTCTGCTTGTCACCCTTTTCAGAGTCGCCTCGCTTGCGACGTTTCATCTTCTCACAGAACTCAATTGACCAACCATAATATGCTTCTAATGGGACGAGATCTCCAGACGTCTCGTCTCTGATCAATGGTTGGCCCATCTGGTCGACATCCACAACAATGGCCTCATCGGTAGAGTCCTTGTTGTCGTCATACATGAATTCGACATCTTGCAAGAAATCTTTGACTGCATTTGCTAAACGCGGGTCTGCCGGGCCAGCAACAAGTTGTAAAGGTCGCATCAGTGAAGGAGTGATTGGAGTACTGGAATTTGGCACGATGTGTGGAAGCATGTTTGCAGCTGGAAGGTCGTAGTAAGATGCGTTGAGGTCGCCGTGAGTGGCTGGCATGATGAATGGGATCTCTGTGTTGGACGTGCCCATCTGACCCGGAGGTATGCTTTGAGCGTCCACACCCGCAATCCCTGCGTCAGCTCGTGCGCCACCAGCAGTCCGCGCTGCTTCGCGAAGCGTATCCAAATATTGAGAGGTGAAATAGTCATGCTTCGTCCATATGTTCAAGAGATCATCAATCTTCTTGTGATGTTTGGGAAACCTGGAACTATCGACTGACGCAGTTGTCGTGATAATTCCGGAAAGATGGGGCTCGAAGGAACTGCTCAAGACTGCTAGCGCCGATGCGGAATCTGTATGGTATTTCGCGTGGTGGAAGAAGTCATTGAGCAGGTATAGAAGATGGATCCGTTTCCGCTGCATCGAGGGCTTCCCCGAAGCAGGTAGTGAGGGTAGAGTCGCAGACGCGCCACTTGCAGCCGGTTTCCCGAGAGAAGCTGAAAGAGCAGCAAGGTATTTCACCGTAGCAGTCAGCCTTCCTGCTGAAGGGAGGACATGAGAAGACAACCAGTCTGTACAGTTCTGCACCGCATGATGAGAAGTTTAGTTTTGTCTCGGATTATTCGTGTTATCCACTAGAAAGTGATCAGACCTCGATGTTTGTCGACGTGCAGCTGAGCACCGTGTTGTCGAGTAGGCCATGAAAGCGGCTGATCTCATGGCGACTGACAGAGATCGGATCCGGTCGCAAAAATGCTGCAGCAAGTGATGCTTTGGCCACAGCAATCTGGTGTACTGACGCCATCAGATTCGATGTTCTAACGAGTCACAGTTCGAAGGTTGAGGTAGGTGTTGTGAGGAGAGGATGTGATGGCCTTGATGGACTGAAGGTGAAGCAATCACATGTTCTCGTGAACAACTCGAACTCTTTGACTTTCTTATTATTACAACAACTTCCAACCCCCTCCTCAGTCCCCTCAGTCCTCCCTCTTCCTCGTCACAATGTCACGACTCTCCCTTGCCACGGCTCTGCCGAAACCGAAATATACAGGTGAAGACGAAGAGCCAGCACATGCCCAGACACGAGGACCAAGGGTTGTCGGCGCAGGTGCTCTGGATGAGTCGCAAATTGTCTTGAAGGTAGGCCTCTATCTCCTTGCTGACACCACGATTGCGCACGTCACTGACAATCTACAGCGGACAGGACCACCTCCATATGGCAATCGGACTGGCTGGCGACCGCGATCAGCCGAGGACTTCGGCGATGGAGGGGCTTTCCCAGAGATCCCTTATGCACAATACCCTCTAGACATGGGCCGCAAGACCACTACCAGCTCAAACGCCCTCGCAGTACAAGTGGACGCTTCCGGCGCTGTCAAGTACGATGCCATAGCTCGCCGAGGCCACGGGGACAAGCGCGTCATCCACAGCTCATTTCAAGACCTTATCCCACTCCGCCAGCGTGCCGATGCTGGCGAGCTCTCCCTGTCTCGGCCGTCCGAGGAAGAAATTGCAGCTACACGCGAACGCACTCAGGCTGCACTCACGACTCTTATCAACGGTGCTGTAGCCAGTCAGAAGCCAAAGAACGTGCAGGGAACGTCCAGGCCTGCCCCAACATATGTCAGCTATACGCCTGATAACCAGATGGGCGATAAAACCGCAGGTAATACACGCATCATCAAGATTGTTCAGCGCCAACAAGATCCCATGGAGCCGCCGAAGCACAAACACAAGAAGATCCCTCGAGGACCACCATCTCCACCTCCTCCGGTTATGCATAGTCCGCCGCGCAAACTTACAGCAGAAGATCAAGAGATGTGGAAGATACCGCCGCCTGTCTCGAACTGGAAGAATCCTAAAGGTTATACTATCGCATTGGACAAGCGTCTGGCTGCAGATGGCCGTGGTCTGCAGGATGTGACGATCAACGACAAGTTTGCACAATTCTCAGAAGCACTCATGACAGCGGACAGACACGCACGGGAAGAGGTTAAACAGAGGAACACAATGCAGCAGCGTTTGGCAGAGAAGGAGAAGATGCAGAAAGAGGAGCACCTCCGAACATTGGCACAGAAGGCTCGCGCAGACCGGCAGAACGCAACACAACGAAGATCTCCTGACTATGACGACCGCAATCGAAGTCGCAGTCGAAGCGGCTCTTACTCTTCCCGATCACGATCGCGATCACGTTCTGCGTCTGCCGACGACTCCCGCGAAGCCATTCGCCAACGTGAACAACAGCGCCGCCAGCGTCGTGAAGAGAACGAGCGGACACTACGCCAGTCTCGAATGGGCACGGAACGGCGCATTCAAGCCATGGCACGCGAACAAAACCGTGACATCAGCGAGAAGGTGGCACTCGGCCTAGCCAAACCCACAGCCTCGGCGGAGACCATGTACGATTCGCGGCTATTCAACCAGACATCAGGGTTCGACACTGGTTTCAATGAGGATCAGGCCTACGACAAGCCGCTCTTCGCAGCACAGGATGCGATTGCGAGTATCTACCGACCTAGTGCGACGGCGGCCGACGAGGACGAAGGCGAGGATGCGGGCGAGACGATGGACAAGCTGAAGAAGTCGGGCAGGTTCGAGGTGTTGGGTAAAGCGGAGAAGGGCTTCAAAGGCGCAAGTGAACAAGCGGAGCGGGAGGGTCCAGTGAGTTCAAGAATCTTTCAGCTTGTGAATAAGCTCTTATGTTTTACAGGTACAATTTGAACGGGACAATCCGGATGCCGATGTCTTTGGGATCGACGCCCTGATCAACGAGGCAAAGGACGCGGCGGCGAAATCGGATGCGGCAAAGGCTGCGGCGGGCGGGAAACGATATGGTATTGAGAAGCCGGCGGAGGAGAGGGCGAGTAAGCGGGCGAGAGTGGAAGAGGATGATGACTAGATTTGGTATAGGCAGAATGAATCTAGTCGCTACCTAAGAAATACTGTTTGACCACATTGTTCGAATGACACGACTGTGTGGGCACCAAAGCGATCTTTGACCTACTTGGCACTACCTTCCTACCTTCGACACCCTTGATGGCTTCACAACGTGTCGGATGGCAAGAGGGATTTAGCACGTTCTGCTGGGCTGCTGTCTGGAGAGAGACGACTCCACAAGACGAGTCGGAATGTGTACGGAGTCACGCACAAGTGTCTTGTCGACCGTCGATTCGACTTCAGGCCCAGTGTGGTCCACGACTTCGTCAATTAGAGACTCGAACATGGAAGGTATTGTCTGCTTTTGACTTTGACAAAGCAGAACGGCCGGCTGTGGGACTTTGCCTCATTGTGTGGCGGTGGGAAGTATGGGGACAGATCAATCTTAGGACAGCAGATTGTAGTACGTGCGCTGTTCTGTTATTATAGAGCTAGAGACTACATTTGAGTCGCATTGGCATCATTGATTCCCATTAGGTATACACTCGAGAACTCTATCTGTTCCGAGCTGCATTGGCGGCGATAGCTACTAAGTTTGACGAGATTCTTCTGCTCAGCTGTCCGTGTATGTACATATCCCGTAGGCTAGATGCCACATATCTCTTCCTCTAAATACTCTCGAGACAAGCTCTGGTATCATGAGCCGTATACATTCTGCCCTGCGCATGCTTGATATGTCGTAGTTGTCAGGGCATAATGCATCGCTTGCTTCTTGCTTGTGAGCTCATGTGCTTCATCTGCCACATCTGTGTTTCGCCGTCTCGGCAACATCTCACATCCATCTGGTCACTTCTGGCTCGATACCGAGTCCATGCCAAGCACTACAGTAAGCCAATCATATGGGCATGCTCATTCCGAGTGAGGCTGAGAGATCGAGCAGTCGCCGTTGATTGTGTAGACTTGGTCATGAACTCACTTGACGTAGTGTTTCAAAATTGCCAGTGCGTAGGCTTGCATATAGGCATTTCGGGCCCTCGGACATCCACAAAGGATGACATGCCATGATTTGCCAGCCGTCAGTCGAGGAAACTTGGCCGCGATCAGGCGTCGATTCTTTAGGCGGGACCACCATTCGCCATTTCTGGGCCATCCTCTTCCATCTTTGTGGAGATTGGAACCTCGCCAGACCTGGATTTACCATCAATATTTGCTCAGCATATTCTAAAAAGCAGAACACTCACTCAAACGGCCCACCCCCTGGCGTTACCGCCACAACCTCTCCCTTCTCATCCACAAACTCAAAATTATATCTACTCAGCAAATGCGGCAGCGCGCTCAACTGCGGTCCATACCGTGCCGTGTTATCATACAACTCAAACAGCGGTACAGCCAATAGTTTCATGTTCTTGGGCACGCTTAGCACCTTGTTGGCGGGGAGTTGCAGCATGTAGAGTTTCTTGCATTCTTTTGGCCGCGTGACGTGGGCGGGGAGGAAGGGGTACATGAAGGTTTCGAAGTTGGGCCGCCACCATTGGGCGAGCGTGTCGGCGATGTCCCAGTCGGAGGGGGAGGAGATGTGGGAAGCGGGCGCGAGTTGTTCGTTCAGGCGGGATTTGAAACCTTCGAGCTCGTCGTCGTCGGGGTTGAGGTAGTTGCCTGGGCTGGAGGGGAAAGTCATGTCAGCTTGATCGGTGGCGGGCAAGACAGGTCATGGTTGGCAGCACGTACAGCTTGAAGAAGGCGTTTGCGATCTGCAGCATCAAGATGTGTGGGTGATTGTGTTCATGGCAGACGAGAATGCCTTCGCAGGTACGGCGCATGCCATGATGTTCGTAGTGTTCCTCTAGTCGTTTCAGCCGCGCGCTGACAGACGGGTCTTCCTCTGGTTGCGTTTCTTTGGTCGTCAACGTGTAATTAGATAGCGGGTACAGACGCAGTGTCTTGGGTTGGTTGGCATTGAAGTCTTTTGGGCAGACGGGTGGTAATGACGTCTGCAGCGCGGTCTGTGTGACTGTCGACATGGTGTATGGAGGCTTGCGAACGGGGGGTTGATCACCGGGCGCTACTGAGGCTACTGGGAGGTAGGCCGTGTGGTCGATCAGGAATAAGAAGGTGATGGTGATGGTATAAGTTTGAAAGGCAGGGCGGGGACTTGCAGATCAGGGCACTTCCTTGGCAATTCTGAAACGTGTTTCATCCTTTCGAGTCACATCTTCCATCATTCAACCAGGCCGCTTTCTTTCCTGAAAATTCATCAAACACCTTCCTCAATCTCCGTTCCTGTATATTCTCGAGTTTCCCCATTCAAGCTATTCATCGCTGTGTCCTTCTGCAATCCTAGGTGGCAGACTCCACAATAATACCATAAACGACTCGCAAAATGTGTCGTTGGTTTGCTTATATTTCCGAGACAGAGCCATGCCTGCTCGAAGATGTCCTCATCACTCCACACCACTCTCTCGCACAACAAGTCCACGATCACTATCTACCCAAGCTCATCCACCACTCTGAATCAGGAGACGATGCAGAAGAGAAAGAGATAGCCGTGCGGAATCTGTTGTTCAATACTGACGGTGAGAAGCATTCCCGCTACCTCTTGCAATACTATATTTATCGACCCGTCTAGGCACGGGTATATGCTGGTACACAGCCGCCCGCAACGACTTCGCATCATCTGTTTCAGGTCTACGCCCCTCCCTGTTCAAGACGACCACCCCACCCCTGGCCGATACGAACTTCCGCTCCATCTGCGCCAACACTGCTACGACAGCATGTTTCGCCCACATCCGTGCAACCTCAGGCAGCACCGTTGTCACAACAAACAACCATCCCTTCGTCTTCGGCCGCCACTCCTTCATGCACAACGGCTCAGTCTCGTCATTCACATCCATCCGTCGAGCTATCTGCGACGAGCTTGATCTCGACGCCTATGCAAACGTCTTTGGCACCACAGACTCCGAGCACGTTGCCGGACTATACATAACCTACTTGACGTCAGGTCGTGGCAAAGCCGCGTGGGAGGAGGAGTATTCTGCTCGAGACATGGCGAATGCGATGACCAAGGCCGTGGGCTTTGTCATTGCTGCGCAGACCAAGATACTGGGCAAAGCACGAGCCCCTAATAGTCTGAATCTTGCAGCGACGGACGGCAAACGTTTGGTGACCTTTCGCTTCCGGAACCATAGCACGGAGCAGCCACCCTCGTTGTACTACTCGACCACGGCAGGCGTGTCGCTAAACAGGAAGTATGAGGGTGGCGTCAACGAGGCGTCGAATGGCCTGAAGGCGTCCGAACACGGCGCTCATGTGATTGTGGCGAGTGAGCCGACGACGTACAACGAGGAAGAATGGAATCTCATTGGCAAGAACGAATGCGTGATGGTCGAGACAAGCGGAACCGTGGTTGTCGAGGCGATAAAGTATGAGCAGGATTGGGATGCTCAAAATGCTTGACCATTGTGATAAATATTATGATACCTGTCAGGACCTTGAGAAACAAGTCAATCTGAACTCCCAACTTCGAGATATTCGGCCGCCAGTGATGCTGTTCCAGGTTCGATCCTTTTGCTAGCATGCACAATTTGTGATTTGATCAACTTGTCTGGCCTCTTCTGCTGTGTAAAGTTCGACGTCCGTGTCGACCGGAGGACCGGCCATACGAGCAATGTGTGATCCCACAGAGACAGGTGAGCCTCCACAGCTCTGTCGATGCTAGCATCAGATCGGCATCGTGCTGGGAGGCTCTCAGCCTGCATATGAGCTTGAATTACAATTATGCGAGAGCGGACTTCAGATCGCGTCCAAAGTATCAGCTCAACGCTGTGATAGTGCCCCCTGTAGACTCTACCCACGATCGCGATTGGGCGTCCATCGCTTCAGCACAAACTCCCGTATCCTATAACTTGCCAGTAGTGTCCCAATGTCCACATCCCCATTGTGCTCGTTGCTTTGCTCCACTCCCGGCGGCACCTCCACGTAGCACAACACCAGCGTCTTGCGAACCTGACTCTGTACACGATTCGCCGCATGCAGCCACCACCAATCCCGGCTTTTGCCTTGTCCTGCCCTTGAAGCCCCGCAACGACTATAGTCGGGTATGACGAGGACTGCGAACTCGGCATGGCTGAAGGCCGGCCCACGGTAGTAAAGCAGGAAATCACATCCGAACTTCAGACCTGGACGGATCACCCAGCCAAGGGCGCGGTAGTGATGGTACGCAGTGTATGTGAGGAGGAATGGGTCACTGGGAGACAGCGCTAATGCTTCAGAAAGATTAGACTGGGGCTTCGGTGGAAAGTATGAGTGTCGACGAAAGAGTGTGAGGAGTGAAGACGTCGATAGAATATCTGCGGAAGTCGAGGAGGCGTGGATGTCAAGGATGCCGAGAGCGTAGGTGAGGAAGAAGGCTTCGCTGGGAGTGAGCTGTAAATGTTCTTGATTAGGCTCATCGTGAAGAGGTGGTGTTGTGGTATCAGCTCCGGTGGTCGATGTAGGCGGAGCCGAAGGTGGTGGGAGTGCTTCAGCTACTGTTTCGGCGACATCTTGAGTTATCGCTGGATGTGCAGCGGGTGTATCTTGGCTTCCTTGCTGCTTCTCAGCTGCATGTCCATTCATAGGCCCATCAGAACTTGGCAGCTGATTCTCCTTCTCCTGCCCGTCTTCCAACTTGCCCTCCGCCCTCAGCTGTTCCTCCAACGCATCAGCTTCCACCCTCGCCCTTTCTAGCTTCTCCCTCCTGCGCTCCTCTCGCCTCTTTCTCGTCACTTCCGCTGCCGTGTTTCCACCTCTTCCTTCTCTTTCAGCTTTCGCAGCTTCCTGTCTTTCGCGCCTCAGCTTTTCCCACTCGGGCTCACTACGACTCAAGCTGCCTTTGCCAAAGAAACCTTGCTCCCATAGCGCGCGTATTGTGGTAGGGTCGGTGATGTGCACAGAGCTGGTTGCTTCGTCCCAGTAGCCTTGGTGACGCTTTGCGGGTGGAAAGTGGGACGAGGGAGGATGGAGATAGTGCAAGAGGTAGATGTATGCAAGACGGAGGACCGAGATGGGATTTTGTGGAAGGAAGGCAGGTAATGCATGCACCTCGAGAGGCAGGGGATGTCGGTGAACGAGGCCATAGTTTGGTCGTGGTTTCCGCGGTGGTTTTGCTGTTGGTGTTGGCGCGGGGACTGCGAGCTGCGATCGTGCCTCTGCAGCTACCTCATTGGAGGGCTCCATTGAATCCCAGATCTATTAACTTCCGACTATATAGACTGGAGCACTATGCAATGCTTTCGTTTCAAGTTTGCTTCAGATAAATTATTTGGCACATGTCTGTCGATCCTATGTTCACTAATCATCCCTCGACTAGCTGATGTCTGATCCATTCTGAAACTCCTCCAGCATTCTCATCAAGCGCTTGTATCTCAGCTTTGTAGCCCAGCATCAGTATCAATTGCAACTCTCTTCTCCAGATACTCTCTCCGTCTGCTCCGCCAATATGGTCCCACTCGAGCATCTTGCTGGCCTTTCTTCGATCACGATCTGTCAGTGCTAGGAGACTCCGCAACTGTCGGCCGGCATTGTCATCGGTCAGATGGGAGCTGCAAAGACCAAGCCAGTTGATATTAGGTAGCATAGGGTTGTCGTGTCTTTGTAGTACCGAGGAGCCATGCTTGTAGGTAGAAAGTATGCCGATACCGTCAGGATCCCAGTCCACCAATGCATATATCGGATGCCGTCGTTCAGAGCCAGGGAGCTTCAAGTTCGATAGGCGATGACAGAGACCACGCGTAGCGAGGTCAGGATAACCTTTGCCCTGATATTGTCAGTCGTGCAATGCAGAAGTCCAGAGCTGACATGATCTTACTGTAACGATGATCCCTTGCTTGCATAGGTCTGGCCAGGACTCTGACGTAACAAGAGAGTGGAAGACAGCCTGTACTCATCAGTGACGGTAATGCTTCGCGAAGCTGTATTTCTTGCCTCTTTCTCAATGACCAGGACCCATCTTACTTGATCAGCCTCTATTATATCAGCCTCTGTGAGATCTGGAATAAGCAGTCCCTACTATATGGTTAGTCAGGAACGACCAGCGTAATCTATTGCAGCTACTTCTTGAGTCTGTCTGCCATCATGGCATTGTCCATCTTGTTTCTTGATGACTACTGTGCCAGCAAAAAGCCCTTTCGCTGCTGCCGCCTTGAGAAGTCAGAAACGGTAATTCGTAACAGGACACTCATACTCACGACGCTTAGAGCCGATCGTGGTACGTTGAAGGTGAATGCAATATCATCGACATAACGGTCAACAACAGACTGTTTCACGAAAAGTGCAGGATCCTTGTAGTAGATGTCTCTGTCGATCACGAGCGTAACCGGTCAGACTCGAGGTTCAAAGACAGTTTTGCATGGCCCGAAGAACCTTTTTGTAGTGATCGTCCCATTAGTGATAGCATCGTGCATCAACTCCAGAATTCGTACTGCAACAGCTATGACCGTGTCAGTGAGATGGTCGAGCACTCAAGTCATCTTCATTCTAACTGAATCGCCATGCTTCCTGTGGTGTTCTTCCAGGAAATGTGATTTTCTTTTCGATCACGGTAACAGCATCAGCATCAGTGTTCGAAGCACGTCGTAGGAAAGCACTCGGATCTCTTCTTTCCAGCAAGATTGTCAACTTGTTGTCATTATCTGTAAGCGTATCTACAATGTTCTCGAATACAGCCTCAATCGCTTCAATTGCTCCCAATTGAGGTGAACGTGCCGTTCTCCTCGAAGTCGTTGATGTAAGTGCATCATTTGGCAGAGACGTTCTAGCTGATGATGACGGGGTAGCAGACTCCATATAGGCCGCAAGTCATCAACTACGACTTCGTCATCAACAGTATGTGTTTCGCGAGAGAGTTGGAAGTCGTTCCATTGGTGTGTGTCTCGTCTGAAGTTGTTCGCCGGATGCGGGCCGAGTCGAGTCGCGTCTCTTCAGGCGCGTGCTGCCGCCTTACGCTACTTCACAATTCCCAATTCACGTCAGACCTCGATTTAAAACTACGTGAAACAGAGGTGTGACGAGATGGAAATACTCGCAGCTACACAGCAGCCATCTCGTTCACCCTCGCAAATTCTGAAGCGCAAATTGTCCAACATTGACTTGCCGCAACTCAGTGCAGTCCCGCTCAGCCCACACTCGATGGACTCGAGTACAACAAGCAATGGTGCCGTGATCGGCCAGTGCTCCCGCCAGGCATCGCCTGCAGTGAGTATTACCAGTAGCCTTACTTCGATCTCCACCCATGACGAGCCGCAACCTATATCAGGCCTGGACGGAACAGCAGAGTCGACCCAAAGACCTGTAAAACGTCGAAAGTTGACGCCAGCTGAGAAAATGGAGAAGACAAAGGAGAAGGCGGAGAAGGACAGGGTTCGGGAACAGGAGAAGGCCAAGAAGGATGAGGAGAAGCTGGTAAAGGACGAGGAGCGACGAAAGAAGAATGAGGAGAAAGAGGAGAAGCGACGACAGAAGGAACAGAAGGATCAGCAAAAAGAAGAAGAGAAACGAAAGAAACAGGATGAGCTGGACAAGAAAGAGCGGGTGTGTGAATTAAAGTGCCAGCGAGTGGGTTTAAATGCTAACATAATCAGTCACAGTCCCGTCTTTTCTCTTTTCTGAAGCCGACAACGCCTGTCTCAACGAGCACGCCTACCAAGCTCAAAAGCGCTCCGGTGGCCACCATAGCTGATTATAGCAAGACGTTCTTTCCTTTCGCATTACCGTCAAATGCACGATGTGCACCCATCAGCTGGTTCAGCTGGGACAATGCAGCAAGGACGTATCTGGAGAGCACTTTCGATAAAACACTACAGCCTGGCGCTATGGACATCGACGTTGATCTGAAAAGAATTCTGGACTTGGCACCCTTCGAGATGATTCAACGTCGGCAACGTCCTTCGGTCAAAGAGCTGGTTTCACAGATAGATCGCTCTGAGCATTCAACACAGGCACTTGCAGAAGATGCCATGACAACCATTAGGTCAATGCCACTGAAGTGTATCTATTACTCTACAGACGTGCGGCCACCGTATATCGGTACATACACAAAGGTGTCTGACAGCGATGGGACGCGCATGGCACGAGTACCGTTCAGGCGTTTGCGAACTGATACGGACTACGATTGTGATTCAGAAGCCGAATGGGAAGAGCCAGAAGAGGGCGAAGATCTCTTGTCCGATGGCGATTCTGATGGAGAGAGTAACGCAGAAACTGACGATATGGACGGATTTGTGGATGACGAAGGTGCAGACGGCGTCTCTAGGAGCCGCTTTTTACTGGGTGGCGACCTGGTGCCCGAGAGCACCGGGCTTTGCTGGGAGAATCTGGAAGGACTCACCTTGCATTCACCTATCAACATGCGCGAGTACAAACTATCACTGTTACTAGGTTGGTCGTGTGGTAACTGATGGAGGTATCTGTTCACTGCTAACTAGAATCTAGACAATCTCAACACGCCAATAGATCCTTTCTCGGAAGCATATTGGCTCAAGGAAGAAGCTCAAGTTGACACCACTGAAGTCGATGATGTGAACTTGTCGACTAGACACCCCCTGCAAAGCATGCTCTCGCCAAACGGCAGCACGATCCTCCCCAAGCCGACTCCCAGCCTGAAGACGGCTACGTCGACACCGAAGACGCCGAAACCCCCGGGGCAAGTGCTCGATGGGCAAGAGTTGGAGAAATTTAAGCAGGAAGTGGAAGGCTCGACAGTGAACAAGGCTGCTCTTCTTGGCTTACTGAAGCATGCGTAAGTGCAGTCCGCGTTCCCCACTTCATTGTACGCTCTTCTGACTCCTCAGCAGATTCCCAAAGGTGAAGAACAATGTACTGAGGGACACCCTCAACTCGGTCGCGGCAAGAGTAGGAAAGAATGAGGCAGAGAAGACCTGGCGAGTTGTTCAGACATGATCAGGCAAGGGGCATGACGATGTGATTGTGCGTCCAGATCTTGCTGCAGGTCTGGCGGTTTCGAGAAAGGCTGTGGGTGATGTTGCTGGGCTACTGTAGAGGCTTCGACGCAGGATTCACTTCATATATACATAGCATCTTGATTCACAGCGTTAGCATGCTTCTCGCATCCAGATTCACATCACAATAATGACTAGATTCAATAACATTGATTCACTCGTCTCAGTGAGTTGGAGAGCGTGAGAGTGAGAGAAGTGGTTGTCTAGGGCATTGTTCATGATCACATGTCCTGTAACGCCTCCCGCTCTCGTTTCAGGTTCATGCGCTAGATCTTATTCATATTGACCATGTCACCTCTCGCGCATCGTATCGTGACTATATAGCTCTACATCATGCCCGTCCTCTTCTTCTCTTCTTCTATTATGTTGCAACGCGTTTCTTTTCAAGCTCGCAGTGATGTCTGATCCTTCAGACTTCTGTGAAGCACTTGCCATCTTAGACGACAGGACTGTGAAAGGTCAACACCAGTATCTTATTCAGTGGGGTGGCTACAAGAACGCTGCTACGAAAGAGAGGTATCCTGATACTTGGGTATGAATGCGTCTTTGTGGCATACGCTGATTGTGTTGACCACGCCGCCATCGACCTGTGAAGCTGACCTATGAATTAGCATCCCGAGGAGTACGACAGTCCCTCGATTGATCTGCTCGAGTCCTACCACAAGTGGACGCCGGAACAGACTGAGGCAAAGGTTTTAGAGCGGCGTGAAATCGAGAAGGAACTCCTGCGCAAAGAAGCGCAAAAGCAGGAGAAGAAGCTTCAGCTAAAGCGCGAGAAGGAGCAGACTCGAAAGCGTAAGCGTGAATCAACGCTGATAAGCTCTCCTATCACGAGAGCATCTTCGACAGCTCCACCTTCACCACCCGACTCTTTTGCTCGGTATCCACTTCGCAAAAGGACCCGATTCAGTTCGAACGCGCAGCGAAGTCCCTCGGTCGTAGCATCGCCGGTTAGCACCAGAACGCGCAGAGAATCAGGACCGGAAACCTTCGTCGAAGACAACGCGACTTCAACACGAAAGCGTCGTCTACGGCACCGGATTCCTGACGACGACGACGACGACTCTAGCCAAGTCAACAAGGACGTTCCTGAACTTGCGCTCCCTTCCATCGCACCTGAAGTACCAGCTGTGCTTACAATCGACTCGACCCTTACTATCGTGATTAATACGCCAACGGCAGTACAACCAGCTAATCGTATTATTCCCGATTCTCAAAGTCTCGACGAGAGTACGATCACCACAATCACCGGGAGTCAGCAGCAAAGCGCCGAGCACCGGGACCTACTTTCTACTCAAAGTAACAACGAGCTTAGCTCTATCGACGATTTCCAGCGCTTGATAGCCGATTCAGCGGGACCCTCGCAGGATCACGACGGGCAACCTATCTCTACCAGCGTTAGCAGGAAGGACGCAATCGAAGAAATCAAGGGCGCAGCACGTCGCCCATCACTGCTACCAAAGCCGACACTCGTTCCCACCCGGCAAGAGGACGAGGTAGACCAGGAGTCTATCAGCGACCTTGAGGAAGGAGAAGTACGCAGCATCAGTGGGAACGGCAAGGTCGAAAACCCAAAGGACGCAGCAGACTCCCCAGTACCGCCATCGAAGTCGGCATTGCCATTGCCATTGAAGTCGACACTGACACCAAAGTCGACTCTACTATCAAAGTCGACACTTTCATCAAAGTCCATACTGCCATCAGGGTCGACACTGCCAGCAAAGCCGATCCTGCCAGCAAACCCAGCATCGCCATCAAAGCTGACATCCCCATCGAAGCCGCCGACACTGCCATCAAAACCACAATTTGAATCACCGCACAATTCAAATCACCGAGAGCCAATCCCGATATCAAAGCCATCGCCGATACCAAAGCAAACATCCGCACCGAAGCCGACACTCTCTGCTCCCCCCAATCTAGAGGACGACGTGGAGGGGGAGCTCAACCACGTTAACGAACGCGAAGTACACCGCCGTAGTCGCAGTAAAAGCAACGAGCTTTTCCATTCCAATCGGCCTCCCAGTCCGCCTCTATCGAGGCTTGCTATACCGTCATCCTCGCCGAGTCGAAGCACTTTACTTGACACCCAAAGACAGAGTTCGCAAAGAGTGACACTTCCTCTTGCGCCCATTGATAGCCAAGAGACTGTTAGCCAGGTAACTCCCCAGAAGTCGACGCCAATACCGACTATACAAGCTGTGATAACGACAGTCCCCGAGGTCTTGAAAAGCAGCGAGTCATCAGAGCCTCTATTCTTTACTGCTGCAGAAGTGAGTCATACATCAGCGTCATTGCGGGAAGTATCAAAGGCAACAGTCATCGACACTCAGGAGACTGTGAGTCAAGCAACGCCAGAGAAGTCTGTCCTTCGACCTGTTCCGGGTCCAATTGCAGCCTCGCTTTCGTCAAACCACACTGCGCAACACGTTCTACCATCCGTGGAAAACTCAGCTGCAGCACCTTACGAATATCCTGCTTCTCCAGATCTGATTAAGCATCACATAGCCACATCCATCGAGAAGTCGGCTACTCCTGTCCCAGAGTTCTCAACAATGGATCCTTCGAGCTCTATACCCGCCCCACCTTCCCAGCTACCAGAGACATTCGTCACTCAACCTCTGCCACCACGACCTGGCACGCCATCTTCCGTTGGCAGTCATGGTACTC
>Ga0268246_10000445_pt1 | contig 18112 bp, 26 predicted proteins | sample AgamicOrSfe_FD_200242 | JGI IMG/M metagenome (GOLD analysis project Ga0268246, IMG submission 200242) | Agave microbial communities from Guanajuato, Mexico - Or.Sf.e (v2) (version 2) | ecosystem: Host-associated > Plants > Phyllosphere > Phylloplane/Leaf | place: Guanajuato, Mexico | collected...
ACCCAGGGAAGCCCGTGCTGCCGGAATTGCAGATGGACGGATACGCAGATGAGAAGAAAAAGGGCGAGAGGACCAGTGGCAGTGGGACGGGGAGTAAGGAGGCGAGCACGATAGGGAGAGAGCGGAGGCGGTTGCAGAAGGGCGCGAATGCCAAGTAAGCAGAAGAGGTCGTCAGCGCCTTCCTCCACGCCCCCGATCCGCACCGCACACGCAATAGCGTTCGTCACCTTCTGGACCGTGCGGCTCGGAGTCGAGTAAGATAGCTCGGCGGCGTAAGAGACTGCTGAAGGGTGCCAGCCTAGGCAGGAGAATCACTACCCAACCATCACTTCACCACCGTCTCCCCAGAATACTCAGGATGAGCGATAACGCGATATTCCTGTACCTTCCTCGTCGTCAGCTTCCATCTCTGCGTCCGCAGCCGCACATCGCAAATAAGAGGGGAAATTTCACCTCTCCTACTAGCACCCTGCCGCCGCCTCGCCCTTCGATCCGCTGAGGACGCGAGTACCATGGGGAGAGAGCTTGAGGCTTGAGCAGAGGAAACTGCACAGGGCGCGATCGACGAGCAAGCGACGGGTACGAGGCAGCGCTCTATGGGTATTTCGTGTTATAGCTGGAGGAGAAGGAAGGGGATGGGGAAGACAGGGAAGTGGAGAGTGGAAGTGGAAGTGGAAGCGGGATCAGAACTGGAAGCGAAGACGCGGGTACACTAGATCGCGAGCTGGGCAGACTATAGAGAGAGAGGGCACGAGAGTGGCAAAAAACAGCTTGTCAAGAATATCAACAGAACTGATCATGACGAGAGCTTCAGGTTTAGAGCAGAGCAGAGCAGACTAGACTGGAGTAGACGGTGTCAATATCAGACTTGAGCCTCTTGAGCATCCTTCCCACAACACCATCAACAATCTTTGAAGCAGGGAATATAAAGGTCGCCCCCCCTGACCCGCCCCGCCTCTCTTTTGGCATAATACAATCGCAGGACATCAGTTTGGAAGAGCTTTGGGGAGAGTGCGGTGGGTCCTGCTCAGACTTGCGTCCTAGTGTGGTCTGCAAGTACCTCCGCTTCTCCATCACGAGTCTCACGACGACCAGTCCGCCGCTGCGACACGGATGACCTAGTTCTCTAGCATCGCCGTTTCCGTGCTATCTATGATACGACGCGCATGGGAATGGAGCAAGTCTACGAGGCGGAGAACGAGAAAGTGAGACTGGGTCGGGGCAGGGCAGGGGTGCGGGAAGGCGGGCGCAGGAGCAAGATAAGTTTGGAAGTTGAATCAAGCAAGGCATGGAAGAAGCTGCAGAGGAAGCAAGTACAATGGGATACTGTATCATCCCTTCATCTTCAATCACGGAACTTCCGCCACGTCAAAGGTCGTGTTTTCGATAAGTCTACTATATCTACATCTACTACAGCACGATCCACTCCCTGTGACTGTGCATACACATAGATGATCGTCTGTACGCGTGTCTTGACATCACTGACACTCGCACGAGTACGGATGGTACAGCACAGCACATACACCGAAGTGTGCTCGATCATGCTCCTTGTCAGTGCATGCACCGTGCACTAGTCTCGCAGCCCCTCTCCCCGTCTCCCTCTCTCCCTCTCTCCCTCTCTTCCAGTCCCTCTCTTCCAGTCCCTCTGTTCCAGTATCTACACCGAAAGACGAAATACGCACGCTTCCAGCACCCCAGACAGGAGCTACAGTCATACTTCTCCCCCGTGCAGGACTACTGCCCGACATCCTCCCCAGCCTAGCCTAGTTCAGCCTCGGCGTGCGCAGTCAGTTGCAACCCGTTCCTGTGAAGACGACCAACTGTCGCCGCTACCTCATCCATATTCACTCACCACGTACTACTCACACAGATGGTGCACTGGTCCCCGCCTGGCTCGTGTCCCCATTTTCAGTGCAGTGCATGCTTCGTCCAGACCCTCCCTTTCCAAGCAACAAGCACCAAGCACAGAGGCTCGTGCTGTGGAGCATCACCTCCACCTCCGCGCCCCTGACATGGTGCTGGTGCTGATGCTGGTGCTGATGCTGGTGCTGGTGCTCGGTCCAGTGGTTCGTGCGTAAAGTGGGGCCGTGATGCTACTGCTGCTGGTATGTGTCTTTGTGTGCAGGTCAGGTCGTGAGATGACCGGGATCATTCGGATTCCCGTCCGGGAGACATTGCTCGTGGCGACTCGGGACGTCTGCAGGCGTCTGCCAGGAGATCTGGTGTCGTTTGCTGGCTCGGCCGTGGGTTGGACGTATACGGCAGTATTGTACAGGTCAGGCCGGGCCTCAGACGCAATGTCGTATGCTGCAGAGCCCGTATATGAGCGGTACTCAATCCAGCTCCGAGTCATTCCGCAGCGCAGGCCAGGCTGATCGCCATATTCCTTCAGAACTCACTTCGCAACTCAATTACCCCAGTCATCAAGCAATCCCTTAATCTTCCCCACCAATTCCTCAACTCTAAACGGTTTCATGATAACATCATTCATCCCAGCCTCCAACATCTCTCTCTTCTGCTCCTCCCTCACATTCGCACTGACGCCCAGAATCGGCATCTGCTTGACACCCCCATCTTTCTCCAGTTCACGGATCGCTTTTGTCGCGGCGTTGCCGGAGAGATAGGGCATCTCCTGGTCCATGAGGATGACGTCGAAGGGGGCGGGGCTGACGGAGGACGTGGTGGTGGTGGTGGTGCCGTTCTTGGTCGGCTCGGGTTGGGATGTGGGGGGGAGAGGGAAGTGGGAGTCGGTCGTGTTCGTGCCATTGCCATTGGAGGTCGAGGTGTTGTTATGCTGGATTTTTTCAATGGAGGTGCGCACGGCTGCAACGGCTTCTTTGCCGTTGTTGGCTGGGGTCACGTCGTAGCCTTTTGCTCGGAGTTGGCGACTTAGGACTTTTTGGTTGATCTGTGAAAACAACCATTGTCAGATGCCCGCTATGGAGTAGAACTGAGAAATCTGCACTCATTAGACTTACGATATTATCTTCAGCCAGCAGCACGGTGACTGCTTTCGAGCCCTGCTTTGGTTGTTTCTCCGGTGACTGCTTCGGCCGTGCCGGAAGCGGCAACTCAAGCTTCGTGTCCGACTCGCGAAGCTTTGCCGATTCCGATTCGCGCTTCTCTTTCTCCGGTGACTGGATGGAATCTGCAATCTTAGCAGTGACATTATGTCTCTCATCAGTCGATATACCCGGGTGTGCCTCCGCTATGTACTCGGTAGGTGGATTCAGTAGATCCGCCGGTGTCTTTACTTCTTCGATACTCTCCATATTCTCCTTGTCGAAATGAGGCTGATCGAACTCTTCACCTTTGTGACTCCTTGCTATGGAGGACGCGCGAGATCGGGCTGCGACATCTGCCGACGCTGTTTCGGATAGGGATATAGCGTCGGGCTCCTCTTCCTCAGCATCCTTGTCATTGGTCTTTGGCGCGCCGGCTCTGCGTACACGGAAAAAGAAGCCAAAGGTTGAGCCGACGCCTTGTTTGGAGGAGACTCCGACGTCGCCGCCGTGGAGTTGGCAGAGCTTTCTGCTGATGAACAGGCCAAGACCACTGCCTCCATACTTCTCTTGTGTCTTTGGTGTCTGTCACTGATATGAGCAAGATGAAAGGTGGTGGACGGAAGTGTCGAAACTCACAGCCTGTTTGAACCTCTCGAACAGATTCGCCTGGCCTTCTTCATCAATGCCTATACCTGTGTCTTTCACAGCTACCATAAGATAGAGCGGTTCCCCGGTACCCCATTCTTCTGATAAGGTTACGTCCATCGAGGATTTGTTACCTTCAGAGAAGAAGCAAACTGAAGGGGGGTAACTATCGGGGCGTTCTGTTGAAGCGCCAATTCCGACGGATATGTGTCTCTCTCCCTTCTTCTTTGCAGTAAATTCTGAACGTTGAGTCAGTAGTGTTCGAAAACCACCACGGTCGAGGAGTACGTACTGATCGCATTGGTCATTAGGTTGACCAAGACCTGCTTGATCCTCTTCATATCTGCCAGGACATACTCAACCTTGCACTGGTTGTAGGAATAATCCATAGCATATGAGAAAGTTATCTTCTTGGCACGCAGCTCGGGCTGGAAAAGCTTCAACGCTAAAAATTGAATTAGTATGAGTTAGGTTTCTCGAACAGGTATATCCTTGGGGCTTACTCTCGCTAAGGTCCCACTTGACCTGCGCAATGTGCGGTGCTAATGTCAGCATAGCCGCATCAAGCTTGGAGAATTGCAAGATTTCATCGACAAGTGACGACTGATGCGCGACACAGAGTAGAATCGTGTCCGTAGCGTCAAGAAGCTCCTTCGCAATTTCACTGTCCTGGTCGAACTGTTTCACAGTCTCTCTGATCTCTTCGGAGCTGTGTAGGATAGCTGATAGTGGATTCTGGAATGAAAATCAGCACAACGATAATTTCAACAATATAAAAGTCTCAGAACGTACCCTAATTTCGTGCGAGATCATATCGACGAATCGTTCCTGCTGTTCTTTCCTCTCCTTAGCTTCCTCAGCGGCGTGCCGCTGCGAGCTCTCTGCAGCCTTTAGATCTGTAATGTCTACTACAGCGACGATATAGCCGCCCTCTTCAGGATTATCGCCAAGTGGTTTCATGAGGAAAAGCCTCCATGGTTCTGGCTTGTCGCCAATCTCGCATCTGAACTCTGTACGCATGCCCTCCTTGCTCGAAAAGGCCTCTCGGTATTCCTTCATGACTCTTTCGTAATCCTCGGGGTGTATACTCTCTGGCCAAGCTCTGAAGCTCTTGTGTGTTTTATTCGAAGTCAGCTTGAAGAAATTGTCGTTCACAAACAAAGCGGTCGCCTCCTTATCCAGCAGGGCAAGTCCAGTCGGTTGCATCTGCGCGAACTTTCTGAAAAGCTTGTTATGCTTCAAGTCCAGCTTCTCGCCATCCAGCATGACAATCGGCCTTTTCGACGGCTTCTCATTTGCGTGCGTCCCTTGTTTCCACTCTGGTTCCTCTTCTTCATCTCCCTCGTCTTTTGGCTTGTTCGGATCCTTTCCCTCCTCTTCTTTCTGCTTCTCGAATTGTTCATCGTCTTCCTTCGTGCCCACGTCGTCGCTTCGCTTTACTTCGGACTGGTCGATGTCATCTCCTTCATCCTCTTCGGTGCTGTTGTCTTCTTTCTCCTTCTCGCCATCCCCTTCTTGAGACCCGGTCGCACTTGAGGGCATTTGTGGATTCGTCAGCAATTGTGTGAAGATGCCCGCTCTTTCACTCTTGTCGTCGAGGACCGTGCTCAGAAGAAGCGGCGCATCACGGCCATACTCGGGTGTCCTGCTCAGGAAGACGCTGTTCGCTGTACAATTTGAATGAGCCGGTATTCACTTTTCCATGACGGCGCTCACCTACCAGCATTCACTGTCCTGCCGCTCTTGCACTTCTGAAGGCATGCCAGCCCTTCTCCCTCGTACAGCTCTGATGCCCTTTTGCCCTGCTTCTCAGCTGTTTCAGAGGCATGACCCCATGCTAGATTGCCAACCAGGATAAGGTCCTCACCCCAGAAGACTGCTGCGGGATGTGGTAATGTGGCTAGCAAATGTACGAAAGATACCAGTGGTTGACACCATTGGTCGCGATGTCCTAGCGGTGTGTCCTCCCTACGCCGATAGTGTCAGCATGGTCGAGTGGCCTTTATGGGGGCCAACATACCATTTCGTAGAGTCGAAGTACTCGGTATTCGAGTCAAATATCGAGAGGCCCGAGTGGGCCAGCTTGTTGAGGTTCTCCAGCTTGGCGAATGTGTCGGGGACACGAAGGATTGACTACGGGAGCTTTGCGCAAGCATTGGCAGCAATGCAATCGCGGGGCACTATTGGTGATTGTGATCGAGGTCTGTACTTGTATCACGCTGGTTGCTTGTAGCGTGCCTTGAAGTCGATGTTAGTGGTTCTACACCTCGTGGCTTTCCCCAAAGATCGGCGATTGATCGTCACGTCACAGGGTTCGTAGGGCTGGCCGAGGGATCGCTGATTGCTGTCAGGGGAGTTACTGGCCGACTATTACCCGATCACAAAGACCAGCTGCATTACTTTTTGGATAAGGTAACTACATCACTTATACACCCATGCAGCCTTCTTCTCCTTCCTCTCCTTGTCTCCCTTCTTCGCCTCCTTCTCCTTCTTCTCGCTTCCCTTCTGCTTCCTTGCCTGGCTGAACTCTCGAGCCCCATCATGACCCAGATAAACATACGGGCTTCGTCCTCGCGAGAATCCACCACGTTCATCATCAAACACATCTTCGACATACGCCTTCTTCGAGTCCTTCCGCTCATGTCCGCTGCTCACTGAAGAGGACTGCGTTGACGACGACGACGACGTCCTGCTCGAATCCCGATCCTTGTGATCACGCGACGTCGAAGTCGAGCTCCCACCAATACCCGAGCTATTCGTCAGTGCCACTATCACGCTACTGTTAGTGCTGGAACTCCGACGTGGCTTGAAGGCTTGGACCGAGCTACGCATATATGCTGGAGGTGGAGGAGGTGGTGGTGGTCTGCTGTGACGACGAGGAGGCTCCATAGGTGGAGGTGGAGGGACTCGATCATTGATGCTGTAGCTTCGCCGACGTTCTGCTGGAAGATAGGTATATGAAGACAGTGGTGGTGGCCGACGTACATCTTGTGACTGCGCGCGGCGTCGACCTCGTCGGTCATCTGCCCACGCTGCAGCATTGGATTCGCGAGGTTTCCTTGTGCTTCGTGTCCGTGCTCCCCGGAAACGGCTGTCATCGGGGTCCTCGATGTAGTCTTGCAGCTTGCGGAGGCCGCGATGTGTCTTGCTGAGCTCATCTTCAAGTAGTTGTTCTTCTGCCATTTCACGTCGCCCGTATCTGTCGCCTCTTCGACGTCGAGAGTGCAGCCCGCTCAGTACTTGTCTGATTCGACTTTCCTCCAACTTCAATTCTGCATACGACAGCTTGGCTCGTGTCAAGTCGTCTGGCATGGTGTTGACACCCTCAATATATTCTTGCATCTCTTGTGACCAGGACTGCATGTGGTGTCGTTCAGCTTCGATGTCTTTGGTTTGACGCTTGACCTTTTTCTGTAACTTTTCGTTTTCGGCGACCACCGACTCCTTTTCATCTTTTGCTGTCTGCAGCTTGGCCTCAAGCTTTCGTTGGCGACGCTCTTCTTGTCGGTATCGCTCGTCTAGCTGTCGATGTTCGTGGCGGAGTCGATCAAGCTCGACGAAAGCCGCCTGATGGCGGAGCATCTGTTGTTGGGGAATTGGATATCCTGAGAAAGTATCATTAGCTCATGATGACACACATCAGATCTTTCGTTGTCAAATACCTTGTCCAGGTAGCCCAGGTCCGTATTGAGGCGGCGTATACTGAGGCTGAGGTTGCATATTGTTGTAAGGATAGCGGCCATAGCCCTGGATTTGTGGCATCGCTTGTGGGAACTGCTGGAACACAAGCCTTGTCAGCTTACGGCTGAAAGCACTTGTATGGAAACACAATGATATACCTGGTATTGACCGTACTGTTCAGCATAGCCAGGAACCGGGACGTATGGCGGTGATGGTGCTCGCGGCGGTATCTCTTCCATGGCTAGCTTGGACTGCCACATCCTCTCCCGCCGCCGTCCTCCTGCTTCAACAATATTTCCCATCTCAAGTGTAGCACCGCGAAGAAGCACTCTCTGGACAGAAGGATCGTCCTTCTTCTTCCTCCTGCTCGAGGATCGGACCCAGCCGACAATCTTCCGTCGAGGGCCATCATCCGCCTCCTCGGTTATCCCCTGTGCCTCTTCTTGATCTTCAGATGACTGTGATTGCATTGACACTGGAGGAATCGGCATTTGACCTCGGTCGACGAGGGTTGGTGGAGAGCAGAACTGGCCGTTGATGCTTCGCTCGCAGAACTGGGGGTATTGCTGTGGTTGTTGGGCTCCATTGGGGTGGATCCAGGTAATCTGGAAGAGTATGCACATGTTGATGGCAGCAGGGCAGTAGCAGGCTTCGACACAAGCGGGCACCCTCGAGGGGACACTAACAAGCTATAAAGCATTCTTCAGGTCACAGCAAACATAGTGGGGTAATTGGCAAAGGTGGCATGTGGTAATGTTTTTCTGCAAGGCATTGGCGAGCAAACAAGTGATATTTTGTGGATAGGAAAATCATTGGCGGTCAGATCAAGGTGTTTGACATGCATTCCAATGGTTATCGAGTCTGTGGGTATGACGAGGAATGCTAGAAGCGCTAGAAGCTCGCCCTGCAGTGACATAAGCAATGTCCTGCTCAAGGAGAGACACTAAAGGATCGTTACTCCTCTCACAAGTAGAGATGCCGAGCAACAGCTGGCTAGCGAGATCTCGGGAAGCTGACCGTGCAAACGCTGAGCAAGGGCGGCCAGGCAACTCGCCGCTACATCCCTGTGATCGCTGGCCTATCGAGCTCGGACTTCCAGTCAGCCTTGTAGTGCCTCGACGTCCATTAAGCCGTGAGTCTTTTGTACATATTGAAGTGAAAGCGAGACATGTCGAGATGAGACTACAACGGACAGTGGTACTAAGACTCGAAGTCTCAGCTCGAGGCATGTCGTTTGGTTTTCTCGGCAAAAGTTGCCCAAAAGATGTCAAAAATGACCGGATCCCGAATCTGCGACGGCACTCTCCATGTCCAACTTCAGCTCATTCCAACTCAATCACACTGCTTGCTTTCCTTGCTTTGCTGACCTGCTTTTTCCTCTGTTTTGTCTCAGTCTATTTCTTCTGGACTTCGGGCTTGATATGATGTGGTGTGTATGCTTGATAGCTTTGGAGTATCAAGCGCTCTGAGAGTGGTATGCTGTCAAACTCAGAGCTTCCGGGCTTCGTGTCCTCGTCGTCATCGTCCATGTGGGGAGCAGTTGGCTGGCCTGTTGCGGCATTCGGTACTCTTGTCGCTCGAGGTGTATCTTCAGTAAACAAGTTAAGGATGCCTGTGCGCTTCGCCAGTGGTGTCATCGAGACATGCTCTTTGGGAGGCAGAGTCTCCTGGTTGTCAACAGTCTTCCAAAGCTCTTCCAAGTCATAGGTGACTGCTCTGGACTCTCGAAGACGCTTCTTGATGTTGTCCTGCTTCTGCTTTCGTTTCGGCGAAGCTGGGTGACGGCGCTTCTCACTCTGGCTCGCCTGATGAAGCTCTACGGTCTTTGATCAGCACTGACCTGTGGTCTGATCTCAGGATCTTCTCACCTTCGAACAGACTATCATTGTCGGGGTCGGTGCCAACTGCACTGTCTCGGTCTTTGTGACCTTGGACTGTTACTCGGGTTCGTGCGCGTTCTGCCCAAAGTACCTTACTCTGTTGCCTCCTACGCTTTGCACCAGTTGCTACTTTCTGCTTCACCGGCTGGTCATCCTCGCTCTCGCTCTCGTCTTCGCCGCTACTGTCCTCACTTCCTGTCGTGAAGGACTCCTCACTATCCCATGCCTGATCACGCTCTAGGAAGTCCTTGAACTCTTCCTTGACAGTTTGCTTTCGAGCCTTTCGTGGAAGCTCTGCACCCATCAAGCCTGCTTGCTTCGTGGCGAGTGACAAACTATGCGAGCACAGATAGTGTTATGTAGATAGCAAATAGACAGCAGGATCGAAAATGGACTAGGATCTGGAGAGATCGGTTGCCAAGGGCGATATCGTCAAGGCGAGCAAGCTGGTTTGTGGAAAGAAGAGTGGGGCATTTGAGAGTCGTTTCAGATATATGCTCCTGTTTGGCAGGGTTTGATCACGGAAGCGCGTCATGGAACCGGTGTGCAAAACACTTTTTGGACCAAGTACAGGGTATGGAGTGGAAACAATCGTGTCTGTCTGAGGCTCATCTACAAGCGAATGCTATCAACAGCAGAAGCACGCTTATGATGCGACAGACGGGTCGTGCGCAAAGAGAACCATCATCCAAATTGCGACATATCGGCGAGTCCAAAAAGCCACGCCAAACAATTCCCAAGGCAACCACCAAACCAGCCTTGATCACCTGGCTGGCCAATGCCGTTGTCAGACAAGTCAGGCGCGCCACGGATTCGAACTCTTGACCGCTGCGACATGTCCAAAGCAGCTATCCTTTGCCGAATTGCAGCAGCCTGGTGTCGTCCACCACTCTCCGCATTGATTTCAGCACAAAGAGGTTACCGGACAGCGTACTTCTAACAACGAAGCATCATCACCAGCAAAAAGCAACAAGCGACCAAACACCGACCGCAACAAGGGCAAAAAATCTGACTGGGTCTCCGTGGTCTCTTAGGGACTTTCCTGCCTGCCACTCCCTCTACATTCTCAGATCAAACTCAGCCGAAGCTTGGTTTGTCAGTCGGATACCCCAGCCCAGAATATCGTGTTTTCCACATGATAAGAGTGCTGTTCGTCGTTATGGGGTTGGATCAATGTCAAGTGGCATTAACCACTCGACTACCGCACCCATATATTTAACTGTGGAGATACAATAAATTGCGAAGTATATAAAAGATGGGATTTCCTTCAACTTGGTCATGCTAACGAGCACGTTGATTCTCATGATCAGCTCTGAAGCTTCCCTGGACTATAGACGATCCTCCACATAGCTAACACCAATCCGCGCGGCTCTCTAGACACACGTTCTGCCTCAAACCTCTACCAACCCAAGCCCCTTAGCAAGCACAACCGCCATCACACCTCCGACCACCCATCTCAATCCCAACCCATCACGCACCTCCATCTTAAGACTCCCTGCACCACTCTTCGCAGTGGCACTCGCACTCGCAGCAGCAGCAGCAGACGCCGACGAGATCGCCGCACTCGGCGCATTCGTCGGATGCGAGAAGCCCGCAACAGAACTAGCTCCAGTCAATGCGACCGTATTTAGGCCCGTCTTCGTCACCGATGCCGTCGGCGTGGTCGAAGCACCCACACCCACCGCAGTCACGCTCGCGCCATTCGCGGTGTTGAGGGCAGACCCCGTGTTGGAGACTTTCAGCGTCTCGGTCGCATACGACGACGCAGACGCAGACGCGCCAATACTACTACCACTACCACTGCCCCCGCCGGCCTGCGCAGCACCGAACGAACCGTCCGCGCCAATCGCCACGATGTTGCTGGCTTTACTGTCGAAATTCGTCTGCGCGATGTATGCCTGCGCGCCGTCGAGATCGTAGACGACGTATGCGGAGCGTAGGAGCGTGTCGCCGAGCAGGATATCGTAGCCCTCTGCATCGGACACAAGGCCGAAGTGGCAGTACGGTTTCCCAGCCTGCGTCAGGACTTGCTGACCCGTGGTGAAATTAAATAAAGGCAGCGCAAGTTCTGAGAAGGGGATACTGATAACAGGCCCGCCGGCACCGCCGAATTGGAAGTCGACCGTTCCGGGATTCGAGCCGATGTCGCAGTCGATGATGAATATGCCGTTGGTGGTGTCGTTGACGACGTTGAATGTGGTTGCGAGCTGTTGCCATAGGTCGTCTGGGATGATGGTGTTGGTGGTGCCGCTGTCGAGGACGCCGGTGAAGGGGAAGTCGGGCGAGGAGAGGGCGACGGTGCCGGTGGAGGTTGTCAAGCTCATTCCGGCGACTACAACGGAGAAGGAGTCGACGATGCCGGTGTTTTCGTCTTCTTGGAGGGGGAGGACGGCAAGGTCGCCGAGGTATTTTCCACTGAGAGATGATGTGAGAATCTCCCTAATCTCGAAGGGAAAAGGGATATTACCTATCCACACCTCCGAAGACAATGTTACCAGTCGTTTCCTCTGGAAGCTAAGTCAGCAACTATCCTGCCGAGCACTCTTCTCATCTCAAGGACTCACGCAGATCATCAAGCCAGAGACTATACGCCCTCCTCTCAATCACGCCCTGGCTCAACATCTCATCAATGATATTCGGATACGGTTTGTCAATCGCGCCAGACTCAGCCGCGCTCTCAAACGTGTCATAATCGATTCCTGGACAACCCATCAGCTTTTGCCTTTTAATCATCGCTGCCCAACCTCCCACCCTCTTCGTCTCAGTCATACCCAATACATACCGCAAATCCCAGACGCGACATAACTCGCCGCGGTAGCCTGCGCAACAATCATGCTCGTCAACGTCGCCTTCCCAATAACAACCGTATCCTGCAGATATATGCCCTCGACCCCCGACCCCTTCGTTTCGTACTGGATGGAGAAGGGAATAGCGTCGCTGAAGAAGGCGGCTGAAGAGGATTTCTGAGAGTCGTAGACGCCGCCCCAGCAGAGGGAGGTGGTGGCGTCGCAGGAGGCGGGACCGAACATCCAGAGGTCGGAGGAGCCGGTGTCTGAGGAGTGGGGAAGGGGGTGTTAGTGGAAGGCCTTTGTTGACGTATACCTGGAGGAATATCTCGGAATTTCTGCAGAGCAAACGACGGGTGGACGCAGACTTACCCAGTTGCAGCATGACATGTTGCGCCGGCGTGCCCACACTCAGATTGACAGAGTAGAGCCCCAGTCCATTGATGATGCCCTGATTGCCCAGGACGACGTTATCTGGTGTAGCAGCGGCAGCGGCAGCGGCGCGCTTTGCGAGCTCGAGGGCGGGATATTGTGCGTTTCGCTGGGTCTTTGCGTGGAGGAAGGATTGGGCTGTGCAGCTCGTGGGCAGGAGAGTGAGAGCAAGGAGGGTGATGAGAGTGAGAGGGTTGAAGGAATGGGAGGGGCGAGTGGTTGGCATAGTGAGTATCACTCGAGATGGGAACTGCTATCGAGTATGAGACGAGTGACTCAGTAGGCCTATTAGGTGGAACGAGGGTTGGGGGAAGGTGCAGAGACAGCGACCTTTTGTATCATTGCGTTCTATAGCATGCGGCTGTAGGAATGTATTGCCAAGAGGTCATCAGACGCCCTCTTGTCAGCATGCATCGATGTAGCAAACTTTCACTTCGGCGCTAATGTGCGCTTCACTTCTCACGTCGGGCTGTGTCATGACAGAACAGAAGTCAGATCTCAGCGACGGAAGCCCCAGCCTCTGACTTGAGCATGAACGACATGAACAGGACCATAGAGCTAGATACCCTATCGGCGCTATCAAACCTATCGTACCTATCTGTGTACGCATGAGTTGATGTTGTGGTGGCAGTGAGCGAGGCTAGTACAATCCCTCTCCATCTCATTGGCCAGCGCGGGCGTCAGCATAGCATCTTAGGCTGTCACAGGCGAGCTGGAATGCCTTGTATGCCTGTAACGAAGTATCAGCGGCGCTGCCCAATGCTTACTCAGCACAAGCTTTCACGGCGAGTGCCTTATTGGCCCGAGGCTTGAGGCTTAGTCGATGGCTTGAAGCAAAGTCGCAGTATTATCAGCATGGCTGAGGCTATAGTTCAGGCGCAAACGCCTGCGAGCCCAGCCCCGCGTGCTTTTGGTGTGGTATCACAATGTCACGCATAGCCAGCTAGCCGGATCAGGTACGCTGCAGTTCAGCTCATGAGCTAGCTTCTTGGCAGGGATCCTTCAATACTCCAGGCGAGGCTACGGAGTGCAGAAGACGCGCCACACTCTGTTTTCACTTTCGATGGGAAGGTATGGACGAAGTGCTGCTCCTAGCAGCAATGGTCGGAGTTGGTCAGTGACTCCGACATGCCTACTATATGATAGAGTGGAATATGAGTATGCGTTTGAATGAAATACCGGAGTGATGTGCTGCAAGGCAGTGCTAATACAAAAGGCACCTGTCAACTAAGTACCACTAACACACCAGCACACCTTCGTGATAGACTCTTCAACACACACTTGTGTCCTACTATGCCCGCGTTCTCATGCCTGAACTCCATGCGGAACAAACATTCACAATCATCGTTCTCCCCACACTCACGCAGCCTGATACTTCCGTAACTATAAATCATTAGCATCACGTCCAGCACAACCAAAAGCACAAAATCACGACTTACATCCAACGTAACCGCCCGACTCGAATTAATCCCCTGATCCCTCAACACGCCCACCAACGTCTCACTCTCCTGAAACAGCCCCGTCTTCAGCGAAATGACAATAAACTGCATGCCCGGCCCCTTATTTTCCCTGATATACCTTGCAACCTTCGCCACATTCGCATTATCCAATGCAGCATCCACTTCGTCGAGCACGAAGAACGGACTCGGCGCGAAGGAGTGGATGGCAAACAGGAGTGCAAGTGCGGCAATAGTCTTCTCACCACCGGACAGGGCGTCCATGTCGCGGAAGCGCTTGAGGGGCGGCATGGCGTGGTACTTGATCCCGCCGAGGAAGGGCGTCTCGTCGTCGTTGTATGTGTTGCCGGCTCCGCCGGCGCCTGTCGTGTCGACTCCAGTGGGAGTGAGATAAGCCTGACCACCGAGCGGAAACTGGGCCGAACGCGTGAGCGCTTTGTAGACGGGTGCAATCTGCGCAGAGATGTGTGTGAATGCTTTGTTGAAGAGGTCAGCGCGCTTGGCGCGGACGGTGTCGAAGTTGTCGGCCGTCTCCTTTGCGGCGTCGCGTGCGGCTTGGAATGCTGCTGTTGTGGCTGCGAGTTTGGCTTGCGCGGCGTTGAGGCGTTCGACGGAGCGCATGTTGGGACTTAGTGAGGAGAGCTCGGTGGTTAGGGATGTGATTTTGGCTTGGAGCTCTGTTTCGGTCTGGGCTGTGGAGTCTTCCTTGAGGTCGTCGGCGAGATTGTTGAAGTCGATTATAATTCCGAAGTCGTCCACGGCTGCTTGTGCAGCATCGCGCACGGCTTGTGTATCCTCTTCATCGTCCAGATCCATGGCATCAGGGTCGTTGCCTTGCATCACATCTGCAGGCAGAGTATCAATAGAGGCCGAGTCTTCTGTCAGAGGTATGCTGATCTCCTCGATCTTGCATCTGCGGAGCAAGGCATGACGACCTCCGGCGTTTCTCTGTACCTCCGCTTCGAGGCCGGTGATGGACTTCTGATCTTGGTCCACGTTCTTCGTGCTCTTCTGGAACTCTCTACGATGCTCTGCGACTTTGTCGGCTTTCTCGGTATACTTTGCCTTGACTTCGTCCAGCTTTGCCTGTAGAGCCGTCACTTTATTTTGCAGCTCGTCCAGTTCTGCTTGCATCGCCTCTTTCTCAGCCTCCAGACTATCAATCAGATCTCGATCACGTTGGCTCTGCGCCTCAATCGTGTTGATCCGATCGTTAGTCGCCTGCAGCCGTTGAGTTTCGAAGGTAACCTGGTTCTCGAGTTTGCCCTTCTGCATGTTGAACTCAAGCTTCTTCTGTGCACCTTCTTGCCGGAAAGTACCTTGCTGTGCCTCATATGCTCGTATATCGTCATAGCCGAGACGGCTGCAGAATGCTGCAAACACTTCATCCTCGACCTCGCCGATCTCTTCACGTCTCGCATTGATCCGAGTCTGCAGTGTTTCCACATTCCGTGCCTGGTTTCGCTGCTTTGGTCGTAGTTCACTTAGCTGTTTCTGGACGAAATCAAACTCTTTCTGCTTGCCTTCCAGATTCCGATCTAATGCCTGGACTTCTTCCTGATAGTAGTTGATCCGCTGCTCAAGTCCAGTCATCTCACCCTGCAAAGCCTCCTCCGCGGCAACAGACTCGTGCGTGCTTGGCAACGCGTCCAGATCTGCCTTAAGCTTATCCTTCATTCTGCGGAGCGGTTCTACTTCTGCATCTTCCCACTTGCGTCCATTGCGATCGTTGGGACCGCGTCCACCTGTCATGTTACCGGCTTTGGCAATCACTATACCATCCAGAGTAACAGCTTTGGCGTCGATGCGACGCTCGTAGACCAGAGTCTTCGCGGTCTCCAAGTCATCACATATGAGTGTATTGCCACAGGCATACGACATTGCTCGCTCCAAAGTATGATCATACTCGATGGTATCAACAGCTAGTCTTGCCTTTGCATGTATACTCTTCAGATTTGAGGCGGCGTTCTTGACTTGGATGGAGTCAAGCGGGATGAATGTAGCTTGACCTAGCCGTTGCTCGCGAAGGTATGATATACATTCTTTGGCTGTCTTGTCGCTGTCTACAACGAGAGCATCGAAATGACGACCCAGGGCTGTACTAATGGCTGTTTCGTACTTCTTCTGCTTCGGCTTGCACAGCTCATGAATGCGACCACGGACACCAGGATAGTGGCGTTTCAAGGCAGCAACTGTTTCTCGTGCTCGTGCTTCTTTCTCTGTCTGTCGTCGTCCATCATCAGCCTCGAGCAGCTTCCTCGCCACTTCGTTCAATTTCTCATCGAGCTCAGTGTGCTTCTGTGCGCGCTTGAGACGCTCGGATGTGAGAGTGTTGTGCTCTTTCTTCTTGGCAGCCAGCTCTGATGTGGACTGCTGTAATTGAGCTTCCGCAGTTTCCCTGTTCTCCTTGAGCTCACTGATACTCTCCTCGAGTCGAGCGTATTGTCGCTCATGTTCGTCGATCTTGCTTTGCAGAGTGTTCAATGTCTCTTCTTCGGTCTTGCTCTGCCGGGTCGAAGTATCAAGTTCAATCTGAGCAGTAGCGGTGCGCGTGTTGACTTGAACTCTGAGTCGATTGTATTCTTGGAGATCAGCACCTGTCAACTGGCGCCCCTGGGATTGGTTGAGTCTATTCCACTCCTCTTCCCACTTAGTTTGTGCTTTTTGTACTTTGGTGAGGTCGGCCTTGAGCTGGTCGACCGTCTGAGCCTGCCCGTCTCTTTCTTTGCCAATATCAGCCACTCGTTTCTTGTACTTGTCAAGATTACGGTTCGAGATGGTAATCTTCTCATCCACTGGCACAAGCGCGTTCTGCTTCTCCTCAATAGTCTTCTCTGCAGTCTTGATGTTTCGTTCTGCTTTTGATACATCACGTCCGACTTTTGCTTGATCTTTCTTTGCGTTGTCCAATTGCTGCTCATACTTCTCCAATTCACGACGATGCTCCTTCATCTCCTCTTGATGCTTCTTGATCTCCGACGTAGACTCCTCGATAGCCTGTTGGAAATGGTACAACTTCCACAAGACGTGCTCGATGACAGCTTCATCACGTTCATCCTGTTTCCGTTGAAAGCTCACGACTTCATCCTTTTGCTGGGAGAACTGCTTGATCTCCGCATTGATAGCTCGTCGTTGTGTAAGCTTCTCGGTCTGCTCTTCAGCTGCCTTTTCTGACTCGTCTGCCAATTTATCATATTCAGCTTTGTACTCCAAACTGCCCGAGATCTGCTCAACGAGCCGTGTGAGGTCTTTCGGAGATTGGGACGCGATCGCTTCGACATCACCCTGAAAGACTAGGAAGTTTCTAGCCTTGATGAGGATATTCTCTGCCTCTAGTGCCTCGTTGTATTGCTTCGCGTTGACCACCCTGTTGTTGATGCGGTATTCGCTTGCTCCAGCACTTGTGATCGTGCGCTTCCATAGATGCTCGTCGCCTCCATCGTCTTCGTAGACAGCCATTACCCAGGCTGTGGTAGGATCATTGCGCTGACTCTGACTTTGCGATTCGTTGTCCGCGTCATCTTCATCTGCCGCAGCAGCATCCTGGTTCTCGTTCCCCTCTGTCGCCGTACCATCTGCATTGATCTTCGATGTCTTCAGGATGCGCCCACGATAGATCAGGTCGCGTAGATGTGTCGAGCGAAGATGTGACGATTTGATTCCTAAGACGAACGAGATCGCGTCCATCCTATAATAGTCAGAACTGCTTCCATTTCCGCATCGCCGGACGACTCACGAGTTGGACTTTCCGCTTCCATTGGGACCAATGATGGAAGTGAAGAAGGAGTCACCGAAGAGTAGAACATGGTGACCGCGGTAGGATTTGAAGTCTAAGTGTGAACATTAGCATCTCAGTATTGGTCGCGTAAGAACGACTTACTGAACAACTCCAAGCGGATGAGCTTCCCCATCTTGAACGATTGAGCTGCGCAATTAGTGAGGTTTGTACTTTTCGACCGACGCGACAGAGGCACGACGCGTGATCGAAAAGCTGGATCACGTGCAATGAGCTCATCTTTAAGCTTGTCTCAAACTTGCATCACAAACAAGACGACAACAACAACGACAGCAAATTACTACCCTGAACTTGATCTCTTGGATCCAATGATGCAGTAAGACACCGAAGCCTCGTCTCAACGATCCAAACCACCAGAGCTATTTCTAGCTTAGCACCACAACACAGCTTTACAAGATGGACGATGTTGTGCCTCAGGCCAGGAGGTCCT
>Ga0268246_10000446_pt1:0-2500 | contig 18098 bp, 12 predicted proteins | sample AgamicOrSfe_FD_200242 | JGI IMG/M metagenome (GOLD analysis project Ga0268246, IMG submission 200242) | Agave microbial communities from Guanajuato, Mexico - Or.Sf.e (v2) (version 2) | ecosystem: Host-associated > Plants > Phyllosphere > Phylloplane/Leaf | place: Guanajuato, Mexico...
AATTACGCAGTTTTGAAAGTAGTAGCCCGTCACAGTGCTAAGAGCAGAGAGTTCAATTTCTTGCTAATCTGGTGATATCTTAGTAAAGGCCAAGCCAAGAGGAATCGATTTAGCAGTCCATACCAGGTAGATTTAGGAGTGACTGGCAGTGAATGCCCGGTAGCAAAGGTGCGAAGCAGACTCGGCTTAACTTCACTTGAGTTCGGTTTCCCCTGGAAATGATGGAATAAGCTTTTCTTCCTCGACGCGACTATGAGCTCATAGGGAGCTGGGAATGAACTTGGTTAGCTGGGACTAAGAAGGGATAGGATTTGATTAGCGCGCTTTCTGCCTGTCCTTTCCTTACTCTGTCGATGGTAAAAACTTTGTTTGTGGTACGAATATTATGTCATACTGGTTGAGCAGTATCAACCATGACGCGAGTTGGGCGTTCAGCGAACCTGCGTCACTTTGATGAAGAAAGCTTGACTCCTTACACCCACCTGGTATATGATATTACCCATTAGGTAATGTCGCATCTTCTGTGCCGCAAACGAGGCGCATTCCTTTTGGAGGGGTAAGAATCCCTTTTTGACTCTGCACCATTGATTTCACTATTCTTAGTGTTTTTTAATGGAATAATTCCTTCATATTCATAGAGATAGGGGACATAATTCACATGGATATTGTAAGTCTCGCTTGGGCTGCTTTAATGTCAGTCTTTTCATTTTCCCTTTCACTCGTAGTATGGGGAAGAGGTGGACTTGCGAAGTTTTCGTATAATTGAGTTTTGAGTTGAGGAAGAAAACTGTATCAATTGTTTTATAGATCGTTCTGCAAAGCGTTTGTAACTAAAATAATGTCAATCCAAGAGATATTTCACTGATTATTCCCATGTTTGTATTTCGAAAGGGGATATAGATGATAGGAAATTTTTTCTTTCTTTCTTTTTCCTAAATTATCCATTTTGCCCGAACGGGCTCTTACCAGAATTATATCGGGACAATGAGGAACAACAGAGCCCTTTTTTTTATTTCCCTCTTTAAAAAAAGAAAGTCAATCTTATTCTGTAACTCGGGTCGATATGTTTGGGAGTCATGGTCACATCAAACATTTTTCTACTGACGAAGTCGCGCTCGCGTCATTCGCTGACCAGTCGGGAGGATAGTACATTCTAACTCACATGCTTACTAAACCTTCACTCGGGGGCAACGGCGCGACTGCTAAATCGACTGGATCTGGATCATCCGGAACTACTAATAAATCTCTGACTATGGCAATTAGGACTCTACCCTCTTTTGATCACGATTTTCAAAAATGCCTGGATCGCTGCTCTTCCGGGCCGGGTCGAGCCTTTTAATAAATAATAAGAAATGAATAGTGCATCGTATGTAGTAGTAGCGAGCAGTTCCTTCCCAGATCGAGAAGCTTGAGCAATGAATTTTCCCATACAGATAGAGGCGCTTATAGCCTTGCCTCTGGCTTTGCCTCCTGCACCACTACGGGTGAATCTATTCGATCCGGAATTTCACTATCCCTAAAAAAAAGGCTTTTCTGCTTCCAGGTAGACGAATGTGGGTGCGTACTGCTCTTTTTACTAGTCTGACTTCTTATCGGTTGTGGCTGATTGTGAGCTGGTGCGCGTAACTGCGAGACGATTAGGTTCGCCCGTGACGCTTTTGGTCGGTGCCCCAGATCCTGGAGAGCAGAGGATGAAAAAATCCGCTACATCCACCCTCTGCCCTGATTCAACTTCTCCCTGTACGGATCCATGTTTCGCCTTCTTTCAGTCCGTCATCAGTTAAGCGGCACCCATCCCTTTTACTGTTAAGGTTTCGCATCTCTCAAGCCCTGGTTGGCTACTGACTTGGCTTCGTTCACTCAACTCAAATTGAATCCGGATCCGGAAGTGACTGAACTCCCTTTCGAGCTAACCTTACATGGAGCTACCTGCCAACAAGCAACTTCAGTTCACGGCTAATGCCGCATTCGTTCGGAGTTTACAGGGGATAGGGCTTACTTTCCTATATTATGTTATGATGGATAGGCTGGCTGCACTCCCTTTGAGGTAAGAAAAGATTCAATTGCAAGAAAAAAACCTATTTGACGAGTTTTATACGAACACTAAGCCAAACAGTCTATTTATACGGATTCCTCAAAAATGAAAAAATAGACTATAATAATAAAGATATGACAGAAGCATCACTCTGTCTGTTGGAGGCTGGCAAAATCAGATCCAGAATAGCCTTTGGCGTTGAAAGCACAGTCAGACTAGTGCCACGCCCAAAGCACCTTCACTGCTTATTTTTAAAAGCAGTAAAGAGACTTCACCTCTTATGCCAGAAAAGTCATAAAGTAAAGTGCTAACGTGCAGCTCCCATTCCGAATCCAAGAGAAACTAACAGAGAAGACCATGCTACCAGTCCTCGCTGGCACCGACCGAAGCCAAGGGAAAGCGAACAATATCCATGAAAGAAGAGCTTAATCTACGAGATTCCGGATTCGAAGCGGGTCCGATATC
>Ga0268246_10000446_pt1:5000-18098 | contig 18098 bp, 12 predicted proteins | sample AgamicOrSfe_FD_200242 | JGI IMG/M metagenome (GOLD analysis project Ga0268246, IMG submission 200242) | Agave microbial communities from Guanajuato, Mexico - Or.Sf.e (v2) (version 2) | ecosystem: Host-associated > Plants > Phyllosphere > Phylloplane/Leaf | place: Guanajuato, Mexico...
CTTATGATACCGAATCCAGGCAGAATGAGAATATAGACCTCTGGATGACCGAAAAACCAAAAAAGATGCTGATATAATATGGGGTCTCCCCCACCAGCGGGATCAAAAAAGGTTGTATTAAAGTTTCGATCGGTTAATAACATGGTAATTGCCCCCGCCAGTACCGGAAGTGATAATAAAAGTAGGAATGCTGTTACTAGAACGGACCACACAAATAAGGGTAATCTATGCATAGTCATTCCAGGTCCACGCATGTTGAAGATAGTTGTTATAAAATTGATAGAACCTAAAATGGATGAAACACCAGATAGATGAAGACTAAAAATTGCTAAATCAACTGCTCCTCCAGAATGGCTGGTAATACCACTTAAGGGCGGATAGACCGTCCACCCAGTCCCGCTACCCACTTCTACTAAGGCTGAGCTTAATAGGAGCAAGAGAGAAGGGGGCAACAACCAGAATGAAATATTATTTAATCGTGGAAATGCCATGTCAGGTGCACCTATCAGAATCGGAACAAACCAATTACCAAATCCACCTATCATCGCAGGCATAACCATAAAAAAGATCATTAAAAAAGCGTGAGCCGTTATTAAAACATTATAAAGTTGATGATTTCCACCAAGAATTTGATCGCCGGGTCGTGCTAATTCCATACGAATCAGTACGGAAAAGCATGTGCCCATCACTCCAGCAATGGCACCGAAGATGAAATAGAGAGTCCCTATATCCTTGTGGTTAGTGGAGAACAGCCATCGAACCAGATTTGTCATGAAATTTACATAAAATAGAAGACTCTTCGGACAGACACATCGGAAAGCGGCCCGGTGTCCTCTTAAAACGTTTTCCCTTTGTTGATGTGAGTGAGGCTTTGCCCCACAAGACAAAAATAGAAAAAGGGAGAAAGGTTCAGACTACCCGAACATAAATTGTAGAACTTGGACAAAGTACTCACTTCGGTTCCCATGTTCCACAAGATCCAAATAGATTTGGTTTAGCCCCAAAATCTTATCGGGAAGAGTCTCGTCTATACTAACACACTTTTCTAGTATTTCTTGTAAATTCTTATTATCAGGTACAGGGTTATTTCCATATTTCTCTTTATAAAGGAGACAAACTTTATGTGAAATTTGTAATTTTCTTTTATCGAGCTCAAGCTTATGGATACTATCTAAAATATTACTTCGTTCCATAAGTTGGCCAGCTTTAAAAGATGTAAAAAGGGCGGCCACTGAAAGAATGACAACCACTCCAAAACCAAAAGGAGTTATGTGAGAAGAAATATATTGATCCATGGGAAATTTTACTTTGAAGTAGTTCCGCTTCTTGTTCTAAAAATGAAGAAAGACTTGTCGGAGCCGGTTGGGTTGGTCCAACCAAGAAAGAAATGGGAGTTTTTGGGCGTAAAAGTGACTTTCTTCTTTATACGATATTTTTAGTTAGATGAAAAGCCCTAAATGAAGCCTTCTTCTTATATACGATACCACCAGACTCGTGTTCCTGCCTTTTTCAACTCTTTCAAATACACGCTAAAATGAAAGCTCGCTTTGATGGAGTACTCCTCTTGCCTTCTGAAGCTCTTCTCATCTGCCTCGGGGTCCTTCAAAGCAACTCTTATCTTGTTGGCAATCTCCTTTGGTTTGAGAGAGAGAGAGAGGCCCTCATATGGAGTCGCACACAACGAAGAGCAGTGCGAGAGACTGGGGAGTCATTCATCCCTATGAAGGTTGCATTCTTTATCCTGGAAAGCTAGTCTAGTCTCCGCCCCTGTCTCTGGGCAGCCTTTGATCATCTCGGTGAGCCTTCCCCTTATACATGAGAGACGCTTCTACCTTAGAAACTTCCTTGAACAGCCATCGCCCCTGGTTCTATCAAACCAGACTACTTCTCTGCCCTATCGGTTGAGCCTCTACCCGCTAAAGCCCTCGTTTAGACTATGGAAAAGACTAACTATGGATGTACTCTTTTACGGCAGTTAAAGCCCTTTCTTTATATACGTAACGTAATTAACCATGCAATGACTATTACTATTTTCTTAGAATGCTGACTTCATGCTTACATAGAGACTGACAGCATAAAGGCTTGAAAGCACAAAGGTATGATAGATAGCTTGAACCCGAACTCTAAGGGCTAACTTCACTACTTGGATTTTTACTTTTCTTTTAAAGACCGAATTCGTTTTCACCCTATTCTCAGAACATCGTATTCTTTCTTTCAAAGTGTAAGATTTCTTATCATTTTCAGAAAGAAGTAACGCTTCCTTGCTTGCTTGGGAATTGCATCTCCCCAAGACATAGGCGCCTTTCTTTCTTCCTTTCTTGTCGGACTTCAATACGCCGCCTCCGCTTTCTTATTCAATGAATGAATATGAATGCAAAAAATGCGTTGTTGATAAAGAGCATAGCGGGCGGGGGCTTCCTGATCTGCTTTCGACCTTCCCCATCTGTTTTCACGCACGGATTCTGCTACTCACTTTCTTTCTATAGAAAAGGCTTCGATCATAAGCTTCTTTGAAGGTATCTATCACTGTGATAAGATCGCATAAAGCGTCTCCTAGCCTAGGGATCGAAGCTTCTCTTTCTATGAGAATCCCGCCCAGATGAAAGATCATACGCTGCCCTCGAGTTGCTTCATGAAAATGGTGATATGCATGCCATAGAAGCCCCCTACTAATCTAAATAAGATAAAGGGGTAAAAGCCGTTGGTTGAAGACGCAGATAATAAATGGGCTTGTTCTGGCATGAGACAGAGGGGATTTTTATGATTAGTTACTCTACATAAAGGCTATGCATAGAAGCAACTTAGTAAAGAGGGAAGCCATTGAACAGAAGGCGTGATCATTAATGAGCAGGGAATAGGCTTTTGTGACAAGGCATGGTATAGAATTCCATGCGGATCGATAGTCGACAAGTCCAACCTCCTTCTACGACCAACAACACTTTGTAGATGGAAAAATAGAGCTGCACGAGCTTTTCAGCTCGATCCACTCGCCCCATCATCATCCTCCGATGGAAAGCGGGAAGGAGGCGAGATATACCACACCTTCTTGGGATCCTTAGAGCTGGTTGAGATCCCCCCTAAAGACCATTAGATAATTCAAACATTGTTGAAGGTATTGGGACATTCAAGTAGGCTGCCAGCATTCCATTCATTGATCAATAAGTGCTTGAAATTGGAAGTGAAGGTCAAATCTCTTCCTTCTTCCCTGGTTAGCTTTTAGCAGTGGTGAAAGGAAATTATTAAATTATTAGCTTCAAGTTAGGATATGAAATATTGAAATATATCGTTTAGAGGTAGTTTAAAACATTTAAAACATAAAGTAGAAAGCCGCCTTATTTAGGTTGTTGGGATTGAAGGAGGAAGGAATGTTTCATCTACGAGCTACTTGCACTGAACTTACCAACTTGACTTGCCTACCGACCGAGACAGGACTAACGCGTCACGTAAGCCCTAAAGCACTCTCTCTCCCCAACCCTCTCTCAAAAACTTTTAAAGGTCCGAAGGACAAGCGGTAGTTCGGTATCAGCTGTCTCATCTGGTCAATCTCATCCCGCACAAGAAGGATTTTTATCTAAGCCTGTACCCGGAAGCGAAAGCGAAAGGGAATGTCGAACTAAAAACCGTAGTGAAAGCGATGCGTTCTGTAAGGGCTTGAATTAGCGAGCAAACCAACCGTACCCACCAACTATAGTTTGATTTGACGTCACAAATATTTCGACTATGGAATAAGGTTTGGGGCCCTTGATTCCTTTTTTTTAAACTAACTCTTGTTAAGTTAAAACAAACGCTTTATAGAAGCCTCTAAGGCCGCTATTCCTGACAAGGAATATAGTAAGGCCTTTACCGATTCTATATCTCTATATAACTTTTTTCTTTTCTTCTATTATTGATTATCTATTTATTATCTTTTCTTTAGTATTGGTCTATCTTTTTTTTTTCATGTTAAATGCAAGGACTGTTTATAGCACCCCACGGAACACCTATTTGATCCATCTAGCCTGCCTTAAAGGGCTCGGGCTTCTGTTCAAGGAGTGACTTTGTTGAGCTCTTTTTTTGAGTGAACAGCCGCTTTCCTAATAAATACATTCCATTCAGACGATTCGGTGGCTGAGTTGGTCTGACTCAGGAAGCTCCCTCCAGAGCAAAGCAGGCTGTAAGTCAGTTTCAAGTCCGCTAGAAAACTCACTACACGCCACGTCACTTTTGACTTAGCAAAGAAAGACAAGCTACGAACTACCGCTGCCCCTCTATAAGTCAAAGTCTCTCCTTCAGCGTTAATTGTTGGAAATTGAAAGAAGCGGAAAAGGATCAAAGGCGGTTGCTAGCATCGAAGAGATCCGTCATCTACGATATAGTGGGAGTTCGGACTTGGCGAACGAGCTCTTGCCGCTATTGAGGTATGAAATCACGCTTAAGACTTCAAGGAGAGGCCTAGAAGCAGCGCAAAAGACTGAAAGGAGAGGCTGCGGCCTGATCCCGGCGTTAATATTAGGAGACATCATCTGATTCAAGGAGTTGTCTCATCTGAAGTTTTAGAATCTTTGGCATCGGGTTGAGCAGAAGAAACTTTTCTTGGAATTTCATGTGTGAAGCAGTTGCCCTTCCCTAAAGATTCAGAGGGAACCTCGGCAATAGGTCCGATTTTTTTTTGGACAGTTAAAGAGACATTCTGAACGTTTTCCTTATGTCGCAGCAACCAAGAACTAGAAGAAAGCGAGCTACCAGATGAGCTAACCAGCAATAGAAGGAATGAAACCGGGTTATATGAAAGAACTAAACCACCGCCCGCAGCTGCTCCAACGGCTACTGATTGTGTCAGCCATTCCTTTATCATTGCTATTGATATAGTAGAATAAATTCCCTACTTCGGACCCTCCCTCCTACATCCTTCATATCATAACTTGGGTGTCATTTACTTTCAACAATGAGATTTACTTCTTCTATTGGAATTGGAACTGAAACTCTTCTCTTTTCTATTTTCATTATATTTAACTGAACTGGAATGGTTGAAGGGATTCGCGTCTTTCAAGATAAAAATTGCCAATTAACGATACAGATTTCGCAGTACCAGAGGGACAGAAGACCCATTCCCGATGACAGATGGATGACGACATATTCCCTCTTCCCCTTACCAAAAGTAGAAGATTGATTTACAGGAAAAAGATTGTTGACCTATTCGTAATAAAAACCTTGCTTGTTGACTTGCGGTCTGTCTATTCCCGGATATTTAAGCTTAACGAATCTGTCATAGAGTTCAATTTTCTCTTCTTCTTCTCTTTCGAAACGTGAAGCAAACGTCTCATATTTTCCCGCTTAACCTTTTTCTTTGCAAGAGCTCAGTGATCAGGATCTGGGTAAGAAAAACCAAGGCTTCCTTTGAGATCGTAGTCGTAGAAAGACTAAAAAGAGTGAAAATTGAAATGAGGCTTTACGGGATCTACTTCCATCTGACCCATGGTTTACTGGAGGAGGACCTCTAAGAACTTTTCTTAATCTTAATTGCTGTTTTTATTTTTACATTTTCCATGGGAGTCTAGGTAGATAGTGAGTCCAACTTTATTTTCTGAGACTTCCTGACTGAAAGAGCAGGATGCATTGCCCCGAAACAGACTAGACTTAGAAAGTGAGCTAAGGAAGTTTCCGTGTGAAACTAGCACATTTGAAAGAAGTCATGAGCGAGAACTGGGAAAAGATAGGAATCATTTATAGAGTTTGTTACGAATTCTTCTTTTTTTAACTTTCTTTGTGGAAGTCTAACGAAAGAAAATGAGAAGAGGTGGGCTAGTAGAACTCAAAGTCATCCGCAGATGTTGGGTTAGGCCCGTTTTTGGTAGACAATTTTTCGGTCTTTAATTATAGCAAGGAATCTATTTTTTTTTCGTAGTTCTATACGCAATCCTTGAAATTCATTTTGAGACTAAGGTAAGGATGGCCTATGGATTCGGATTCAGTGGTGGCTATATTCATTTTTGGAACGGCATAAGTCTATATATATTCCATATTCCGTTTTTCTATTCTCTTCCCTTATCTTTAATGTGTGACAAATCCGGAGGGTAAGGATTCCGTGGTTTCTACTTGATACGGCTTGGAATACCTAGATCAAATATCTTCTCTTTCTACACATTTGTAAGAGTGCTTAGGTACGATAATCTGGAACTAGACTAGAGACATCTCTTTCCGCAGAAAATCCCATCTCAGGTGGCTTTCGAGTGCAATTTTCCATGGAGCATCCAATCTCTCTCTTATTTATGTCTTCTGTTTGACGGAAAAAGGCTTCCAAAAGGATCCCGTACTTGATCTCTTCCTTCTCCTTGTTGACTAGCTGACCCAATTGATCAAAAACATTCCGATCCGCGTCCTAGGGAGCGCTAAGAAGCAAGGCAGGAGTGAGTAAGTTAGGAACGATCCCTGATGTGGAATAATTTTGTTGGGCGTGTGATACTCGACCTCAAGAGATGAAGAGTTAGCCTTTTAATAGAGAGATGCTTATGCGCGTAGTCAAACTAAAGTTGCCAAGCAAGGGCAATAGGCAAAAAAAGGATATGACATGCGATATGTTCTCACTGCACCTATATTGAAAGAAATGAGTTTGAAAACGTAGACAGCAGAATAATCTCAACCCGATCTATCATATCAAGAGATGCTCTACCGAATAAGTTGAAGGCCATCTTCCATAGACGAAAGGTTGAGGTGTTTTACGACGGATAAATCGACGGATCTTTGAATGGGGAATGTTTCAAATTGAAACTATAACAGCTACGATTTGCTCCATTGAAGATAGCTTGACTAGAATAGGGTTGATTGGAACAAGCAATGATATGGGGACAAGCGTACTTGGGGCTTTTTTACTCTCATGTTAACTCGTTCGTGCCTCTCACCCGAGTCACTTACTTTGTTGATTTAAGATCAAATGAAGTCTTTGATATCTTCTTTAGATAAGAAAGGCAAGTAGAATCATAAGTCGAGACATCAGTAGAGGAAGAAGAAGTTGTAGTTGGCTTTGCTCTCGAGTCAATTCCCTTACCTTTCTTCTCACGTCAAAGAAAAGAGGGGCTTGCGCTTTTTTCAAGATAAGTCAGAATAGGCCGGGAAAAGTGTTATAGGGGTCCTAAGGGGGGCCATCTTCTATTCTAGGTGAGAGCGTTTTCACGAAAGAATCTACATTTCATTGACCTCGAGAGTGCTTTCATCGAAAGTAAGCCCATTTCATTCTCAGTGAGAAAGTGAAGCGCTAACGGAGTTCTGACTTCAGAAATGAACTGAGTTAAAGAGAAGGAAGAGGAGGTTCAAAGGATTTGAAGCTATGGCCGGTGCCAAAGTAAAGGTCTTTTAAAGTAGTAATCTTGGCAGTCGTAAACATGTAGCTACTTTACTGGAATCTTCCCGTGTAGTCTGTAGCTTCATGGTTGAGACAGGAAGTCCTCATAGCCTATAATTTGTGAATGCTTAAAAAGCTCTTTTTAATTTAGGGTTTTGAAAAGAGTTTTGATTGAACTCTTATATAGCTGATCGATCGGATGCACGTAACTTCCTTCCTTCTGGGTATATCGTAAATCGAAAATAAAGGGGTGGGTGCGTGACGGGCTGCTATCCGGCCATTCTCCGCTACCTCTCAACGCAGGAACACACGTTCTATCGGATATCGCTCGCAGTCGGAAAGAAAGAATTGAATGTTTGGCCCTTGCTCCTAAGGTTACTAGACTTCAAGAGCATTTCAACCGGTACCAAGGATGTGGACCTTCTAAAGGAAGTGTTGGGTGAATTAAAAGATAGATTCTCATCCACCTATTCTAATTCTAAGTATATGCCCTGGATCTCCACTTTGAAAGGATCAATGCGAGCTAAGAATAAAACCGGTATGAGTTGAGAATATCAGAGGATATTCAAGGGCCAACTCCCTGTGTTATTGTAGCGAAGCGAGACTTTTCACCGATTGATAATAGAACCAAGGTAGTCCCAATAGTGGAATAGTCTATCCGATTACACCTAACGCCCCCTAGCCTAGCAGAAGCAAGCTTGTTGGGCGCGATTGACGCATACGCTCGGCGGCTCGTTCCCCACACAGAGTAGTGCTGCGTGAGAAGCTGCTCAGCGCACTAGTTAAACCAACAACTTCAACAAGGGATCCCTCCGCGTCCAAAGAAGCAACATATGCAACTGGAGCACCAGAGCAGAGGCATCCAAGCATTAGCAGATACATCAAAACCAAAAGAGGAGAACAGGTGTTCATCTATTAACGGGAAGCTCGATCCGTTTAGGAAAGTAAAGAAGCCTGTGAATGAGAGCCGAAAGAAAAGAATCCCCGGGGCGCCCGATCCTGCTTTTATTCAAGGCGCAGAGGGGAAGATAGGCGTAGAAGGGCTTGGTTTGACCTATTAGTTATTAGGTTTAGTAAGAAGGTCTGCCTGCTGCGAATGAATCGATCATTTGACTACGTTAAAGATCTTCCGCGGGCCGTCCCCAAGGACACTGCCTTGGGAGTGGTTCAGCCATCAAGCGACTTTCGTGAGGTAGGGGACCAGACCTCAAACAGGGTAGGCTTCCCGTGAGGACTAGCGCCCATTTAGAAGCCCGCGTCCTCTTTCTCGTGAGCTTCTCTAAAGCTAAGTCAAGACTATGGAAAGCTACGGCTACCTTCTCTTTAGACGGTGAGTTCCTTCTCCTATCTCCGACCGAGCATAACCGATTGATGGTACAAAGTCGGGGGCGTGGGATTTCATTCATAAGTAGAAAGCTTTCCTGTGAGATATTTCTTACTTGGATGAGGAATGAGCTTAACGAGAATAGATCAACGCTTCTCGTAGCTGGGCTAGGTCCGAGTAGCTAGGTTGCTCGTTAGCTTCCCTATCCTGAGTAATAGCAAGCTACCTTATGGAGTTTGGATGGGCGTGATCTCTTAGTAGACGCTCTTGAAGTGAGTTCGCTTTTCATGCCTTTCATTCCTTCTTTAACCCCTTCCATCGATCCCGGTCTCAAGTCATTGCTCTTCTAGTAAGATCTGAGTCCGCAACTTCTTTTGTAGAGGAATTGAGTCGTTCATCTCGGTCTAACTTCGTAACCTTAGCCCGCTACCTCAGATTGTGAACGGATTGTGTATCCGCTCTTCCAGTTTCGTTTAGGACATTGAGCCCATTTTTGGAGATAGAAAGCAAGGCAAATAACAGTATTGTACGAGATCGCTCCCAGAGCTAAGAAATAGGGATTCCTTGCTCCAGTAAGTTAGGACTAGTCCCCCTTATTCCCTCTCCAGTCTGGCAGCAAATCTGCCGACTTTCTTTATGGGACTAAGCGTGAAAAAAAAAACTTGGCTCGATTCCAAAGTTATGGTCCCAGCCGAGCTCCGAAGTCGTGCATTTTCCCCAATATAGGACCCTCTTTATCCCGATCGGGCATTTGCTCCCGAATAGAGTACTGGTGCAAGTCTCCTACAGGAGTGAGTTCTGGATCGGGAGACCGCCAGGTGCATAAATAGAGTGAGTTCTCGGGTGATCGCTTGGCTGCCTACCAAACAAAGAAATGGGGACATCATAGAAACGACCAGGCCTTTCTTTCTATTGTGCCTATCTATTAGTTATTAAGTCCTTTCCTCTTTTCCCTGCATCCCGAAATCCCGATTGTCTGACTGACAAGTCCAGGTAGTAATGAAAAAAAATGACTTTATCCCGAAGCACCTCGATCCAGAAGAAAGGGGCTTTTTCAAAGATTATATGGACGAATTAAAAGGAATCTTTTTCACAAAGCACGGACAGTGCGTTGAGTTAAAGATTAAAGACAGTAAGATTAGTAATGGAACTGAAATAAAGGAGAAAGAGCAAGAACAAAAGAATTCAGCACCCGAAAAACAATTGTTTGGTCAGCTCAACTACTAATGGTGCGAAAGTCAAAAGTCTAAACTAAAGTCGCATAGATCGCTCCTTCCTCGACGTCTCGGTCCGGAGGGAATTTGGTTGACACTAGGCCAATGGTCCTACAACTGAAAGACCATAGACTACCTCTACGACAAGAACTGACACAAAACGAAAGACAGATAGACCTGAAGGTTTTGAGGAAGAAAGTGAACTAATTGAGTTCGACAGGTAAAAAGGATCAAGGATCTCCGAGTAAGATCTCGTATGTTGCTCTGATCTGAGCCTTTTCCCTCGCTCAATCTACTTTACCCCTACAACATCTAAGGCTGATTTCATAATTGGCACCCACGGGACAGGGGTCACTCTCTCCATGCCAACAAACAAGAGGAAGACGGTTCATTATCCAATGAAGCTAACTACTGGCTTTTTTCTTGTACGAGTGGTATTGGTATTTCGGAAATACGGTACCTTTGGCTCTCGACGCAATCTAACCCTTAAGGGTGCCTATCGTCCCAAACGTCAAGTTACCGAAATCATGGCCGTATTTCTTTGTTCTATCTTATAAGATATCGCTACGTATGGAACAAACGATTCATGACCAATTCTATATGGATATAGCCCTTCCTTTAGGGGCTATATATCAAGTGCAAAAACTAGGCGATAGAGATGACTTCCTTTCGGCTTGGTCATAGGAATATAGAATAGTCCTGGAGAAGATTCGGTCAACACAAAAGCTATTGAGCAAGATCTTTAAGCCAAATATATAATGAAAATAGCAGTCATTGAAGAGTCAAAGCCACTGATTAGGAAGATACTCTTTAGAAATGGGAAAGAAGACCAATGGAGCTAGCCTAGCTGTTCAACCACTGGCTAAATTAACATTCCTTCACGGAATTCTCGCCCATAAGACTTCCTTAAACAAGATTCGCTAACATTCACACCTTCTATCGACTTCTACAGTTAATCGCAGCTTACCAGGTGCTCTTATGTGAGAGCCTTCCCTTCTACTGCCTGTGTTGTACGGGAATTTAGTCCGAAGTGCTGTGTTAAATTCGTATGGAAGTCAATCAATAAGTCATGCTAACGAATTGTGGAAATATAGAAGCGGGAAATGCCATCAGACGGCCCTATATCATCAACGCTCAGAAAGTTAGTTGGAATGAACCAATTTGGCTTCTTTGTCTCTTATCTTAACTCCTGCAAAAGGGGTTACCGTATATTTCTATTTTCATTTTGCCTCCACCATTGTTCAGCAGGTGAACAACAACATGTTTATTCCACACAGCTGATAAAATTTACCTTGTGTAGCCAAAGCAGTGGTATCCTGAATGAAAATTGAGGAGTCAATACGGTTGGTTGCGAATAGACCATAGAAAGTTTTTATCATAATCGGGAAGTTAAGGAATTGCTTACTTTCTCTTACTGTGTGAACGATCCGCATTACTAGTAGCTAATAAAGCTAAAGGTTGGGAAACGGGGGAAGGAAGGGAAAGAACTATTCATCAATTGGAATGTGAATCACACGCACGGAGGCTGCGTCTTTCACTATTTCTTTATATATAGAAAGAAGTAGGACTAGGGGACATAAGAAATCGAATACTGGACTGCTTATGGAGTCGACTACAGGATTTTCCTCACTTCTACAAGTCATACTTAGGCTTACTTTGCAACTTCTGAACCTGACTGGATAGCACGTGGGATTACGATATCCTTACTGGAGATAGAAGATAGAATCTCCCTGGGGAGAAAAGAGAAAGATATAGTCAAACGCTTACAGATTAGCGTTTGGGCTGGTTTTTTTATACTGGTTCTACTACTACTCCGGGTTAGAGCGCTGGATTAACGGCTTATACAGATAGGAAGGCAGGGTTAAAGAATTTGAAAAGGGCTAGCTTTTGCTACAGAACTAGCACTTGGGAGTAAAGATTCTTTTTATTTTAAGCAAGTCTTCGTTTGTCCCATAGACTCCGCTGCAATAAAATAGAAGAAAATGAAGATGAAGAAATGTTCGATATAGGATCAACGCCTTACGGTCAGCCCCCAACGACTACAACGATTTGGGAAGTCCACGCACCCCATTTAATTTATTACATCGGAAACGACAGAGACAGACAGAGAGTCAGCCATTTCCAGCGCCTGTCTATCCCGTAAGTCGCCTAGCCCTTTATCGGGAATAGAGGTTAAGCCGGGGGAAGCACACGAAAACAAGTCCAGGCCTCCCACTTTCTCTCTGAAACAGGTCAACCAGGGAGTTCTACCGCCCTTTTTAAATGGTCAGCATGCTGGTAGCCCTGATCTCATGGATTAGCCAGTGGAGACGAAGGGAACGTCCAAACAATATGACGCCGAGGTTCGATCTCAGGACAGGGTATTAAGCGTATTAAAAGCATAAACTCATTCTTTTGCCTCAGTATTCAATTCAGGTTATTGTATATATAAATATAGCGAAATTTCGTTTTAAAGTCAAGTTCCCTCCCTATTAACGGGAATATCGATCTTAACTCTTCAACACATTTTCTTTGGAACAACAATTGGTATTTTCATTACATTAGCGAAAACTTTTTTGTTCTTGTTCATTCCTATCACAACAAGGTGGACTTTACCTAGACTGAGACTGGACCAATTTCCTTTGGTATGTAGCAAAGAAATCAAGGACTGAACTTCTGCCTGCTCTAAAGGAAGTCAATCTATTTAATTGATTGTTCCGCTGGGGGGAAAGGAACCACTGCACCGGGTTGTTCATACTCTTACCTCTAACGAGAAAGAAATCTGCCTCCTTTTTTTTTGTTCACGCAAAAGCAGCTAGCAAGGGTTCCAAACCTTAAGTTACTTAGTCAGTAAGTCCATTCTAGGTATGGCGAAGCAAGGAAAGCGGCTATAAAGACAAAGAGCTAATGATGACTCAACAGGCGCTAGCGAGTCCCAAGGTTCGTTCATTAGTAAGTTGTAGAAAGGTATTTCGTAGCCCTTTCATTTTCTTTAATAGAAAGAATGGTAAGCCGGGTCAAGCAATTTTTGCTATTAGCGGTGGATAGCCTGTTTAGATAAGTTAAGATAGGTAAAGTGAAAGAGTCTTTCGGGCGTAAGACCGCTCCTCTCCCTAACTAAGGAAGAGTGGCTTTTCGCTCCTCTCCCGTTGGTCGAGAACTTCGTGCCTCTCCCTAACTAAGGTCGAGTCATTTCATACCTCTCCCTAAGGTCGAGTCACTTCGTACCTCAATAGGTTTAAGAGCTGCTTCTAGGCCTCTCA
>Ga0268246_10000447_pt1 | contig 18061 bp, 15 predicted proteins | sample AgamicOrSfe_FD_200242 | JGI IMG/M metagenome (GOLD analysis project Ga0268246, IMG submission 200242) | Agave microbial communities from Guanajuato, Mexico - Or.Sf.e (v2) (version 2) | ecosystem: Host-associated > Plants > Phyllosphere > Phylloplane/Leaf | place: Guanajuato, Mexico | collected...
ACTCTATTCAATCACTCTGCTTGCTCGATGTAAGATGAGGCTAGCGCGTTGAGTCGGGTCAAGGGGATTCGAATGATGGGTGCGATGTAATGATGCCAGAGCTGTAAGTCAAGCACGAGTATACAAGGACCACTTGTCCACACTTTGGAAATAGACTTTATGCAACAAGTTTAGTGTCAGGTTGCTGGAAAGAGTACAACCTCGTGATATCCTCGCCGGACCCATCTCCGATCATTCATATAATTTGTTCTTGTTTAGAATCCGTTTCATCGTAAGACATTTCGAAAATGCTGTATCTTGTGGGTCTAGGTCTTGCTGATGAGCGTGATATCACGGTCAAAGGACTCGAGGTGGTGAAGAGAGCTGAGAGAGTCTATCTTGAAGCATATACAGCTGTACTTCTCGTAGACGTCCAGGTTCTGGTGCGTTGTCACCTCTTTAGGTCGCTGTTCTAGTCAAGTACGATCAAAACTGACTGCATATCAAGTAGGAAGCCTACTATGGGAGACCGGTCATAGTAGCGGACCGCGAAATGGTGGAGACAGCCAGTGATGACATTCTGGCTGGTGCAGACGAGAAAGACATTGCATTTCTTGTGGTAGGAGATCCATTTGGGTACGTGACTGTGCAGAACTGTCTCTTCTCGATACAACAAGACGTGTATAGTAACCATCAGTCTATACTAACAGCTGAACAGAGCTACAACACACAGCGACCTGGTGTTGCGTGCAAGAGAACTAAAACTCTCTACATACACCATCCACAATGCTTCCATCATGAATGCAATTGGCGCAACAGGACTGCAGCTATACAACTTTGGCCAAACAGTATCCATGGTCTTCTTCCTCGACAACTGGAAGCCATCATCATTCTACGACCGTGTAGCTGAGAACCGTCAAATTGGGCTACACACTCTTCTACTGCTAGACATCAAGGTCAAGGAGCAGTCTCTTGAGAACATGGCACGCGGCCGCAAGATTTACGAGCCACCACGATACATGACTGTCGCACAATGCGCCTCACAGATGCTCGAGACAGAGGAGACACGAGCAGAAGGTGTCTATGGCCCTGATAGCTTGGCAGTCGGCGTAGCTCGGATCGGAGCAACCGACCAGAAGATTGCGGCGGGGACGCTGAAGCAGCTCAGCGAAGTGGATTTGGGAAAGCCGTTGCACAGTCTGATTCTGCTCGGCAAGCGAGTGCACGACCTCGAGCGCGACTACATCCGGGAATGGGCGGTTGACAAGGAAGTGTTTGACCAGGTTTGGGCGAGGGATTATGAGGGAAAGTCGGCTTGAAATGTATTGATTTATATATTGAAATGCTTAGGCTGATGTATTGTGCAATATGCAAATATATTGCTTTTCCCTATCGTGCCCCTCCTTACCAAGGGAGGCCTCGTCCCCCTACATGTATGGTACATCCTCAGGCCACGTTTTAGGCGAATGACGATCAGCTGCAGCTGCAGCTAAGCGAGGACCGACATGATTGTGACATGATTGTGACATGATTGTGACATGATTGTGCTTGTCACCCTCGTTGCTGATGCGTGGAGTGATGAGACGCACAGACGGCCGTTGTGAGCCTCATCAGGCAGAGTCAGGACGCTCAGGCTTCGTCACAGCTTCCGTCGGGCCAATTAGAGACGACGTCGAGACTAAGCAGCGAATATCACGACTATCACGACTATCACGACGATCACTATCACTGGTGTGCTTTGGTGTGCTGCTGTCGCTGACTCTGCTGGATTTGGGAGCACAACTGAACTCGCTCTAGTCTGAGCACTAGAAGGGACCCCGACAAGGGCACCCCCGCTTCCACCCACGCGTTTGAGCTTCGCCAGCGGCTGCACCTGCACCTGCAGCTTGGGATCCTGGTAATTCCCAATCCTTCCCGTCGCTCGCCAAAAATTATGCTTCAAAACACACTCTCTCAAACATCGGTCTTACTTCCACCCACTTATCCTTCTCGACATCCTACCACACACTCGGTTGGAACAATAGTCATAATATTCATTGCGCCCCAACACTCTGCTTGGCTTCCTCTCGCCAATGGCCAATCTCTTCCATGTATTCTGAAACCGGGTCAAACTGCTTGTCCAAGAATCGTCTCATGATTGCTACACAACACAAGACACCATAAGACCACAAGAACTCTAATCTGATCTGATCTGGTCAATCGAATCGTCCAAAGTCACAAAGAACAAGAGACCTCATGCTGAAATGCCATCCTACATTCTACATGGCTTTCGATGGACACGCCCTGCCATACGCATCCATGTCATCCTGAATGACATCGATGATGCCGCACCGGAGTGGTTAATCGGTGAGTTGTCACTCTGAAAGAGCTACAAACAGCCTCAGATTCCCAGTTAAGTGGACCATCTAGCTGACCAGATCTATGAATACAGCACCGGCCACCACAGCAGCAATGCTCGAGAACCTGCACCACCTCTTCCCCGACACATTAGCTGAACTGCCAAGCCTGCGCTTCATTGAGCAATACGATCCTGCGGATGAGACGATCAAGTCACAACCATTCGCATATGTCGCCGATATCGTCGAAGAGGTCAAGACAGGTGTTGAGATTGCAGAGATCACGGGAAGAGGAGTCGCAGTTGAACAATGGGAAGCAATGATGGACTTGCGCGATCATCTACAAAAGGATGCAAAGGTCGCCTGGTATATGGTGGTTTGTGGAGACGAGGAGCGCTGGGTGCCGCCGCAAAGTCCGCTGAGTGAAGTCGATGAAGTTCTCGAGACGTCGACTACTTCGCCAAAGTCGCCCACGGCTTCAAAGTCAAGCGGTAGTCGTTCGGACACGTTCGCGTCAAGCTCGAAGAGTACGCAGTACACAAGCTCGCCGATATCGACGAGAGAACAGAAAAACAGAGATCAGAGGAGTGCGCCGCCTGCCAAAGCCTCATCGTCCAGTCGCACGAAGACTTCAAGTGATTCACGGTCGTCGACGAAACCTGCACCACCACCGATGAGCAGAACGACCACGACGGAATCACGTGGGAAACAGAAAGAAAGAGATCCCGAGATCAGAAGAGTATGTTTGTGCCGTCACGTACAGCATGCACAACTGACATGGACATTCAGCAACGGAGTAGCTCGATCGGCAAAGGTCTTCGGAAAGTCTTTGGTATGAAGGAGAGTAAGAGGTAAGATGTCCTTCGCCTCACGACCTCGGAGCTGAGCTGATATCCGAGAATAGCAACAGGAACCTGCGCGACGATGCACGATACGATGATAGACAGAGCCCGCCTCCAATGCCGAGGAAGCGCTGAGTGCGCTGCTTGACGAATATATGATGATGTTTGATGCCCATGTATAGACGATTTCCTTTCCAGCATCTTACAACAGGTGCAACGGCATAAAATGGGGATGACGGTACAAAAGAGGAGGACACGATACGCACAAGGTCGGCATGACAGAAAGAGAATGCCAAGTAGCTCGATGATGATGCCAGCTATGGCTTCGAATGCTCATGTGGGGATATGTAGGAGAGGAGTCTACTCGCCACATCAGGCGCTCAAACTCACACACATCACACCTTCCAGGTTCTCTAGCTTGTCCATGCATTTCACTACTCGGGTCTGGTTCTCGGTGCAAGCTTTGTTGTATTATGCTGCTCACCAGAGACTCTTTCTTATAATCATGCCGACGTCTTGACTTACTTCGCGCAGTAGAACACAACTTATTGGACAGCCATTACTAACGCCGGTCCTCCGAAGTAGGCCTCTTCTTTGGCTAGCCACCGTACGTCCAGGCTCGTCGATGGCTCGTCACTCATCGACCAAGGCAAATAGCTCGTCCGTTTCTCATTGGCTTGAGGTGCAGTACGGAGTAATATCTGTGGCTAACGTCGCCAAGCTCACGCGCGGCCGATTATGATGCTGTCCACTAGAATCATCAAACGACAAGGTCAAATGCACGATTCCTTGATTCATTGCTGCAGAGGGAGAGTGAGATTATTCATCAGACAGCGTATCTGCCAGTGATGATGACCTGGCTATATATAGCCAGCATGCAGTGAATGACAAGCGTTTCCTGCCAATGACTTTAGATGCACGCAATGGCGAACTGAATTGGATTCTTTCGGGCATGTTTGCGCTGATGAGCAGAACCGACTGTCTGCAGCGACTGCAGGACCTCCATCGTCAAACGACGTTGCCTGCGAGAGTGGTAAGCTTTCTCTATAAGATCGAGCCCCCATCAAGAGAAGGTAACAACAGCAGCCGGCAAGCTGGCACAGTCACATCTTCTTGCATAACACAGCACGAACTTGTCCTCCCTGATGAGTAGGATGACCACGTGGTTGTATGTGTCCCCGATGGAGACTACTGTTTGGATAATGCACCGCTGTTCTTCAACTCGATCTCCTTCGATATGGCAGCAGAGGAAATGACATTTCTCATCCTACCGCAATCGATCCACGTAACGTTCCCTGGACTGAACGGACGGAGGTCGACCCTTGTGCGTGGGACATGTTCTCTCGGGATGACTGCATCAAGATCCCCACTGCCGCGCCGGATGGACATTGCTATCCACACGTCTGCGGAGTCTGGTCTTTGCCGTCATATTATCTAAGATATGATGCCTTTCACCGTACAGAGCTGCCAGCTGCGGTTCCGGTGAAAGTTAGCCTCCGCCTGATAGACTAAGGCAGAGTCTGCGTACACGAGTCGAATCGCTCTGTGTTTTGATAAGAATTGTATTCATCCTCGTCATTCCCCAATAGCCAAACCTACGAAAAGGAGAGTCTGGATGATAGGATCACAAAGTCTGCATGATTCTGGAGTCTGGTCTCTCCCGTTCTCCTGTCTAAAGTGAATATCAAGTATGTTGCGCTGTACGTAATGCCAGCTTGGAATGATCTACACAACCCCTAGAAGGAAGCGATAGAGTAAACTATACCTGCGCACAGCATACAACCTCTGCCTGCACACAGCAGACGGCAAGCTCTGTCTACATACAGCAGATACCAAGCTCTGCCTGCGTACAGCAGGGAGCAAGGTAAATTGCCCTTAGGAACTACGTCCAAAGCGCTTGCAGTGTCAGGTGGCGATTACGGGTGGTAAGCGCAGAATCTGCAGCGACGATGTGGATCACAACACTTCGGAGGTACGACATGTGGTTTGCGTCTTTGGCGTGTGACGAGGCAAAGGCTGTGCTAAGCAGGCAGAGACTCGGCAAAGACTCGGTGAGGTGCTCATGGATTTTTCTGGATTCAGATATGCTGAGGCTAGACATGGCAGAGATGGTAAGAATGGCTTCATTTGGCAGTAGAGTTGATGTAGTATAATCTACCACTTTGTTGTTTAAGTTGTAATAGACTTGAAATCATGATCTCATGAGCACGACAGCGAAGCTCAATCCCTGCACATCCAGAGACAGAAGAGATATGGCGGCTTGATGCTAGTATAGCTGGTAATCCAAATCGCAACTTCTCACAACTTAGCACGCTCCTCCGTCGCCTTATGTGACCCGCCTTTCTCCTTGAAGTATTCCCTAATCTTCTCCCGCGCCACCTCGACCACAGCAGCATCCTCCACAGTCGCTGGCACCTGCACCTCCGCATCAAAGTCGCCGTGCACAGCATGCTCTACCAATTCCCGCAGCACCCGCCGTAGCGTCTTTCCACTGCGTGTTTTGGGGATCATGCCTTTGCCGATGATCATACCTATAATAGCAAACCAGAGTCAGCGAGGAGGCGAGGGCAAGAAGTAGCAGCGAGAATGTGACATACCACCTAGACTCGCAATGGCACCGATTTGGTCGCGGACGAGTTTCTGCACTTCGGCGAAGAGCTGGGAATCGGGGATTGCCGAAGCAGGATGGTCTACTGTGGAAAGCGTTGCGAAGGCGAAAGGAAGGTGACCCTTCAGCGAGTCCGGAATACCTATGCAGCACGCTTCGGCGATGCTTGGGTGTCCTGTGATTGCTTGCTCGATGGCGCCTGTGGAGAACCTGAGCAGACAAAGTCAGCATTGAGCGAGTGCTGGTAACGTGATACTTGTAATCCATGTTATCAGCTTACCGATGTGCAGAAACATTGATGATGTCGTCGGCGCGGCTCATGATCGAAACATAGCCGTCCACATCTATCATACCAGCATCGCCTGTATCAAGCCACCGTCCGTCAAAGCGTTTGAGATACCCTTTATAGAAGCGCTCCTCGTCCCTCCAGAGTGTTGTCATGCCTGTAGGAGCCAGCGGCAAAGCCAGTACTATGTTACCCATCTCTCCCTGCTTGACCTCCTTCCCATTGTCATCCACGACTCTGACATCGAAGCCTGGCATAGGTTTACCAGCCGAGCCCGGCTTGATTGGCAGAGCTTTGGTCAATCCCTTGCTCTGCATATTTCTTGCTGCGGCAGCATGCAACGCAAGTCCAGTAATGGGCGACCCGGACTCGCTTGACCACCAATTATCAATGACTTGCGCACCTGGCGCACAGTGCTTCTCGAGTAGTTTCTGGTAGGCCTGCACGATAGACGGCTCTGATCTCTCGCCAGCCAGGAACAAAGCTCGAAACTGCTGCATACCTCCGTCCTGTGCAGCGCGCTGGAACTCTTTGCTCTCGGGATCCTCTCTGCGGATGGCTCGTAGTGCTGTGGGTGCGGTGAACATCACGCTGACCTTGTGCTCCTTCACGATCCGCCAGAATGTGCCGGCATCCGGGGTACCTACTGGCTTGCCCTCGAACAGCACGGTGGTCGCACCGGCTAGGAGCGGACCGTACACGATGAATGAGTGGCCGACGACCCAGCCAATGTCTGACGCGCAGAACATGACATCGCCTGGGCCACGAATAGAGAATAGATAGTGGATGGATAAGTTCAGACCAACAAGGTGTCCTGCTGTGGGGCGTGGTACACCTTTGGGCGTACCTGTTGTGCCAGACGTATGTATAATGTAGGTAGGATCTTCCGACCTTACTGGCACATTCTCCGTGACTCTGACGTTTCGCTGCCGGCAGGACGCCATCAATTGAGCCCAGTCGAGTTGGCCGTGTTCAGAATCAAGCTTGTCCCATTGCAGCTCTGGCCGTTGCCATACTAACACCTTCTCCGGCTTGAAGTGACTTTTTGCCACGGCACCTTCGATGAGAGGTTGATACGATGTTGGACCTTTCGCGCCTTCGATGCCGCAGGAGGCTGTGATAATGAGTCGCGGAGTTGAAGATTCGATCCGCTGGGCGAGAGAGGGTGCAGAGAAGCCACCAAAGACCACGACATGGATGGCACCGAGGCGACAAATGGCGAGAAGAGATATGATTGCTTGCGGTATCATGGGCACTTGCAAGCAGGGTTGAGGTCAGCCAATCGCAGGTGAGCCGGCAAAGATGCAGTGCGTACTGTATACGAGTACGACATCTCCCTTCCTGACACCTTGCTCGCGTAACGCTCCTGCTAGTACCTCTACTTCTTCCAAAAGCGCTGCATATGTGTATTGCTCTTTGCGACCAGTAACCGGAGAGTCGTAGATGACTGCCACATTCTTTCCATGCCCATTCTTGACGTGTCTGTCTAAGCAGTTCTCCGTGGTTGAGATCTCGCCATCTGGAAACCACGACCAATGTTGATGCCTTGTGCCGCTCTTGAGTTGTTTCGTCTGTTTACGTAGTGCGCAAGATGGCTTCTTATGCCAAGTCAGGTGATCGGCTTGTCGTTTCCAGAAGGCTTCGGGATCGCGGAGAGAGTCTGCAAGGACTTCGTCCTGGAGATGTGGAGTCGGCATGGCTATGTGGTTCGAGGATGCAACGATGCTGAAACACTTCCATACCCCGCATTCGATAGTCGTCTCCCCGCAAGATCCACTCATTAACCTTAATCTTGCCTCGGTACAGATCTGACAAATACTCACCATGTCGTTCGTCCAGTATGTCCAGTACATGTATGAAATACCCGGGAAGCTCAATAGAGAGACTATCGCAACCTTGCGTCCTGGTCCTGACTGTCCAGAGTGTGCAGCACGTCGTCTCTGTTCGAAGTATCGAAACATCGAAGGATCGGAGGCTGAAAGTAACAATGTTACAAGTACTGCACCTGAAATGTTGCAGTTTCAGTGCTCAGCCTCGTGTACCTGCATATTGCCGTGGGAAAATGCATCTCATGTGCCTCGTGCGCCTGCATGGGTGGTTTGCTGGTCAAAAGCCTTCACCCAGTACCAGAAAAGCCAGCGGATGGGCAGTAGTCCTTCTCACTCCTACGAGTGCACCCTACAAGGAGGAGCGTTCCGTCGTCTGGATCCTCGGGGTGTGCATTACATCAATTCGCCTCCGGCACTCCATCGCATCCTCCTCCCACCTTGGTGATTGTTCGTCCACAAAGTGTGTTAAGCGGGCAGTCCCCTGCCTGAAAACATGCTCAGCTAGCTGTAGCCCATCCATGATAGCAGCATTGCCACCACTTCCACCTAATATTGGCTGTGCGTGAGCTGCATCACCAATCAGGACGACACCTTTTCTTGCTAGCTCTCTAAGATCAGCAGGAGGCACACAAGTAATCCGCATGAGCCAATGCAGTACTCGATCTTTCTTGATTTGCTCTACATCGAAGGCGTCTGCGAAGGGTTTCGGTAGTCCGCGCAGTTGTGTAACCTCCTCATAAAAAGCTTCGGGAATCTTCGCAGCATCTCCTGTAACGCGATCTAGTCTGTGCATGTCTTTCTCATCTCCTGGTCTTACTTTTCTCGAGTATGTATAGCTCAGACCGACTACGTTGGTCTCCTTGTTAATATCGTTCAGTGCCAACTGGAGCAGGCGGTTGTCGGTTTGCATCTCTAGTGTTGTCGCGCCGTCCATTGCAGGCGCATATAGTTCATCGTACGTAGCCTTGGGCATACGTCGTTTGCCGTTGTAGGTGACGAAAGGCAGGACCTCTGGCGCCCTCGCACCTGGCAAAAGCTCTGTTCTCAACTTCGAATGTACTCCTTCCGCAATTATGAGAGTCTCTGCCTCGATCTGCGAGCCATTGGCCAAGTTCAACCAAAGTCCTGATGCTCCGTCGCGGAATCCGGCACCATCCACAGCACAGTGCCCTGATGAAGATGGGGAGCTGGTCTGCTCGCCGCCATGCGATCGTAGCATTTCCTCAAGCATCTTGCGACTTGCCCGAAATATCCCAAGATCAACCTGTGCACCCGACAACATAGAGGAAGCATGTAGTCGTCCTTCGCCATCGACAGCTACTGCCCTGTGAAACTCGTGCTCGTCTAGCCCTAGCATCTTCCTGAGTGGCGTCGATGCTCGTGGCTCCAATGTCATGGAGTAGGCATGACGCGGTGGACCATTGTATGCTTCGTAGAGAGTAGCAGGTATGCCATATTGAGTCAATGCTCGCTTGAGCGTAAGACCTGCTAAACCAGCTCCGACGATGACTATATTGGGCGCCATTTTCTCTTGATGTGATTACACGGTAGGTCAGCAACACTACCTCCACCTCGCGCAAGTGGCAAATTGCGCACGCAGTCAAACACTAGTCTGGTCCAGAATGTTCACGATACTGTACTTTTCGCCAGGACTTTCAATCTCATGTTCCGTGACGGTCGAAAAAAGAACACACATCACCACCGCATACTCTACCATTAAAATCCTCCGTTGGACAATGATTAGGTGATCAAGTCGTCTGGTGTATGCGCAGTAAAGTTCACATATATTGGAATACGTTTCACATCTATCCCATGATCTCCCAAGCTCTCAACATACCAGCCTCATTACCCACTGCCAGGATCATGATTTTGCCACCTTCCTCACCGCCTCGCCCACCACCATCATCTGCCTGCACAATCTCGCCCAGTGCCACAGCACTAATCCTGCCTAATGGCGTCTTGCTCGTCGGCCAATTTCTGTACACTGTGCAACTTGGTAAATGTATCAACCTCAGGGCATCCTTCTTCCACCGACTTGCCATCGCCATCACTTGTCCATCTGGCGAGAAGCACAGCTTACTCACCGGCGTCGTAAGATGATCGAAGGTCTTCGTCGGCTTCGGTTGTGCTGGTGGCGTGCTATCGACCCAGCCAGTTCGATCATAGATGTTCACAATACCGCTCGTGCTTCCAATGGCAATCCAGCGATCCGTGCCAAATTGTGGCGGTGCAGCACCTTTCTTCCTGCTCGCCTCGAGCCCTACAATCTGCCCACCCAGCGCAATCGTAGTCGTTCCAACAGCTCCTTCGTCCTGCCATCGTGCCACGATCTGTCGGTCGTTGACATTGTATTCTGCGACTTCGCCACCACGACCAACGAGACACATACCACTGCCATCAGCCCACCATACGAAGTCTGCTAGTCCTTTTCGTGATTCCAGGCGCGCTTGGCATAGCCATTGCGTTGTTGTCGCTGATAGTATGTTCACCAAGCCGCCGCCCTTTCGCGAGCTTCCGAGCAGTCCGATATAACGACCACAAGGTGAAGGTTTTAGAGTCTCAAAACTTCGCTGTGTTGCCGCTTGCCCGTAAATGCGTGTGACCTTTTTGATCTCCCCGGATGGCAGGTCCCAGATGTGAAAGTAGCGTCTTCGACCAGAGAGATATATCTGGGGAGAGGTCTTGTCAGAAGAGAATGCCGTTGTGGCAAGAGGAGTATGTTTCAGATGGAGCGAGGTCACGAGAGGGTTCGCAGGATCTGGTGGTGTAGGATGCGGTCGAAGATGGTGAATGTATAGAGTAGATGACGGGCCAGAAGATAGGAGTAGTGGGAGGCTGGGATGTATATTAAGTGACGTGATCGCGGAAGGTTGTGTTGGCAAGATGTCTTTCATGCGTTCGATGCTGATGACTTCTGGACGTAGCTTGAGCCGTTTCGAAGATGTCCTTTGAGTTGGTCGTACGAGTGACTCCGTGCTCCGGAGCAGTTTCGCAAGTGGTTGAACAGATAATTCGTCGTCCTCCTCTTCATCACTGACAGCTGCATCACTATCCGACATCTCGTCATCCTCCTCCTCATCTGCAGAACGCCGTCGCTTCTTGGAGCCCTTCTGTTTCGCATTCCAGTCCGCCCAGGCAGGACGTGGGTGTAGTACTTCAAATTGTCGTCGTAGTCGTTCCGTGTACTCCACAGCACTTATAACATCCTCGCCTTCGTACTGTCGTAGCTTGCGCAGTCGAGGCACTGCCATCAATGAAATCTGCCGTCTGTCGTCGTCACTGTCGTACCACGCTGCCGCCTCTCTATGTGATGTTAACGCCGATCCAGTAGATGGTGGACCTTGCAGAGCCTGGTCATCCCCGGTGTCGACCATAAAAAGCTAGGACCAAATATCAGTCAAAGATCTGTCCGAAACATGCTTGCGAATATCTTACATCAGCGTCCGCAAGCGTTGCAAGCTGCGCCTGCTCATCTTCATCGCTGTCCTCTTCCACACCTGAAAATGCACCCGTGCCGAATGTCTTAAGCTCTTCTTTGAAGCCTGCAGCGTCGCCGAATACAAGTCGCTCCAGCTCCAGCTCCGTCTCGTCCTTCTCTTCGGACTCTGCTTCGCTCATGACTTCGTCCTCGTCCTCGTTCTCAAAGATCTCTTCTGCATCCTCCTCATAATCCATGTCCGCAGTCCGGTCCCCGTCCATGTCTGTTAATGTCGCAATGCAGGCGCCCTCGCCTCTTATGTCGAAATACAGAGGAGACGCGGATAGATCCTAAATGCTGTCGCGCTACATTGGTGCTGATAGTAGAAATTCTACATCATCAATCTCAAATTTTGTCGGAGATATCGCTACACCTACTCCATACGGGCTTAATTTGCCGACGCAGATCACCGTTGAACCTTAAAATGACGATCAAGCCCTGAAACGGGACGACTTGTTTCAAATGTTTGTCATCAGCATCAGGGGCACCTGTTCGTATTGCTACGTCTGTCCTCATATTCCATCTGCTCTGAGGACATGGATAGTACCACGTGCATTAGTTTCAAAGCACTGTGATTTTAATCAATCCGCTCTCAAGATGGTGGATACCAGCGCCCTCTCCCCAAACGGCAACCTCCAGACCGCGATCAACAATGATGGCGACAACCTGGCAGAAGCCCTATACGACCCAATCTCTGGAGCCACCACTGAAGATGACGAGCCGGTCTTGCGTCTCAATTCTGCTGGTCGGAAAGGAAGTGTGACGCTAGAGAAGACTGGCAAACGAGGTCGTTACATCTTGACAGCAGATGATCCCGAAATTCGAGGCATTTTGAAACGGGCATTGGCACGCGAAGAAGAAGATGCTTCAGGCAAACGGAAAAATGTCGTGCGTGACATCCTATTCACAAGACGATTCACTGCCTTTGATCGCCAAAATGTATCGAACACAGATTCACCCTTCTTTGGTTTCTTTGTACTTTTCTGGATTGTTATGGCTTTCATGTTGATAAGAGTCGCTGCAAAGAATTGGAAAGACTACGGGAGCATACTTGGAAGTAATGAGATCATGAAATTAATGTTTGGGCGTGACATTATCGTCCTGGCCGTGAGCGACGGCGTGATGTGCGCAATTACAGCACTAGGACTTGTATACCAGAAAATGATACTAAAAGGTGACCTCGATTGGGACAAATCTGGTTGGATCATACAGCAAGCATGGCAGACCTTCTACCTCTTTGCCGTTCTTTGGTGGGCATGGTTTCGAGATTGGCCATGGACACACACGATCTTTATTGTTCTCCATGCTTTAGTCTTTTTGATGAAGCAGCATAGCTACAATGCATACAATGGGTATCTGTCTGTTGTCTTCAAACGAAAGATGATGCTTCAACGAAAATTGGAGCAGTTAGCCACCATGAAGCCCGACGGCACTCCTCGAGACTTCACGACAGGCCTCAAGCCGCCCGCGGAAAATCCTACCGTTCGCCATCGAAGGCTACGCTCCCTCCCACGCCAGGAGTCTTATGTCAATACACCCATGGAAACGGATCTGGCCGATGACACAGCAGAGCTGGCCTCTATAGCTAGTGCCATTGAGTCGGACGAGTCGCTCGATCCCGGCCAATTCACCCTCTTCAATCGCATCATTCGCCGCGAGCTGTCTATGCTTGAGACCGAACTGCGTGGCAAGTGCTCTCTCACCGAGAACCACTACCCGCACAACCTAAATCTCAAGGACTTCGTCGAGTGGACTTTCTTTCCCACCCTCGTCTATGAGCTCGAGTATCCACGCGAGGAGAAGATCAATTGGGCTTATGTTGCCGAGAAGACCGGAGCCGTCTTTGGTGTCCTGGCTGTAATGCAGATCATCTCCCAAGCCTACATATACCCTGTTGTCGCCTCAACTATAGGCAGCAGCGCTCTACCACCATCTCAGCGCCTCAGTCTTTTCTTGTGGGCATCTCTGGACTTGCTGTTCCCACTACTCCTCGAGCAATTACTGACGTGGTATTTAATATGGGAGTGTGTGCTGAATGTTCTCGCTGAGCTGACTGGCTTCGCTGATCGTGGCTTTTATGGTAGGAGACCACCGCTCAATCCAAGCCCTGCAAGCATTCTAACATCTTCTTCAGGCGCATGGTGGAACTCCGTCGACTTCGGCGAGTATGCTCGCGACTGGAACCGTCCTGTCCATAACTTCCTGCTGCGCCATGTCTACAACACCAGTATCGCCTCACACAAGTTGAGTAAGTGGCAAGCTAGCCTGGCTACCTTTGCCCTGAGCGCGTGTATCCATGAACTTGTCATGGCGTGCCTATTCAGGAGAGTACGAGGCTATCTGGCTGTGGCACAATTGATGCAGGTTCCGCTCGTGGCTGTCGGGAGGGTCAAGTTCATGAGGGAGAGAAAGGTGTTGGGAAATGTGGTGTTTTGGATCGTACGTTCACCTAGGACATTGCCAACATTGGTACAGATATTGGGCCTCTGCTGACACTTTGCTGCAGGGAATGTTCTGCGGACCGTCTTTTCTTGTGTCTGCTTACCTGATCATCTAGCGACGGCATCGTCTGCATTTACATAGCGTGGAAAAATGTATAGACTAGATATGACGACCGCATTTACAGGAAAACGGGGCACACGTCACACGCGCAGGCAGCATGCAAAGTAAGGACAGTTATTGCCGTAAAATAAATGACATGCGAATCATGTCGTCTATCTGCAGAGCTCGAGGTCTAGCACGTAGTATCCTGAACGCCTCGCTAAAATCAGATCCTGCCCACAATGTAGCTGACATGCCAAGTTCAGCTTGAAGTCATCTCAATTCGATACCTCAATACACCGAACACTGGCCTTTTGAGTCGAATGCTTGCGCCATCATATGCTGCATGGCCGTGTAGTGGTAGAGGATGCCTCCGAGAACCGCCAAGTGCCACAAATTGTGTGAACCACCAATATAGTCAAAGAGTCCTGGGTACCATCGTTCCGGGCACTTGAAGGCATAGTTTACAGCTCCAAGTAGGTATGCTGCCATGCTTCGCCAGAGCGGGTTGTAGAAGAAGACGACCCAGTCCCAGCCTCTCGTGTAGGTGAGCTGGAATACTGGGATGAACCCGGTGGCAGCGAGTGTGACGTAGAACGCAACACGAAGCCATGCCTTGTCAGCTCGATTGAAGTATGGATGCCATGGCACAATCGTACCGCCAATGCCGAGAACTAATGTGAACCCCATGTATGTCCAGCGGCTGATCGGATCACAGTAGAAGGCGGTATATTCTGTCGTCATAATGCTGCTGGCGACGAGCATGGAGATACCGGTGTAATCCACACATGCGAAACGCTCCATTAGTGGTTGGTCAGAAATGCTGCTCATTGTGTGCCAAAGTGTCGAGCATATCAGACATTTTGCAGCCGCCACGAAGAAGACTCCAGCTATAAGCACATCCGCCTTCGTGCTCATGTGAAAGATTGGTGACGAGGGATAGTAGTGAAATGCTATTCCAGCAACAATTATGAGCCCGATCAAATGTGTCCAAATATTGACCGTCTCGTTGGATAACCCGACCATACTGCGTATGCATTCCAGCTTGCTCTTATGGAACCGATATCCTTTGAGAACATGTGGGTTGACTCTCCACGGTTCTGGCAGGTCTGCATACGTTATCAAACCATGCTTGCGCGCGGATATGACAGCCTCGTCAATCTTGATCCGAAGAGCTTCTTTGGCACGTTTCGCAACTTCCACCGGATGTGTGACGACCTCCATGGCCTTTTCAAGCCCAGAATCGACCTCGCGCTTCACTTCTGACATGAACTCTCCTGCCGCAGCGAGGCTAGAGTCTCGTGTGGCGTACGCTCGAACCTCAAAATCCTGTAAAACACCATCCATGATCTTCACGGCTTCCTGCACTTTCAGCTCTAGCGTTTCCTTTCGCGCTAGAGCATCCTTGTACCATTCCCGCTTCTCCAGCTCATCGACAATGATCTTGGCACGGCGCCGACCTGCACCAATGACTTCGTCCGAGACGTTGTAGCATGATTCCCGTATGCGTCTCAATGTCGACAAGGCAAAGCCTACACCATCGTCCATGCTAAGATGTCCATATTCTCCTTCTAAGAAGTCAAGCCGTAGTGATAATGATTCGAGAAATGTGTCGATGAGAAGGGTGATGTTATCTTGGTCTGTGACGGACAGTTTTCGAGGGATATATGAGGAGTGACGCCGCCGCTGTCGTAGATCGCCACGGGATGGTGTCTGAATGGAGGTTGATGTCTCAAAGGCAGGTTCTTCGAATGGCGCCGTAATCGTGCTGGTGGTACATGATAGCACCATGGTAGGCGGGTTTCTGTGAAACAAAGCCTTCAGTGGCAGTACTCAGTAGGCTTTGATCGACCCTGAAGTGTAGTGTCGCTGAGTCCCCCCGCGGGCTTATTCACAAAGATGGTGGTGCTGGAGTTGAGCTAACTAGGCGTTATATGCTGTACTATAAGGGAATGTCAGTCATCGCGGAATCCTAATACTATCTACCCAGCAGAGCAAAGATCGGGGACGAATGAATGGATTTGTAGAGGGGGCGTGGAAGTGGCGTGGAAATGGCGTCAATGTAGTAGCGGTCTGACTCGCGCTGCATTGATCTGCACTTCCCCGCCGAGCCTCCAGTCGAGATCAAATCAAGCATTCGCAAGTCACAACGCTGTATTCAGTCATCACACGCAGAACAGCAGTCCTAGAAAAGACCTTGCGGGGAGTGCCGCGAAGACTCAGATTCAGACTGTGTTCACAGTAGCCGCAAAACAGCAACATTCAGCTTCTCAGCACGCGGACCCCCAGTAAACATGGATATGGACTTCGCAGACTCAGCATCAACTTCCCACAGTCTTGTAACAGATGTCTTTCTTCGCTCAGTCCTAGAGACGACGCAAGCCGCACGCCTCGCAGCCCTCAACCTCCTCGAAGTCTCCAACACAACATCATCACAATCAGCATCTGAAGCTGCATCTCCTGGGGAAGCATCTCCCGCACACGCAGAAGGTTCAGCAAGTCCTGTACCAGCCTCAATCGCGCAGGCTCTGGCAATATCGCGTGCACAAAAGCCACTCTTCGCACATCTGGCAAATCTCCGTGCACAGAATAGACGTCTTGCTCACGTTGTCCGGGACACGAAAGCACTCACCTCGGAGTCTCGAGCGGAGGTTGACACATTGCATTTGAGCTTGCAGAACCTGTACTATGAAAGCAGGCATCTAGCTGGAGAGATCGCAGCTTGCGAGGAGTATGATCATCCTTACCGGAAGTTGCCTTTGATCGGTGAGGAAGAGTTCTTGCAAAAGCGATCAGAGTGGCAGGAGAAGCGGTATGCACGGACGGCGATTGAGGACGCAACAGAAGGGCGAACAGGCAATGCGGACAACACGAGTGAAAAAACCATGGAAGAGCAAGGTGATGTTGCGCAGACAGAGGATGAGTCGGGAGAGGAGGCGTTTATGAAAGCTAGGATACGGGACGAGCATCAGGAACGACTGCAACTGGAAGAGCAACGGAAGAAGCTGGTTGCCCGGAAGATGGAGCTCGTGAAGGAGAATGCTAAGAGGAAAGAGGAGCTTGGAAAGCTTGATAAAGAGCTTGAAGCATTCATAGAGGCAGCAAGGCCGATACAGAAGACTTTTGAGACTGTTTGGTAGTGGAAGTATGATTGTCGAGGACTATTTCGACTCGACGCAGCATCAGCCATAGTCTAGGTTTATGCTCCGTTGTTTACATCCTCGTCCTCCGCTGGCTCGAAAGCAGCATCTCAACCACCGATCGAACAACACGTATAAACGACCACCTCTTCAGACCGATCAGACTGTACAACATTTTGCTGGAGAAGTCTCGGGGAGGGCACCGTCGGAAGGTTTTCATATGCCTTCCCGGTCTGTACTCTAAACGCACCACAATGAAGAGTAAAGAGTGTAGAAGAAGAATAACATGAAAGAGGGTATGTTCGTCAAACCGAACCACGCGAGCGCCCACCACACGGAGCGCCAACGTCACTTACTCGGGGTATCAAGCCCGAGCAAGCGAAAGGAAGGGAAGAAGATTTTGCAATATATATTTTCTGTGAAAAACCTGACAGTGAGCACACCATTGATCTCATGCCCGTAGCGCAAGAGGTCGTCCCTGTGGAGCAGTGACTTGCCCTCGCGCGAACAGGCAGGAGGTAAAGGTGTATCACCAACACGGAGTTATATAGGTCTTTCGCCGCACGAAGAGGAAAAGAGAAGAAGAGGAAGACGCGACAGGAAGGACGAGTTTTGTCGACGCGCAGTGGGTCCTGCTATCGATTGCGCAGGGCTGAAGATATTTTGTGCACGACTTCTGAGCAACAATTCGAGATTTCTTCTGCATGGCCTATGATGAACTTTCAATTTAATATAATAGGAAGAGACTGACTGCTTTCTCATGAGAGCATGATTACACAAGACACACTTCTGAGGCCTGTCACAATGGGTTGAGGTTGACCAAAATTCAGGCCCAATATACACTCTGTACGGTGAGATATTTGAACAGGATAGAGTATTCAGATTCCGGAGGCACGCTCCCTGAATCTATCGATGTGTGCTGCTGTTTTGGAAAGAACAAGCCGAATGGCAAAGTGACGGAACATGAGTCTGTGCAGTATTCCCGCGGCACCCTCCTCAGAAGGATCTTCAGACTTATGTTT
>Ga0268246_10000448_pt1 | contig 18052 bp, 13 predicted proteins | sample AgamicOrSfe_FD_200242 | JGI IMG/M metagenome (GOLD analysis project Ga0268246, IMG submission 200242) | Agave microbial communities from Guanajuato, Mexico - Or.Sf.e (v2) (version 2) | ecosystem: Host-associated > Plants > Phyllosphere > Phylloplane/Leaf | place: Guanajuato, Mexico | collected...
GAAAGTCGCCACAATGCAAGACCCGCTGTATGCGAGATTTTGCGCCATTGTTGATGACCTTTTCATACAGGTAAAGGGAGCTACCAGGACAGTGATTCGCTGGAATCATCGTCACAAACACGCCTTGTGTACCTGGCACCTCGACCTTTTGCTCAAAGTCAAGTCCGATCACATATTTCGGGTCGACGCGTAATTGTTGTTTAACAAGGTTAGCAGTAACCCGGCTGCAATATATAGGCCCATGTGTCCAGGATGATGTCAGGCCGATGTAGTGATCACTGTGAAAATGACTGAGAAAGTAAGCGTTACAGCCTTTGACTGCACCATAACGAAAGGCATCTACACAGATGTAGAATCCTGGCAATATCTTGTAAAACGGACATGTCCTTGTATAGGCCGGCTTTCCCCTCGACGCATGTTCGGCGGCCGCAGCTGTTGCCCACGCAAGCTCTTCATTATTTCCCGACATCAGCTTGGAAAAGGCTGTTGAGTCCGTTTCAGCCGTGCCGAAGGTGAAGGGATTCTCTTGACCAGCTTTTGCAGCTCGAACTAGACGTCTGAATTTTGCTGAAGCAGGTTGAACTGCTGCCTTGGACTCTGGCTCCTCTTTCACAGCGATCCTGGGTACAGGAAGAGGTGTCGGATTGCCATCGAGACAGTGGTTAACATGTACCGAAGCTTCCTGGTCGCTCAGACCCGCGAGATTACTGGCACATATTGGACAAGCAGGAATACCATTTGGCGGTCCGTCGTCGAGAGGTTCCTCCTTGATCGAATCAGGCCCATACTCTTCTCGAAAGTCATCAACCTCATCGTCGACTCCACCTTCTAGCATCTCGAGCCTCCGCTGCTCCTTTGCGAACCGTCGCTCACTGAACTCCTCACCTCCAGCATATTCCTCGTCAAAGTCCTCATTTCCCTCGTAGTCTCCAAACTCGTCCTGTTCTGCGTAGCTTGTGCCTTGACGTAATAGACCTGGCGGATATTCTTGCGTGATATCTTCTGTGTCTTCTTCCACTTGCTCCTCTTGGTCCGCCGACGGTTCTTGCTTGATTGCGACGACCTCATCCTGCACTCCTGCACCCAGTGATGTGGCGTCCGTCTCTTCTGATCCTTCCTTGTCCTCCTGATCAGCAAGTATCTCGTCCTCACTATCCGAGTCGTCCAGGAAAGGGCCAGCACGCTTTGTCTTGCTCTCGTCAATCACTCCCGCCTCGCTCCTCTGACGCTCGACGCCATCCGCTTCGCCATTCAGCTGTAAAGGCCTGCCAGCACTTTGGTCTACCTCCACCTCGTGTCCCGCACTCACAGAGCCTTCCCGCGATGCATGCGAAGTCTTCCGTCTCTTGCTCGACATGCCAGACTCATGAAACCTTGTCTCCTCATCCTGTGATGTTTCCCCGTCCTCTTCCTGTATCGTGTCACTTTTCGCCAGGTTACCGAATCTCTTGGTTGTCGAGCTTTTCCGACTCCCCGCATCAACAACAAAGAGCGACTCATTCGCCTCCGACACTTTCCTGAAAAATGCCATTATATTACCATTGTTTTTCTCCGGGAGCTTTGCCTTTGCGTTCTTTGGTACTTTCGTGGTCTTTGCAACTGGCGACGGTGCAGCTTTAGCCGCTGCTTTTGCCGCCGTAGAGTCCATTGCCCTAGTCTTAGGTGGCATTGTTTGTGCTATCGTAAGCGGGAATGCGGTACTGGTCGAAGGAGGTGGTGATGGAGCTCGGCCAGCGCTTGGCTTGAGCTTGTCTTCGGAGTCTCTAGCAGCATTCTCGCGGGGGTTGCGGAACATAGTAAGGTAACATGCTTCCCTGTATCGAGGTTTAGTGTATCTGATGTTAAGATGAGGACCTTGATGTCGTTGTTGCTGCATGAATTGTCCCTTGATTGACATGTGAATTTGCCACCATCACGAAACCGCGTTCGAGTCTGAACGCATCACGATATACCTATGTGACAAGATCGAAGACGCTGAGGTTATGAATCGTAAAGTATCGTATTGCCTATAACCCTGTACTAAACCTAATTACATGGAAAAGGCAAAGACGTCCAAAGCAAAAGAAGGGGGTATCCGCGAAGAAAGGAAGAAAAGAAAACATTAAGCCTGTCCTGCCGTGCATTACCGTCCCGTCTTTCTTGTTCATCCTCCTCTTCGTCCTCGTTCTCTTTCTCCTGCTCGTGGTCTTCCTCCTCTTCGTTCTCTTTCTCGTGCTCGTGGTCATCCTCTTGCTCATCCTCTTACTCTTCTTCGTCCTCTCACTCCACAGCTTCCACGCCATCAATGATCATCTCCACCTTCTCCTCGCCATCCGCCCGACACGTCGACACCAGCCAGCCAGCCTTCCCCAAGCTCGCTCACAAGACCGCCGGCCCACCCGGCTGCACCCTCATAATAAGCCCCTGTCTCTCATGAGCCCCGCTCAATCCCTCAAATTTGCCATATCCCCCTCCTCCCCCTCCTCCTCCATACCCAGCATTTCCACTCCCTCCATATGGTCCGTATCCCTTCGCATATCCACCTGCACCACTCCCCATCCCATATCCATTACCACCACCACCACCACCACCACCTGCACTATCAACTCTGTTCCTTCCATATCCATATCCATTCCCATATCCATTGCCATTACCATTTCCATTACTGCCTCTCCGGGTATAATCCCCACTAGCACCTCTAGTATACTCTTCACTCTGCCGTCCAAACTGCAATTCCTTCGCCACGCTCATCTCCTGCTGCCTTTCCCTCCCCATATGTCCATAACCGCGCGTTGCTGCTGCTGCGGGTGGGAGAACCTGGGATGTCTGGACCTGCGTCTGAGGCTGGAAATTGGGATTGGGAGGGGGATTAAAGTCGAGGAGGGGTATTGCTTGTCCTTGCGTTTGCATCGGCGTATATGTCTGGCCTTGAGATCGTGTTGGCGTAGGTGAAGTAGAAAGCGCACGTTCGCGCGCCGCGAATGCGTTGGGACTGCCACCAAGACCAGCACCAGCGACGGTTCGTGTGTTGCCATCGCCATACAAACGTCCCGATGCAGGCGCAGGCGCAGGTGTATAGGGTCCTGTTTCCGTAAAGCCATCATACCTGCCAGCCGCACCGCCTCCCACTCGCGCATACGCAGGATTGACCGGACTCGGCATGGCCTCCGCGCCCTGCTGCGAATCCCTCAACCTCCTCTTCGTCATGGGTATTCTCTCCGTCTTCCTCGCTTGCAAAAACCGGCTCTCGTCCTCCTTCTTCCTGTCACCGCGGCCAATACGGTCGATGTTGAGATGCGAATGTCCGTCCCGCCCAGTCAGTCTGCCGAGGACGTACCGACCGCCTTCAGCCTCGGCCTCCCTCGCTGTCGTCGCAGCAAGTAGCCGCGTCGCCATCTCCACTTTCGCATTCTTATGTCCCGACCTCGCTCCCGCGCCGCGATCGGGCCCGCGTTCGCCCAGAAGAGGGGACGCGTACAGGAAGGAGAATTGCTCCGCCAGCGTCGTGACAGCGTGCGGGAGGCGGCGCTTATGTGCCGTCAGCACGATTAGCGGCGTGCTGAGGGCGAGCAGGCCAAGGAAGACACAGAGGGCGTAGTAGCCTGCCGGATGGACCGAAACGCGAACGGATTGTGTTGGTATGTAGAATTGGGATCCGAAGACGCCGCCGGCCAAGATGGGGAGAGAGGCCGCGATTAGAGTGAGCAGGGAGAACCAGGCGACGAGGTGGTGGCCGGCGAGAATGGCGGAGAAAGTGACGCTGAATGGTAGGCGGTAGGGGTAGTCCAGGAGGAGGGAGTCTTGGGCATGTGAACCATGTTCCGATGAAGTCGAGAGAGAGGCGTAGGGTTGCAGGCGTCGGTATGCATAGTCGATGGACAGCCAGCCGAGAAATAGCAGATGCGCGAGGAGGGCGGGCATGAAGCTGTAGAAGAAGTTTGTGCTGCTGAAGCCGGCTGCGTCGGGCAGGACGGGGAGGCGTGGGTTGAAACCGTACATTACAGCCTGTTTGACGAAAGAGGCAATAAGGAAGGCCAGGTAGAGGACAATCGCTGCGATTGCCCATAGGAGGGCGATGGATGGCTTGAGGAACCATGGTAGGTATCGCGTGCGGTGAGAGTACTCTTCGGTACCTTTCTCTGGGTTCGTGATGCCGCCGGCGTGACCATTCTGACCATTGTGATGAGTAGCTGGGGCGAAGCGATCTTGCTTCTCGTTGTTGAAGGCAGGGTTGTTGTCACCATACTCTCGGACATGACCACCTTCTTCAGAAATACCGTACCAGATGTCGTTTGGCTTCTGAGTGGTAGTCCAATAGCCTAGTCTGTCGGAACGATGTCCCAAGTGTCCTTGAAATACCTTGCCGTTCTCGAAGTACTCGGACCCTTCGTAATCTTGGATGATATTTGAACGATCAAGCAGAGTGATGAGGTCAGCAATGGAACGAGGATCCCATAGTAGTCCAGTACGTTGTCGCCACAACCATACTGCAAGTACAACAAGGGCAACCAATTGCAGGAAGTACAGCGCGAACAAAGTCCAGACAATTCCCTGCACTGCCGTCCACCGCCAAGTTCCATTCCCAGAGTAAATATCTCCATAGAAGTAGACGTTGTACAAGCATGCCAGAAGTGGTATCGTGAAGATCTGCAACCAGAAGATGATCATGGCAACACCGATGATGGGTTGTTTGGCCTTGAAGTAGAAGGTCTTGGGAGTGAGGAAGTCTGTTGGCTGGACCTGCATCAGAGGACCTTGAGATCTGATCTTGCCTTCTGATCTCCTCGACATTGCCATGTATGGAGCAATACGTTGGAGTGCGATCTGGATCTGGAATAGCCACAACAAGAGTATCATGCCGAGGAGTGTTGGCAGGTATTTGAAGACGAACCATCGTCCACCGCCGAAAGCCGTGTATGCGTAGAGTCCGTCGTTGAAAGCTGAATAGATGCCACTGAACAACAGGCCAGCCAAGAAGAGTGTGACCAGGCAGACGTAGAGACCCAGCCAAACGGGGCGCAGGATACCAGGGAGGAAGTTGAGATCCGGGTCTTCATTGTCATAAGGAATGACCACATCAGGTGTTTGTGGCAATGCTGTCACTGGGGGAGGCCCATGGGGAGACCCATAGTTTGTGTTCTCCTTGATAACTGCAACGCGCGGCGCGGTCGCGACTCGTGGTGCCATGTCTGAATATAGCTCATAACGCTGGACGGCAGGTGTTTGAGTCACTTCCACTGGCTGCAGAAGAGCTTGTCTGTCTGCCGCATTGTTGTCTGCATCCCATCTTGTTCGTGGAGATTGTCTCACACCTCTGCTAGCATTGTCTGGACCAAGCTGATCAAGCGCATATCGAACTGCCTCACCCTTGTCGGCATCAGGAGTGACATCGCCAGCAGTCGGATCAAGTTGACTGTATCGCGGTCCTGAAGTTGTAGTAGAGCCAGGTATCGTGGAGAGCATGTGGCTCTTTCCGTTGTCGCCAGAGTTGCCCAGCAGATTCCTTTCAACATGTCCACCAGTATCATCCAGCAAACCTCTTCTCGCAAGGTCGCCCGAGTCCTCCAATAGATTCAGGTTCAAATTCAGCGGATCGCCCTCTCTTGCTTCATACTGCAATCGATCCCAAATCACCTGTGTATGCGGCAGGAAACTCTCCACACCAGGCTCGCCTTCAGCATGTATTTCATCGTGGTGGTGTGTAGGCGGTATAGGGTTCTGAGGCGGCGTGGGTGATCGCTCCATTTCGCCGCGTAGACTAGGGTGGATGTCGCTGGGAGTGAGGTTCAGTCGACTGTTGTCGCTGTGCGATGAGGTTGGAGGTGAGCGCGTGGAGGTTGAGTTGTAGCGGCCAGGGTGTGCTACATATGAATGAAGGCTGGAGGCAGCGACGACTCTAGGTCTATTGACTGTTTAGGAGAATGTGAATTAGTTGTGTTGTAGGCAGGCAGGCAGATCTACTGTAAGATCGTGCGTACAGTGAAGTGAAGTGAAGTGAAGTGAAAAAAATGAAACGAAGGGAGAGAGCTAACCGTCGACTTGCCCTAGTACAACAGGCACAGTATCATTGTTGGCCATGCGTAACTTACGCGCCGAGGTTACACAGAAAGCGCAGCTGCAGGGAGAGTCAAGGGAGAGTTGGAAGTGGGCACAAGGAGCTCGCTGGCGGTAAGGCAAAGGTCATGCTGCAGTCATGGTGCATGAAGCGATCGTTGTTGTCACGAGGGATGAGGAATCTCGAAAACCCCACAGCAGATCTAACTGCAAAGGTCGTTGCTCAAAGGATGGAAAGCGGCTGGGGTGTTGTGCCAAGCCCTGCCCCGAGATATGCGCTGAATTGCCCTGTTTCAAACTCATGCAACGTGACGTTTTGACTGCAGCTTTCTCGTCTACCTACTACTAGCTCCCTCGCTTCTCGCTTCGTAACCGTCGCGCTCCTTCATGTCTGTGCCTTTGATAATGCACAAATGTGATAGTGATAGCATCATCATTCATAACAAGCTGAGCCTCAGGTCTACAAAGTAAACAACGAATGCTCCGTGACAACGCCCGCCATGCGGACCGAAAGTGGAGGCGGCGATCGGTGTATGAGTTTAAGCTTCTGTTCACATGGGTGGATGCCTGCCCTTGTGGCTGAACAGCGGCTCCTTCCGGCTTACTACATACACCGCGACCATTATTCTGGCCAGAAGCTTTGCACGTAACGATTGTAAGCACTAGCACATTGGGGTCTAAACTGTTTCCACCTCGCTGGAGCATATTGGGGTCTACAGTATAGCTGTATATTGGTGAGCGAGCCACAGAGTGGTATATCTACATGTCTTCCGCTTGCTACCACCACTTTTATTACAGTTAACTCTACGGAGTATCTCTACAGACAATATGGCCATCATGGAACACACTTTCGACACCTCTCGCTATGACGTTCGCCCTGCAACAGCAGCCGATGTTCCAGCAATGGTCGAGCTATACTACCAATCCTTCTACGTCTCTCACCCCTTCTGGCCGATTTTGATGCCACGCGCGGACTCAGTGGATGAATGGTGGAGAGGAACCTTCAAACTAGGTATCGAGAACCCAAAAGCCAGGACATTCCTCGTCATTGATACACAGCCTCGTGAGGAAGCAGTAGGTCTACTCGAGTGCCATGCGCCGGCTTACACAGCATGTTCCAGCACTGACTTCTGCCATGCCAGCAGATCAAAGGTGCCGACGCCGACTCGGTAAATGATGGCGTCGTAGTGAACGAGCATGGCCATCGTGCTGTCGCCTGGTCACGTTGGTGGATCCCCGAACAGAACTGGAAGCACACAGAATGGCCCGAACCACCTGCCGACATGTATCCCGCATTCGCAGGTCCATTCTTCGGCGGCATGGAGCACAACAGGGAGGAACTGCTCAAGAGCACAGCCCATTGGTGTAAGTTTGCTTCTTCAACTCTGATCAAGCGAGTCGCTGACGGTATGATAGTCTTCGAGCTCCTCGGCGTCGCAAAGGGGTATTGGGGACGAGGCATTGCCTCTGCGCTTCTGAATTGGGGATGCGAGCAGGCAGACAAGGAAGGTCTGCAGGTATATCTTGACGCCTCGCCGATGGGAGCGCCCTTGTACACGAAGCGCTTTGGTTTCGTGAGAAGAGCAGATGTGCCTATGCCAGAGGAAGCGAACTTTACCTATGGCTCATATATTCGACCGGTCCGGAAGGTGTGAAATCATCTCAGATAGACCGGTCATCACATTCACATCCAGAACGAGCTTCGTCTCAGCTTTTGAGTCTGCATCAGATGACAAACCAGCTGCTTTTAGCGCTGATGTGCCGATTAAGCTGCTCCATCAAGCGCGATTCTTGAAATTCCTTGAGTCGCTTCTGTACCAATGCTGCTTCTGTGCCCCATTCGCCAAGCCCTTGCTCGGGAATAGCCATGTTAGTTGGATCGACATTACCACCTACAAGAAGGGCAGGGTCGATAGGTGTATGCTCCTGCGTCTTCTGTGCCTGGCTGTTGCTTGGTCCACCAAACCACGTCCATGGACGCCAAATTGAAGTGGAGTCTGTAGAATCCTGACCAGTTCTAGAAACGCCACCGAGCTTCTCGTCCTGCGCAAGAGCCCCTACCATTTTGCTCCAGTTTTCCAATCCAGCGCCGAGACACTGCATGCAGCGCTCCTTGACATCTTCACCCAATCTTGTATCAGCAGCGCCATGCTCGGCGATGCGGACGGCGTCTCGCGTCCAGCTCAGTGCTTCTCGTCGTCGTCGATCTGTGCCGGCACTTCTTTGCTGCGTGAGCGTAGCAGCGTAGAGGATTTCTCCAATGTGGTTCATGAGCGCGGCATCTTCGCAGTCTGACGCTGCTGTACGAACGTATGGCTCGTCGCCACGTGCACCGCCGCCAGGAGTGTCTTCGTCTGGTGACATTTTGGGTCGGATAGGGAGTGAGAAGATCCAGCGGCGCAGACTGGACAAGCTAGTGAGACTGTAGTCTGGTGGAGGAGCTGGGTGGAACTCGTGCGGTGGTGCTGGAGAAGCCGAACGTCTGGCACGAAGAATGGAGAGGTAGAGCGGCAGTGCCTGTAATGGTGATGAGGTTGCTGTGGTAGGATGTGAAGACATGTCTGCCGATGAAGACGACGCTCCGAACCGGGCAATATGGGATGCGTATGCTGCTGCGACCAGTAGGATATTGACAGTGGTATGTGATGCTGTGGACGGAATGATGCCAGTCTTCGGATCTATCAAGGAGGATGTGACAGGTCTCGCTGCGGTTTGAGAAGTCAATCCAGTCACAGGCGCATCCTTCGCGCCGTCGACGGCCAGATCAAGTGCCCACTTGTACAATGCATCTGCTGTCTTGTTGTCACTCTTGTAGTCCAACCACGCCGCATATGCCAGCCCTGCCCTGATCTTCTGCTGCTTGTTCAGTCCTTTCGTCGTCAAGACCTTGCCATAATAGAGCCTCGGATCTTCGAAGACAGGTCTACAGTTTTCTTCCTTCGGGGCTGGAGGACTACCAGGCCATATCGGTTTCGGCCACGGGTTTGACGGTCCAATCATCTGATCTCGTGGAAAGGAAAGCTTTCTTGTAACATCATTTACCCAGTCGTTATTCATTTCCGCTGCTTTTGCCATTCCCATCATTGCCTCAAAATATCCGCGACGCCAGACCTCCGATTGACTTTCGACGTCGAACCCAATCTTTTCCAGGTTCGAAAAGCTCGACACAGGTTCCTTCTCCATGTCTGCCACATCAAGTCCTGGTATCGACCTATCGAAGCTTTCATTTTGCGGTAATGGTTTTCTGTTCGCCTTGAGTAGTGCACCTTCCTCCAGCAGCGCTACAACATTTCGATATCGATTGCCAACTGTAGCCCAATCTGCCACGCCCAGCCCCCCTTCTTCAGCTTCCTCATGCTTTGCTATTCGCCAGACATATTTTGTAAAGTACGACCATTCATCAGGACTGGGATATACGCGATCCAGCCAGTCTTGCCTGAATATAAAGTAGCCTATAGTGCAGCCTCCGACGACGATCCATATCATGATGGTCCAGTAAGCACCAAGCTTAAGCTGGTACACAACCCAGTCGCGGGTCTCGGTGCTGATAGGCCGGATGAAGAGCTGCGCATGTCGTCCTGGCCTGAGCTGCAGAGGGCGGGAGAGGAATGGAAGTTGGGGGCGAGATGTGTTGCGGGCGAGGATATGCGCTGGTCGGCCAGAGGTGAAGACTCGACTTGGGGGTCGAAGAGGGCGAAGAAGGGGTATCCGACGGAGAGGAAGACGTGTGGACTGCATTATGCAGTATGGCGAGTCTAGGTGGCTATCAAGACTGAACTTTTGCCAACGGACGGCATGGGCAACATTTAGCTGGAGAGCTTCGAAGTCATTCACGGATCAGCCGAAGTGGTCCCGTGCTATACTGAATCGTTCCTGACGGCAGACCATTATTATTTCTTCTACTCTATACTCTATTCATTCTCTATGTATTGCAAGTCTGTTCTAGCTCTAGTCTGTAGGGTATCATCCAACTCGCTCTGCCTGACATTGTACCAAAAGGCCTGAGTATCTCTGCATCCCCGTAAATCTAACGCCACCAATTCGTCCTCGATCCATGCTCAATTCTTCTTCTTGTAGATGTCTTGGTTGAACTTGCCAAAGCGATCTCTGCCTTCGGCATCTTTGTTGACGAAGATGGCGCAGCTAGTTCCTGGACAAGGGAACATGGCGAACCCATCCTCACCAATCGTCACTGGATCAGGCTCCCATCCGAGCACATCAGTCCATTGCTCGCCAGCATGCTCTTTGCCGACTGCCATGCGCATCTGGCCCGGCTTTGTGTTCGACATGACAATTGCTAGACCAGCGGGCTTGTCCCATGTCTACAGAGTCCATTAGCATAGAATGACCATAATAGGAGAGTGACTTACGCCATGGCGAACCCAGCCAATAGTGTTTGGGTCGTCCCAGTAGTCGTCTTGGTCGCCGTACGCGTACAACTTGCGAGCAAGAATGATGTCGGAAAGTTTGCCACCACACGACGGTTCCTCTGGGTTCTCGCCCTGCATACCATACCTGAAGAGTTGTGTTAGCTCGAGAAGGTTGTTTCCTGGGCTGGTGAACTATGGCTTACAAGTCTCCATAGAATGGACAAGGGTACCCTGCATTCCTGAGTAAGATGAGACAGTATGCCAGTGGCTTGAAGAACCCTTCCACTGGTGTTTCCACTGTCTGTCCGGGTTGCGTGTCGTGGTTCATGACCACAGTGACAGCGTCCATCGGGCGCTCGGAGACCAGAGTCTTGTCAAACACCTTTCGCAAGTCGGCGTCTTCTTCCGTTGAGATGCGCGAGAAATTGTAGACTAGCGGGGCGTCATAGAAGCAGCATCTGTGATCGAACTTGTCGCCGTAAGCAAGCATTGTAGCCGCATCTAGAGCAAAGATCAGTATATACTGGTGATAAGGCAGTGTGCGCCAATGCCTACCTCCGGACCAGTACTCCCCAACGTAGAAGCGCTCAGCTCCAGTCTCCTTATCGACATGGTGCATAAATTGGTTGGTAAAGCGTTGCGAGAAGTGCTGAATAGCATCGAAGCGGAATCCTGACAGTCCGAACTCTTTCACTACCCATGCGCCCCAGTTGTTGACATCTTCCACAACCTCACCGTGCCTGTAGTCCAGATCCGAGAACATCATCTAGAGCTTCATTAGTTGATGAGGCTAGCAGAGAGCATGGATAGTGCGTACGAAATCTGCATTGCCCTGCTCATCTGCGACGTCGTCGGCCCATCCTTGCTTGTTCTCGCCCAGAATCTTGTAGATGGCGGTTTTTTCCGTTTTTGCATCGTAATCCACACCCGAGAAGTGATTGAAGTTATATTCTTGCTTGCTGTACTTGCCCTTGCGACCAGGGAAAGTGAACTTGGTATACGCCTCGATCTCGTGCGGTTCCGAGATCTCCTTCGTGCGATCTGTAAAGTCAGTATATCGATGCCAGAGAAGATTGAGTCTTGACCGCCATACCGTTCTCGTCCACATCAATAACCTCGAAGGTCTCCTTGTCATCTGCACCGGCCTTGTGGTTCAAGACAGCATCCAGGTAAAGGCCCACTCCAAGTTCTTTTGCCTTTTTGCTCAACTCGAGCAGCTCTTCCTTCGTGCCCCATTTGGTACGCTTGCCATCTTTCTGATCAAACTCGCCCAGATCCCATAAGTCGTAGATATCGTATCCATTCCCCTGGTTGCTGCTGGCTTTGCACGCAGGAGGAATCCAGACGTTGTCGATACCGATCTCCTTCAGGCCTGGGAGTGCCTCGAGGAGTCGCTTCCAGTGATTGCCATCGGCAGGAACCTAGATTTCAAATTCTATGAGCACTATATCGCGCGATGCGGTTGAAGTCACGAGTACGCACATTCCACTCGAAGCCTTGGAACATGGTCACATTCTCAGGTGTGGGCTTCTTTTCGTTATCGCCCTTGCTGTTGCCATTGACACCATTTGTTTCTTGCCCCATGACGGTGTATCGTATCTCTGTTCTGTAAATGAGAGTGAGGTGGTCAAGAGCACAGTTGACACAAGAACGGAGGGAGTGAAAAGGAAAGGCGGTGAAGACGAAAGGACGCGACAAGAAAACAAGATCTACTCGTCTACCCCAGCCCTCATAATAATAACCCTCCCCCACACTCAACATACGTCACATTCCTGCCATGTTTTTCCCACGTTCGGCCTCGACGTCCTGCAGCCAATCAGATCTGTATCAGCGTTACACGCATTCGCGCATGGCAATAGATTGCGATAGCGACAGCGATATCAGCAGATGTCTAGATGCTCGCAATCATGTAGTATCGTAAATTGCTGTCACAGGGAAGGTATGAGCTTGCAGGATGGGAATTCCGTTTCAGCATGATAGATCGCCGAGATCGACAGGGCTTTTTGTAGATCAACGACTCGCGTTCCGTCCATACAGCATACCGCACTCGTCCTGTACCTCAATCATAGTATAGCTGTACATTCAGTAGTGCCCATAGCGAGGTGAAGACTCTTCAGTGCATGAGCATCTCTTCTATCAAGATGTCAACATCAGCACGAGCCACTACTTCTACTTGCTTGCGACTATCATCTCGCCGACAAGTACTTCGATCCAACTCCTCATCATTTCATCCAGCACAAGCACAGTCCTTTTCAGTCCTGCGCCGGCCACCTCCCAGCTACGAAGGCCATGTACCGCTCACCACAATCGAACGAGGTGCACTCGCCATAGGGTCCGCATTCGGTTCATTGATAAATCCTCGTAGAGGAGGTAAGACTTACTGCGACGCTCGAATTTGCAATACTAATCACTTCAAGACCTCATAGCATCACTGGGCGAGGCCACTGCAACACCATACTTTATCTACCGTCTTCGCGATGCTATGCTCGCGAGCCCCACAGGTCGTCGCATACTCCGCGACCGTCCTCGAATAACCTCCCAAACAATGTCAATGACCTACCTACGGACCCTTCCAGATAACACTGTTGGCCGAAACTACGCCGCCTGGCTCGATCGTGAAGGCGTCAGCCCTGACACACGAGATACTGTCAAATACATCGATGATGAGGAATGTGCATATGTCATGCAGCGGTACCGGGAGTGCCACGACTTCTACCACGCGCTTACTGGATTGCCCGTCATGGTGGAGGGCGAGATTGCGTTGAAAGCGTTCGAGTTTGCGAATACCGTGCTGCCGATGACCGGGCTGAGTTTGTTCGCGGTGTCGAGGCTGAAGAAAGCTGAGCGTGGCAGGTTCTGGGAGACGTATTTGCCATGGGCGTTGAGCAATGGGTTGAAAGCGGAGGAGGTCATCAACGTCTACTGGGAAGAGCAGCTCGAGAGGAGTGTCGACGAATTAAGAGCGGAGCTGAACATTGAGAAGCCGCCAGACTTGAGGGAGACGAGGAAGATGCTAAGACAGCAGCAGAAAGCTGAGAAGGCAGCTCGAGAAGCCAAGGAGAGGTTGGGCGCATTGAGTTCGCAGAGCGCGTAATGCTAATATGCCTGTGATGACCGTGACAATAAATAATCAAGACTTTTTTGTCCAGCTCCACGGCCTGTTGAGCCATCTCCCTCCTGCATGCGCCTGAAACTCCAGTAATGTCAATCACTATGATCTTCCTTTCCTACATATCAAGCAAGTCTTCGAGATCATCATCGTCCCACCGCCCTCCTGTCTTCTTAACCACAACCTTTTCCTTCTGCTGCTCTTTCTCGCTCAGGCCGTTCAGAATCTCTTTCAATTGGTCTTCCGTGATCTTCTGCCGTAACTGTCCAGACCGAGCAAGCATGATAAGTCTACTCTCGACATCGTCTGCGCGGGATGCTTTGACCAGACGGATGCGGCCGAGACGATCAGCGGCTTCTGGTGTCAGAATTTGGGAGAGGATGGAACTGCGTTGGTCGGCTGGGGCGTTGTCAATCTCGATTTCTGTGCGCAGCGCGTAGTATGCTCAGAATCATGATGAATTACCTTCGCGCTGTCTATAGTTTCTTTGTCAGTCGTCATGCGACCATTGCTGCTAGTCCGAACCTACCTCTTCTGGTCTTCTTGTCCTTCACCTTCCCCACCTCCGCCTACTTGCTGGAGCTGCTGCATGCGCGCACGCCGTATCTGTGAGAATCAGCGACTAGTTCAATATGATGCCGACATCCTTACGTCTTCGAGATCCTGGTCTGACATATTGGCGAGTACTGTACTAGGATATGGTCTGGGCAGAAATCCTACGGCACTCTCCCGAAACTCTTCCAAACTTATAGCCTGTGAATGAAGTTATGTTGTTGATCTGCATACGCGAATGAGGCTTGTTTCAGGTTGTCTCCGGAGAGCACCCCGCTCGAAAGAAAAAAGGTGAAACGCCCATCCAATCTCTCCGCCGAACACAGTCCATGACCTGGATATTCTCGACATAAATCACACGACACTTTCGACACTGGACCTTCTTTCTCAAAACGCCTCTGGCACATATCAAGGACCGAACGCTTGAACCTGCTTCTGCCTGTGCCTCTGCTTCTGCCTCTGCCTCTGCCTCCGCTGCCGCTACTGCTGTGCCCATCGCTTGATCCAGCTCTGCGGAGCGCGCCGCACAAATGCTCATAGAAACTCTAGTGTACTCATCCTCGGCACCTCCCACCGCGACCTCCACAAACAATGCGCTCCTCAAAGACGCCGGCGTCTTCGTCCAGACCTACCAACCGAACTCTCAACTTATAACAACCTTCAAAAAGTCTCGCACGAACCCGAATTGCCTTGCCTACTCATCCACCCACATCTTCGCCGCGCAAGCCAGTAGCTCAACAGTCCACGTCTACAACATCGAAAAAGGCAACCAAGAAAGCACAATACCCTTTCGCGTGCGGATAACGAGCATCGCGTTATGCTGCGCAGATAGTGTTCTCGCACTGGGTACGGCAGAAGGTGCAGTCATACTATGGGAGCTACACACAGGGCGGCAAGTGTCGACTCCAGCCTCACATCTGGGAGCTGTGACATGTTTGGCATTGGACATGAGGAGTAACTTTCTGCTGTCTGGTGCGGATGATTCGAACATTCTGGTGTGGTCGTTGTTGGATCTGCTCTCTTTCCAGACAGACGCACATGGCGTGCATGAGGTCACGAAACCAAGACATACATTATCAGCACATCGCGGGCCTATCACAGCACTGAAGACTGGTCATGCAGGCGCAAGTGCGTCAGGTGACATTGCCATCTCTGCGTCGAAGGACGGTAATGCCATCATGTGGGACTATGTCTCGGCAGAACAACTACGAATATTCCTTCTTCCCTCGGTGGCGCTGTGTTTGGAGATAGATCCAGCAGATCGCGCATTCTATGCTGGTTACAATGACGGCAGCATCTCATGCGTCAGCTTCTACTCTGAGACGGCTCTAGAAACGATACATACAGCGAAAAGCACACCAGTCCAGCCACCGCCAGATTCGCATTGGGCGCCGCGATCCGGCACGTCTAATGGCGCGGACGTGTCATCATCACCGGCGTCGACCTATGCGCTCGCATTGACGTACGACGCCACTCTATTACTGTCTGCGCATGCCAATGGCCGGATACAAGCCTGGAACATCGCGACTGGCTCATTCGTCAGAGATGTGACAGTTCAGGCAGGCGCACCTATCACAAATCTTCACTTCCTGCATCCCACAGGCTGGCCAGCGGGCTCACGGCCAAGCACGCAGCATCAGCTTCAGAATGGTGCTTTCAAGGCCGGCACAGTCGTGAAACCACGACAGCAAGACAACAACACTTTATCTGGAGCGTACACATTCCAAGCTGTACTCACAGGTGTGAAGCAAGACCGAGAGATGACAGACATCGAGCGCGCGCTGGAGGCAACATTCTTCTCGGACGACTTTCTGGCAGAGAGTATTCTTGATCTGTCAGTGCCAGTTGAAGTGGCAGGGCGTGGCCGGACAACAACAGAATCACAGGCTAACGCGCGCGAATCAGACTTTGTCCCGATGTCCGCTGACGATACCGTGCATCCATTCCTTGACGAGCGACAGAATCAGGCGGAAGAGATCGAACGACTGCAGAAGCACATCCTATATCTGACGCGATTGGAGGACAAGAAGACGGAGAAGATTGTGCAGTTGACGCAGAAAGTCAAGGATGTGAAGCAGGAACTGGAGGATGAATTGCAGAATAAGGCAGAGAAGGGGTGGGTGAAGAAGAGAGGAAAGGAAGATTTCGGGGAAGGATTGGAGGAGCTGGCGGACGGGTCGATGTATGGGAATATGGAGGATGATGGCGAGGACGGTTCGGCGAGGATGGATATTTCGGAGGATGAGGGAGATCACAACAGCGAGTACGAAGAAACCAGCCCGTGATGATGTCGAATGAAGGGAAAGATCGAAGTGTTTGATACGGTACTCTCCCCAGAGCTTCTAAGCCTAGCCCTAGTGCGGTAAAGATGCTTAGAAGTCGCAAGAGCGCGACCCGGAATGCAGAAGTAAAGGACTGTAGTAACTTACGAACTTCACTCACGGTACTCTTCGTGCCCGTCTAAATTCCCTTCATGCCAATGGAGTTGCTTACAATCATGTAACACACAAGAAGGGTGAGTGCAGATAGAACTACTACGGCACTCTCCCGCTTCTGACAGGGGTGGCGCCTGGTTGTAAGGTCCGATGGTTGTCTACACGAACCCCAAGCGACAGAGGATGTTCAACATGACTGAAATGGCGATATTTGTTGTGCGGACCTTGCTCGAGCTCAGCCTCCTTACGTGTGTTGGTCTGGCCAAGCTCGCTCTGATCGCTGTGCTATCTAGCAGGTCTCTTAGCTATTGGGGAAAAGGGAGAATACTAGCTGTCTAGTCTGCCACACATAGGGTATTTCTCCATACGCCTACCACATTATCTGGTCACCAGTCTGCCTTCATCGTGCTCGCTGGACGGTATGCACCGGAGCTATGATCAAGGCATCACTTTGCTTCGAGATTACTGTCCAGGTACATACGGCATGTTTGATGTATTGTGTCCTCACTACCTTCCGTAAGTCTGAACGGACACTCCGCAGTTTCTCATGACGCGCTTGTTGAAGCATTGTGGTCGCTTGTGCTGGGATTTGGGCGGGCTGGGCTGTGCTGTGCTGTGTCAATATGTTGTCACCCAAATTCTTTCACTTGCAGATAGGACTACCTACACGAAATCAGGGAAGATCGATTGTAAGATCGAGTCTCTTATGCCATGCTGAGGGTGACGACTCCGCCTTGGATGCAACTGTTTCCACTCGAGTCTCAGTGGCATTTTTAGGCATAAGACGACGTCCTCCTGCGCCGAAAGAGGCCGTGCTGATCTGGCATCATATCCGAAATCTGCGACGATCTCCTGCGTGATCATGGCGATGAGATCTATGTCGCTTCGTCGTGCATGCTGGTCCTGGCTACAGAAGCATACTCATTCACGATGCTGGCTTGTGGCTTGCCCTCCTCGTGACCATCGGATGCACCACCCCCGCCGTCGTTGCTGCTGCTGCCGGCGTCCACGACGGCGCTCTCTTATCTCCCTCCAGATTATCCTTGAGCGGGTCGTACGGCGCAAACACCTGATGAGGCTGTGTCTGCGCGCTCGCATCTTCGTCTCGCATAGGCTCCCCGGCTGTGGGCCGCTTGAGCTGCGCCTCGTGCATCTTGTCGAGAGTTGGACCGACGATGTGGTATTTTGCCCAGTTTATGGGCGGTGCGCGGATGACGTTTTGGCGGGAGGGGAGTTTTGGGAAGGCTGGGGGTGGATTGGCCGTGGCTGAAGGTTGTGCTAGCTCTTCTTCATCGTCGTCCTCGCCATCGTCATCCTCGTCATCCTCATCGCCCTCGTCCTCCTGCGCCTCACCTTCCACCCCCATACCAATCACATCCTCAAAGCTCGCTTCTAGTGGCTCGCCGGGCCTCCTGTCGTACTTTAGCTGCCCAGCTGTATATTCATCCAAGAACCGCTCCGGCTCAGCTATTGCAGCTGTTTTGAGCCTTTGTAGCGCCTGAATGTCACGAAGGCTCTTTTGCTTTTGTACGTGGAGTGTGTAGATTGCGGCG
>Ga0268246_10000449_pt1 | contig 18010 bp, 21 predicted proteins | sample AgamicOrSfe_FD_200242 | JGI IMG/M metagenome (GOLD analysis project Ga0268246, IMG submission 200242) | Agave microbial communities from Guanajuato, Mexico - Or.Sf.e (v2) (version 2) | ecosystem: Host-associated > Plants > Phyllosphere > Phylloplane/Leaf | place: Guanajuato, Mexico | collected...
TAAACGAATCGGATCTCAAGGTGAGGCTTATCAACTCCGGACCGTGAAATACCATGCAGTCGCGGCACATCATCTGATCACGCTTTGATTAGGCTGTGATTGTGAGAGCAGCTATACGCGATGTACCATGCCTGTACTCTCGAGTATCCTCGTAGTTGAGTGGCCACGTTGTCGAGGTCCGCCTCATGTGGTACAGTACTCGAGTACAACATACAGTACAATATGCAGCACGATGAAGGATACATTGAAGTGCCCAGATAAGGCGAGCCTCTAGCGTAAGCCATTTAGTCAGCCACAAGAAAGATACTTTGCTGTATCAGATTGATACCCGGTTGAGCTTGACTCTCTATCATGCTCAATTGCTCATGGATTGTCTTAGACTGCTTTGCCATGCGTGAGCTCTCGCAGCATCGCCGTTGCTCTCCAAGCAAAGATGGATATGTGATGGCGGCTGCTGGGGGACTCAATCTTAATCTCGTCCCATCTTGAATCTCCAGCCCGTTGCATATCCCCGCATTCCGCATTCACATCCGTCTTGTCTCTTAGGTTTCATGCCAGGTCATGAATCGTACATATAGAGCTCGAATGTAGCTATACCTAATGCCTGAATGCCATACCTGAGCTACTGCACCATCTATTGGCATTGTGCAGAAGGCAGCATTAGTCTTGCATTTGTCTCAGTTACATCGTCAAAGTCAACATCCACATCTGTGTCTCGGACTTCCTCCACATCCGGCTCCAGTTTCCCCAGCTAGCTCCCCCCACCAAAGCCTCAACAACTACTGAAGAGAGAATCGGACAGTCGGGCTTTGCAGTTCACCCAGCTGTGCGCGGAGCTGGTACAGTCCACTGTCATCTCGATTGCTAGAATGAGGAGTTTGCTCAATTTGGCTTTCGTTTAGTACACCATCAATTCCACCAGTCGTCCATTGTCCATGCATTTGATTGTCTCATAATCTGAAATTCTCTCGGGTGCTCATACTCATCTTCGTGTATTTTCGTCATGGGCAGCAAACCCTTGTCTCGTCTTCATGGTGACTTGCTTGCTAATCACCCAACCAAATGGCGGCGTACAAGCGCGTCAACCATCATCTCAATTCCTTCTTTTGCTGCCGGCGCACACGCATCCCAGGTTGCAAGCAGGAGGTTACGTGTTATTTCATTCTCACTTGCTGAGACGACGCCAGCACGCTCCGCACTTAGCGACACCCACATCTTGCAGACTGCGATGTCATGACCTGGAATGTGGCCGTGCTCGATAGCGAGTCGATCCGCCTCTGCTACTTGATTGCGGTAAACCGAAATGCGACCCTGCAGACGATCCGGCAACACACGTCCGACCTGGCATAGTCTAGGTTCAGGGCCGCGACGTGATGACCGTTCGGCACGCCACATAGCTCGAAGTCGCCTATGCAGGAGCACTTCAAGGATGTCGATCATAGTCAATTCTCCGGGCTTCGAAGTAGGGAACAGGCCGATTACTTTGCCAGGCTTGTTGTTGGAATCTACCAGACGGATCGAGATACCTTCTTGGATTCGTTCGGAGAATTTCTGCGTATAGCCGAGCTCGGTACAGATGAACTTTTCAGCTGCAGCAAGGTCGGAGATGTATGGCTCCACGGCAGGGCTCGGAAGTGGCCTTCGCGGTAACAACTCGACCAAAGCTTTGACATCAGCCTTGCGCTTGGAACCTGGGCTAGTCCTGAAGCCTTTGGCGACAACTAGTCCCTGCGAGAACGTTGACTTCAAAATGTTAGCCTAGAAGCGTGAAGCAGCCGGTGTCAAACACAACTCACGGCTTGTGATGGAGTCGCATCCAGTGTCAAAGCATATTGAAAACACTGTGATGCCTGCTTGTGCTGTCGTGCGATCAACAATGAAACGCCTGTAGCATATGCCAGCAGTGCTTTCAATGGAGAAGGCACCGCTTGCATACGAGGGTCTTCGATCCAGTGTTTCATACTATCGACTTCATTTCGATCGCTTTGTGTGACGTCGCCGGATAGTATAGTGGCAACAACCTGATTGATGCTGCAGATTGTGTCAAGGTGCCAACGAGCGTTATCGACGTTCACGTCGACATCCTCCAGTTTTGTATGGTTTTCAAAGGCCTGGCGCGATGTTAGAAAGTTCTTCTTGGTTTGTGCTCTAGCTACACAAACCGCGTCCCAGAAGGTCACAGCTTGGCCATACTTGTGTAAAGCCATGCTGTAGTCCTTTGCTAACCAAGCTTCATCTGCGACGGCTTTGATGCTCTTCGCGATGTTGTAGACATACCACCCTTTCGTACGTAGCCAACCGACTGGTTGCGTCATAGCTCTTGATACCCTCGCCGAGATCACCTTGTGAACCTTGCCTTTGAAGTCAACTTGCTGCAACCCAGCCTCGCCACGCACCGAGCTGAATGGCTCGAGGATACGGCGCTGTAGCGCGTTCGGGAGTTTGTTGTGGAGCTCGAACTTGAACTTGAAGCAGAAGAAGTTTTGCAGATCCATAGCACGGAGATACCAGCAGAGAGCTCGAAGCTCCTCGATGGGGATCAGGATCGTCTCGCTGGTGGTACTACCAAAACCTGGTCGCAGAATCGAGATTGTAATATCAGCTAGGTGAGTACTGAGTGCAGCTGAACTCTGCTGTTTGATGTAGTGGACATCGTGGTTGGCCAGGCTCAAATACAGTGTTTTGGCGTCCATGAAGAGGACGATCTTGATCCACTTGTTCTCTCTGTTCAAGATTTCTATCCCATCATTGTACAACGTTCTGCAGGTGCGCAGCACGTTGACGTTCCAGTCGTAACACTGAAGGTGACTGATGTTTGCGTTTTTACTAACACGGTTCGGCCTGTTCAGTCGAGCGTATCTTGTGCTGAGTAAGTAGCGAAGGATCTCATGTCGTATTTCCTGAGGAAGAGCCTCAATGCGTGAGATTGTAGGGTCAGGGACGCTGTGAAGCGTGAGTTGAGTCATCGACCCGAGAAGTTGTGACATGATGATTGAGCTACGTCGAACGTCTGCGTGACTATTGCCGTGAGCTGATTGTGCCAGCGACACCAGGGACAGAGCAGTAAGCCGATGACAAAGGAGTTGGAAAGTGCAGACTCCAGCATGAACGAAGTGTCTGAGATGTGAAGCTGAGGTTGGGATGAAGTTGAAGACGCGCTAGGTCGTTTGGCAGGTGACCCGATGTGCCCCACTTTCCAAAAGTGAAACAAGGGTGAGACGGGCCCCTGCATGTAAGTCATAAAGATGATGAATATGATAAATCGCTCACTACTTGGGCTTATGCTGTGCGAGCACTGTAGCAATGATTCGCCTTGACGAAGTGAGTCGTGGTGAGACACACGAGTGTGTCATGTGCGAGTACGAAGCTCTTGTGTCTGGCACAAGCGTCCGTCTGCAAGCATTGCCAAGCTGGAGATTGTTGGCCTTTCAAAGCCTCGCCAAGCAAAGCGTCCTTTGCTTCCTTCCTCTACTCATTCCCCTTCTTCTGACCAGCTTCTCTAGCTTTACGGATACCTTCCTCAATAGGATTGAGCTCTACTGGCCTACTCTCAACTACAGCTCGATCTGCCTTCTTCTGTGCTTCATTCTCTCCACCACTACTGAACAGTTCCTGCAGCAGTGATTTTGATTCTGGTTTGGCCAGTGCTCCGTGTCGTCTTAGCGCTTCATTTCGCCATGAGATACTCCCTCCATCTGCATCTCTATGCCGCTTCGCATTATCTTTTGCTGCTCTGATAGAAGTGCGGGAGTATACAAAGAAGAGAGATGCGATGGTGACGATGCCAATTGGACCGATTATGATCTGGTACGCTGTTAATTGTAGAGCTCGATAATTGTATAAGAGCTAATCAGTACCCTCCAGTTAAGTGGTTTCCGATTAGGATTGTATTTGGTAGCTTCAGTCGTGCCACCTGGTCCGCGGGGAACTGACAGTCTTCCACCCATCGTTGACCTGGAGCAGATGGCAAATGAAGTGCCAGGAAGTGAGGAGTGCTTGGAGAGTGCCGTAGTACCGTTTTTGGTGGAGTATACCAGCGGAGTCGTTCCCGACGATGTGACGATCATGATCGTACTTACAAATCGTAAGCCGCCACTTCTTGCTAGAATTACCTCGATTAGTGCACGCAATTAGCTACTTCGACTCAAACGAAAGCGACATCGACTGATAGAGCCAACTCTACAGTCATAATCAACGACAAACTGTTCGCCACTACTGTTCTAAGAGCTCTTGCGCCCCGAAGCAATACGGTGGTCGATCGATTAGGATCCTTTACACGACAGTTCTCAGCATCAGCATTCGTCATGGCACCAACGCCGAAGGAGTGTGACTATCTAGTCATTGGTGGTGGTAGTGGAGGTCTAGCTTCTGCAAGACGAGCATCCTCATACGGGGCAAAGACGATAGCAATCGAGAGTGGGCGTCTTGGAGGCACTTGTGTCAATGTTGGGTAAGTGTGGTCACTGGTCAAAGAAGGATTAAGAGTTGATCAAGGCTTCCTAGCTGTGTACCGAAGAAAGTCACTTGGAATGCTGCCGACTTACGGCAAAAGATGATTGACTCAAAAGCATATGGTTTCAATTTCGAGGAGACCTCCGCTTTCGACTGGACTGCGTTTGTGCAGAAGCGTGATGCCTACATCAAGCGCCTGAACGGTATCTACGAGAAGAACTTGGAGAAGGACCACGTTGAATTCATCCACGGTCGTGCCAGCTTCGTCGACCAGCACACTGTCTCCGTCAAGCTCGACGATGGCAGCAAAGAGACAATCAAAGCCAAGAACATCCTCATCGCTGTGGGTGGTCATCCCAACATCCCCGACCTGCCTGGTGCAGACCTTGGTATCACCTCCGATGGCTTCTTCGAGGTTAAGAAACAGCCCAAAGTCGCTGCTTTGGTAGGTGCCGGCTACATCTCTATCGAAATGGCAGGCATGTTCCATGCTCTTGGCACTGAGACACATCTCTTCATCCGTAACGACACCTTCCTACGCACTTTCGACCCTATGATTCAGGAGAAAGTCGTCGCAGAGTATGAACGCCAAGGCATTCATCTTCACAAGCAGTCGTCGCAGAGCAAGATCGAGGACCTCGGCGATGGCATGAAGCGCATCCACTACAGCGACACAAAGGGCGAGAACCAGACCCTCGACGTCGACTGCCTACTATGGGCCATCGGGCGGTCTCCCGAAGTCGAAGACCTCAACCTCAAAGCCGTTGGTGTTAAGCAGGACAAAAAAGGCCATATCCCAGTCGATGACTACCAGAACACCAACGTCTCCAACATCTTCGCGCTTGGCGATGTCTGCGACAAGAACTTCGAGCTTACACCTGTAGCTATCGCCGCAGGACGCAAACTCTCAGACCGTCTCTTCGGCGGCCAGAAGGATGCACACCTCGTCTACGACAATATTCCCAGTGTCGTTTTCGCGCATCCTGAAGTCGGCAGTGTGGGTCTTACTGAGCCTGAGGCGCGGGAAAAGTACGGCGATGCTGTCAAGGTGTACAGCACGAGCTTCACGGCAATGTACTACGCCATGATGGAGGCTGACAACAAGGGGCCCACAGCGTACAAGCTGGTCTGTACTGGCCCTGAGGAGAAGGTTGTGGGGCTTCACATCATGGGGATCGGAAGTAGTGAGATGCTGCAAGGATTCGGAGTCGCGATCAAGATGGGTGCGACGAAGAAGGATTTTGATAGCTGTGTGGCGATTCACCCGACGAGTGCGGAGGAGCTTGTCACGATGAAGTAGAGGATAGGATTTGGTATAGATCTAGTTTTGGTGCAGATTGATCCGAGTTAATAATTCTCATGCATTCGACATTCGCTTTCCGCTTCCGTAGACACTATTGATTCACTTGATCTATAGGCTTGTCGTCATCGGCCTTATTCACCACCTCTTCTTGCTCGCCTCACTCAATCAACGCTTGCCACCATGTAAGCCCAAACGAAACAGCTCAAGCTACCTGCAGGGCAGAGCGTGATCATTGCTGCCCCATTTCCTCGCCTTGAATTCCTGACATGCCCCCGTGAAGCTCCATCCAAGCTCTGCTATCCATATTAATTCTCGTCCCAAAGATAAAACTCGCCGTAGCGCCTTGCTTCATGATTTCCTTCACGTCCGCAACGCCTGATCTTGTGCAGCGCTCGACACGAGTTTCGCTCCCGGCTGCAGTGTTTCGCAGATCTGTCCAGTCCATTGCAATCTCTCATTCCGCATAGAGTCCTGTCTGTCGATACTCCCAATTCACGGTGCCTGATTATCCCTGACCACCTGCTTGATCTTCTTCTTGTACGCCTCGGGATCCTTCTTGAACAGCGTGTACGCATCCGCCTGCGCGGGACTGTCTGGATTCGGCTCATCCAGCAGCGACTGCACACCGAGCAGGATGTCCTTCAGCGTGATCGCAGGCTTCCAGCCTTCGTCCTCGTTGAGAATGCTGAGACAGACGGTGCCGGAGGGATAGACGTTTGGGTGGAAGAGAGGAGGTGTAAATCGGACTTTGGGGGGCTTTGTTGGGTATTCTGGGGCTGTGTTAGTGTGGCTTCACGACCGCCTTGACATGACCGAGTCTACTGAGTCGATGGACAGGGCTGCGACAAGATAGGACTCACCGTCAGGAAATTGTATGTGGATCTTGAAGAGGCCGCCTTCCCAGATTGTCTTGTCTTTGCCGGGAATGCCGCAGTCCCACGACTTCAGATCGAGGACGCCAGTCTGGCCCTTTTGAGGTTTGGCGAAGAAGCCGAAGGGGTGGTCTTTGCGCCATTGCTTCCTGTAGTAGATTGGTTAGTCTGTGATCGCACTTGATACTAAGAGGAGCTCCTGCGCCTAGCTTGGAGTCCTGCGAAGTAGGAATTAACATGCCTCTCCTCTTGCAACCTGTTCTGACAGAGCGACATGATGTGTTAGTTCTTCTTGTTGTCCGTTATCGAGTGCGCTCAGAGATCCACCGCCGTCTTGTGCTTCGACAGTGGTTCGAGATGAGAAGGCTTGTGTTGAAGTCGGCTCAATGCGAAAGCTGGGTGCGACGATGAACGTAGTGTAGTCTGGAGTATGAAAAGTGAAGTGTCACAAAGCGCATCTCCAGACGAAGTGAAAGAGACGAGAGCCAGATCTTGTGCACGTGATACAGGGACCCACTAAAGCCTGAACCTCGGGTGTAACATCCAAGTTTCAGGTGCGCGCTTCTACCTGACTTGCCAGCTCAAAAGTCCCAGCTTCTAGCACATCGACAATATATCTAGCTACCAGTATTCATAATGTCACAAAACACATCAACAACGCCTGCCACAGCAGAGTCAGCTCACAACCTATCTCAGCGACCTGATATACCAGCAACAGCACCAGATCCAGACGAAGATGACCTCGACGACCTCGACGGCAAGCCCCGCAGCGTCCTCGGTATTAAAACCATACACTAACTCTCCACAGACATGCTGGGCGAGTTCTCTGCCACCACAATATCACCACCTTCAGCATCCACCACAACAGGCACAGCCGCATCACACTCCACCACAACGCCAAGCTCCTCAGGTCCTGGCCGGCCGAAACCAGCAGTGCCTACCGATCCCGATGTGCCAACACAAGCAGAAGATGACTTCGCTCACGAATTACAAGCGGGCATGGCGAGCATGCTAAAGGAGCTCGAGCAGAACCCAGACATGGCGAAACAGTTTGAGCAAATGATGGCGCAGCTGGGAGGTGCAGGCATACTCCCAGGGACAGAAACAGGGGGAGCTCATACTGGCGATGTAATCAAACCTGCGCGGCCACCGCCACCAATGACAAATAAAGCGGGCGAAGCTAAGGCGGCACCTACATCGACGAAAACATCAGCACCAGCATCAACAGCTCCATCTCAAGCAGACAGCGACTTCCAATCCACCATCCGAAAAACAATGGACCGCATGAAAGCGTCCTCCGACTCCGCCACCACCGCCGCAACACCCGACAGCGACTCCGACCCCGAAGAGATGATCGCAAACCTGCTGAAAGAGATGCAAGCAGCCAATGGCGGCCCCGACGGCGAGGGCGACGACGCATTCGGCAAGATGCTGCTGGGGATGATGGAGCAGCTGACGAATAAAGAGATACTGTATGAGCCGATGAAGGAGCTGGATCAGAAGTTTCCGGGGTGGTTGGAGGAGAAGAGGGGAGGTTTGAAGGTGGAGGATAGAGAGAGGTATGAAGTGCAGAGGGGGTTGGTGCGGGAGATTGTGGGGAGGTTTGAGAGGGAGGGGTATAGTGATGGGAATGCGGAGGACAGGGAGTTCATTGTTGAGAAGATGCAGAAGGTAAGAAGAGATGGTTGTGATGTGGGTTGTGTGTGATTGTTGGCTAACGATTGTGTGTAGATGCAGGAAGCCGGGGCGCCGCCGCCGGATCTCATTGGAGATGCTGATGCTGCGAGTTCGCTGGCGGGGATGGATGCTGGGTGTCCACAGCAATGATGACCTTGATGACCAGGCTCTGTTACGAAGCTTATGAAGGGATGGTATACATTGAAATGACTCTGTGCATTATTCTGCTATAAGATATGAGGGGTTGGTTCAGCAGCATCATGAACGACTCTCAAAGACAAGGAATGAGATAAATATCTTACACTTTCATGCTGATAGCGACCACCGAGTCCGTTTGCAAAGTTGGAAATGCCATTTGGTGCAGACTACCGTCGGCAAGCATCAGTAGATGAGCAGGAGCCTGGTAGTCTCATGTCAGCATGCACCGCATTGTGTCGCCTATACTGTCCCGTCGTAACTAACCCTGATGCAATGACACCGGCACGCTGACTCGATCGAAGCGAAGAGCCATAGTCATAGCAAGGTCACACAGTATGCATGCCCACTTCCCTCAGAGGCTTGGTGGCTGCATAGCATGACGCTGGCCACTTGGATGGTACCTGTACGGCTTCCACAAATTGCAGCTGCAATCGCCGTCTCTTGTACGGTCTATGTATACCGCGTGACGTTCAGCTGTAACCAGAACAGACTAAAGTGTTAGAACCTGGAAGCTTCGTCAATCGTATCTCGTTGACGTTACTAGTACATTAACGTGTTTTCAAGGCTGTGGTCACAAACTTACTCGGCAATCAGCCCATACGACGATACAAGGCTACAAGGCTGCGGAGGTATATGCACACTGGTCAAGAGGTATGCTACAGTATGTGCTCTCTCGCCAGCCTCAATGACAAAAAGTCAGATCCCTAGTCAGTCATTTCGAGACAAAAGTGGCGATGTGCCTCCACGACTCGTTCACAGATCACACCACCTGCCATATTGTTGTAGCCTTCACCCACAAGGCTACAAGGCTGCGGAGGTATATGCATGCTAGCCAAGGAGGACGCCGCCATTCTTCTTAACTATCACACCGCTGCTCGGCTCGATTCTTCAGCTCGAGTCTGCTCAGCTCTGCTCAGCCCGAACAAGCGCACAGCTGATCAGATACATCAGCGGCGCCGGCGTCTTGGCAGCATACTGGCGTCTTGTAGTCGCAGCTCAGCTCAGACAAGCGCCCAGGTGATCAGGTACTTCGAATACAAGATATTCCTCAGCGACGCCGCGACTTGGCAGCATACTGGCGTGTTGTAGCGTCGGCGTTCGCTGTATACCTTGTCTCTCTGGGCGAGGAAGATACCTCTGATACCTCTGGCAAGGTTGACACAGCCGAGTAGACGTTTCTCTCTCCGTCGTCGTCATCACGACGCTACCTACAGCATTGCATCGACGAACCGCAGACGAACCTTACTCTGACCTCAGACAACGGAGGACTCCATCTCCTCGACTTGACTCGACTGGAGGCACAAGCGCCGCTGAGAGCATGATCAGATAGAGTTATGAGGTGAAGTGGAGTAGCACGTAGCATTGCCCCAAAGTGGAATGACCGCCACTCAACTAGACGCTGCCTCCGTGCTGCAGTAGCTCCAACGGACTGCAACGGACGCTCTTCCGCAGGCCGGGGAAGGCGATGAGAAGGAGATTTCTGACTAGAAGTCGGTGAATTGGAACAGCGCTTTGGAAGAAGTCCCGGCGTGAGGTAGGCTTGGACGCCACGCGCCCTCGGTATAATGTTCTCTATCATTCGAGCGAGGAGGACCGTGAAGGAACGGCTGCTAGAGAAGTGAGCAGTCAGCAGCAGCAAGTAGCGAAGAGGGAAGAGGAATGAGGAAAGATATTCTCCGTGGTCTGCAGGTGTGGAATATTGCTTTTCCCACGGCGGCTGATGATGATGATGATGAAGGAAATGAGATTGGGAAGATAGGCCGAGTAGACGAGATGTCTGTACGGTATCATGCACTGTCGATCTGGAGGCGCGGACTCGTTGCCTTAGTCACTTCATGCCACTGTAGGTGACAGTGTTTTAACTCAAGTGAGATGGGAGGTGCCATCAGCTTGACCCAAATAGGCAGCCGTACTCGGCCAGATTCAGCTCACCCCAGCTCAATCCAAGATCCAGCTTCAGACTAAACAGGGCAGTGTGCATGCAGGTGCATGCAGGAACTCTCGATCGGGCGTGAAGCCGGAATATGGAGGTCGATGAACGACTCACGGGCCTGCCTGCCACCCTGCCTCGCTCGATGTGACCATCTATCATCTCAAGAGCTTATGATGAGGATGCTTCGATTTAGCCAATTTCCAGGTCTGGAGTTGGATACAGTAAGGGTCCTCACCTGGGCCGTGTCCACGGCGCGAGTTGAACCTACTATACTGCCTTGATTAGTGTGAGCGCTGCTGACGACTAGCAGCAGCAATCATGCAGTATAGTGTGTAAAGGGTGTCGATACCTCATCACCACCGGCTTCAAACCCGCGACCTCCTCAAATGTCGCGAAGCTCATTGGCGCGTGTAAGCAATTTGCCTGTATCCATGTACTCCCCTCCACTCTCCTGTACCCTCTCCACTTGGCCTAACCTCACTGCCTCGGCGATATCGACATCGATACGTCAAGTCAAAGCCAAGTAGTCGAGTCAAAGCCAGCCCAAGTCGAGTCAAACAACTAAACTTCCAGCATCCGATCACGCACCGGGGCTCTTCCGTACGTTGATACGTTACGATGCCACGTTTTTGCGTTGTGCTTGAATGAGTCATTAAGTGATGTTCTCTTTAGGTTAAGGTTTCCCCCAGCCCTCTTGGTGTGTTTCGAGGGTTTGTTTAGCTCTGGAACAGTGTTTCAGCAGGCGTCGGCAGAGAAATATAGGTCAGGCGAGGCGAGGCGAGGCGAGACTGACGGAGGGAGCGAGGCCGAAGCTGGAAAGTCAAAGCGATGAAGGTACCAGTCGTGCCAGTATAGTACTACCCCGGAGATCTTGGTATAGCTTGGCTGTCGAATACACCACAGTATACTCTTTCATACTACTGTTTCATTATCAGTTACGCTCCTCACATGACCCAACCCCCTTCTCGCCACCAATATATGTACATTGCAAATCGTCGCGACTGTTCCTTCCCGTGTGTGTTCTTTCCTGTCTCGTGACGGCCCGGCACATACTCCCGCGTCGAGTCATGCACCGTTTCCAAGTGCTAGTCAGGTCAAGTCTCCTGTCTTGACGATGTGCCGTCTATTCGGCATCCGACCTCATGTATGTATCATTGTTCCTTGTTCCTTGTTCCCGCCTGCTGATTGTCGATGACACCCGACTGCTAGTCTCGTGCGCAACAGCCTCCGGTCGTGCATAATAGCTCATTCGTGGCGGCAATGTACAGGGTATGATGTATATCCCACGACATGTCCCACGGCTCGTTCCGGCCTTTGGCCAGACGCCCTGGCGCCATGCACTGGGCAGGCGTGGCACTGATGGCAGTGTTTCTTGGAAGCCGAAGTTGGTTTCCTGTTGAATCGTCTTGCTGCTGATGGTGCTTTCATCGTGGCGAACCAAGTGCGACTGGAGGTGACGGGAAAGGCGACTGATTCGTCACGTATTTCGCAGTAGGTGTTGATGACCGAAAGGCGGGAAAGCGGACGGGTTGCGTCTGTACATCCTAACGTTAGTGCCTGCTAAGTGGACTTCACCATCATCGGAGACTCACCGATTGCCACGAGGTTTCTGCAGCTGCAGCGCTCGTCCTCGACCTCTTTGAGTTTGGGCTAATCTCAGGCCCAGGCTCAGCTCGTTGTTCGCGGGCAAAGCGCCGGCGTGCATTCGTCTCGGCTTCTTGGCTTGGGCGTCGCTCGTACGGTCGTTCTTGTACGGCTTGAGCGATGGTCTGTCGGGGTCAGCTCTGCCGATGTCAAGGTCTGGCTATTTCGACGTACCATAACTTTGGCCATTCCGGATATGTAGACGTGGGAGCGTTTCCAGTAGATGCCCCCCATATCTGCCGCATCTGAGGCATCATCTGGGTGATCTGGTAATGCTCCAGGTAGACATGCTGCGCCGCTCAGCATTGTGCAGGGAATGATATCGACCTCATCAGACGGCATGACTTCGTCGTCGTCGATGGGGTAGGCTGATTGATAGATGGGTTCTGCATCATCCCAATGAAGCCAAGTGATGAGCAGGTGTTTTGGTATGGTCGACCCTTCGAGTTGGACTTCTCCATGCAGGATGGCATATGCCTGATCGGATTTGCCAATGTTCACTTCGACGACGCTGCCTCTGGTATAGTATGATCCGACTGTGAGTGTGGGATTAGTCTTGCTTCATCCAAGTGCAGACAAGAACTCACTCGAATGCCTATTGGAAGTATAACCAACTCCAGTCCCTGTTGTAGTCTTTACATCGACCTTTGGAATGCCATCCAGTGTGAATGTGACAGTAGTGGTAAGCCCAGCCCAGAAGCGCTCACGAAAGTCCTCCATGCTGTCAGGTGTAGATGAGGGAAAACAAGAGAGGAACAGGCTGTTGTTAGAAGAACTTATAGAAGAGCACTGAGTAATGGCCTTGGAATGGTGAAACAATAGCATAGCATAGCATGTCATTTGAAGGGTGCGGCCCGTCCTCGCTATAAAACTCCTCGTAGATCATAGGCAAGGCAAGAAGCATGGTCACACAACGTCCTGAACCTATAGTACAGCGAAGTGATGACGGGTACCAGTGCCTTCGAACGGGTCACTATGGTACTTGATACACTCCCGCAGTTGTAGAAAGGCTTGGTGAAACGGGCTAGCATGATGGAGGATAGGCACCAGTATTGTTCCGTCATGCAGCTAGTGCAAGAGTCTGTTATCCGAGGGTTACACAGCATGGCAAAATCGACGAGCAACTGCATTCGATAATCTGGGGCGGCTGAGTGGTTGCTCCTGGTTGGCTCTCACACCTCCACAGCCCGCATCAGCTTTAGCGAGATTGACTATGGGGAACCCTGGACCGTGTGCTCACCAGAGATTCGGCGTCTTTATTTTTAATGTAGACTACGTATCATCAGCTATAACGGGGTCCCGAGTGTATCAGACCTGAGCGAAGAACAGCTGGCCCAGGTGGTGCATCACGGGTCGTAGCGTGCTCGGCCTTGTGGCAATCTGGAATTCTGGACGTCCAAGGTCGGTACAGTTCTAGCGCTCTTCGATAATGTTACGACCGCGACTGCGATTCGTCCAGTAAGCAGCTTCCTTCAGCTTGAGCTACCTTTTGACTGTTGAATTCAGCTTGGCTGTTTGTAGATCGTAAAGCAGTTGTAGTCGTAAGGCGTGAACAGAGTTTGATAAATGGTGAAAATGACTCGAAACAGGGGCTCACTCTACTGGTACGGAGTGAGTGAATCAACTTTAAACTTTCACTCGACTTCAGCCGCCGATTGCACTACAGTATGCTGCACCACCCCAACCTGCTTGCTGCGTGTGTAGTGCGGGAATACGAATGACGACCATGGTGTCGGTACAGACAGCTCATGTTGCAAAGACCGCATGTTCAGTCTAGCACGCTTGGCGCATTGTAAATAGAGCATTGGCTGAAGTCAATCGCAGTCTGATACTGCAGCTAGTTCCGCACTCTCACAAAGGCACTTACCGTCTACCTGCTGTACACAGTACTCCGGAGTAGCACAGTATGCTTCTCCTCCAGCTCCTTCCTTGCGTGCTCGCAACGTTGCCACCAGACCCTTTACCCCTGGCCCTGGCATAAAAGCCTTACCCTCATCACACCTTCATCCGTCCCGTCTTTGAATCACTTTCACATCATCACATTGCACCGCATCCTTAGCCGCCATCACACAGAGATGCCAGCAGCCAACGTGTCGTCTATTGACTCCTCTCGCTACTCGCTCCTCGCTAAATGCTAAGCGCCTCGGCAATCCTACCTCTTCTAAATCTGAAACCCATCTAGTCGTTGGAACCTCGCGCCAGATCTTAAGCTTCGATACGCGACCGCGATTTCGACTCTTCAACTCCAGATCACTCAATCAGGTATAGCGGCTTCTGCCTCCTGCGAACGTTCTGATTAGCTTCTGCTAGCGAAGATGGCGTGGATGGCTTTTTGAACATTCCAATTCCGCGGTGGGACTCGAGATCGATAAGGTAGAACCCGCTACCACAAAGCGATAGATTGCCATAGCGCGGATGATGCCATTTTCCAATCCCTAGCATACTCGATCCTCTATCTATCAAACCCTGTGTTGACCTGCCATGGCGGGCACCCCGCTGCACGCAATGTGTTCACGCAATCGACCCAAGTATCGATCCAGGTCACCTTATCACTGTAACACGATCACTCCCAAGCTCAGGGTGTGCTGAAGGTGATGCTTTGCAGGTCAGCTTCAGATGCTTGAGATCGAGTTGCTTACCACTTTGGCGGGGATTTTAACGGCCAAACGACTACTACGCAGGGATGCATGGTCGATAAAGTCAAAAGATTATACCCCCGGCCAGTGCATACGCCACGCTACTATCTTGCTGCACTCCAGGAGTCTCCAGCCTTCTCCAGGTCTACAGTCTATAATGGCGCTTATCTCGGCTTTACACGGCCCGCAGCAATGTTCAGGGACAACGAACGAATGGTTGCTGATTCGACAGCCACGTAAGGCACTCCCGTCGGTGTACCTTACTTATGGTATCGTCGGGACTTGGTAAACGACGGGAAAATGGAGTTAAGCTCCGTCGTTGTTTGCCTTTGTTCCACCTTCGTCACTGACTTGATCAATAGAAGAACAAGCACGTTGATGGCAGTCGTGCGTGACCGGCAAACTAGTCAGGTTGCGCGGCAGAAGGACACACGGTGACCAACTTGTTTTCCTCCCGCTGGACCGATAGCATATGGAGAGATCTAGGAATAACGACCCTTTTCTTTATCACAGTTGAGGGTCTTGAAATCTTATCACATCTTGCACATCATCCGTCATCCTATCGACTATCACTGGGACCTTAGTGGAAGAGATTAGGCTAAGGTACAGTATATGAGCATTCGTCGGTGGGCTTTGACACGAGTATGTCACTGCTGACAAGACTGGTGAGGACTAGCATGCTAGCTCTCACGTTCTGAAGGAAGGCAGATGTGAAGGATTGTCCACCACAATGCTTGATCACCTTGATTGCCTCGGCGAAGTTGCGATCTCCTTGAGACATTCACCACGGCCTCATCATACACGATAGCCCCACGCAGTTAATTTTACCCTGCTGCCGACCGTCTCAGATCTGCGATGTGCTGAATACACTCAACAATCGAACTCCGCTTATCTTCAAGCGGGGTTTCGGGGCAGCATTTCCTGGTCCTGGCCAAGATATCTCTGTGCCTTGACTGAGGTCGAACACGAGGCCAACCTGAGCTAGACCAACAGTCTAGGCGACTTGGGATATCATAATCTACCAGGTATACTTCGGCGATATCATCGGAAGTTCATCGGAAGTCCTCTTAGAGTCCAGCTTGAAGAGCTTCTCGAGCTACGAAGTCGAGTATCTGCTCAATCAGAAGTCGTCGCCACGACTGATGATCTCCTTGACGTTTGGTCGAAGCAGGATTGTCTACCCTCATGTCAATTCATGGTCCAGAAAGCATTCGAAGGCGAAACTTACATGTTCATACTGCGCAGTATAAGAGCCCTTGACGTCCACAAGTGGTGGATACGCCTCGACGATTCCACTCGCCACCAGGTTGTTGAGCTACGCGACGTTAGCAAGACCGCATCACTCAACCATACAACAGTTCGTACTTACCCCAAGCAGATATTTGTCCTGTCCCAGTCGGTCCAGATACCTCCTACAGAACGGCAACGTCCCGAAATTCTTGTTTATGACGTTCAATAAGCTCTTCGCAGATGCGACTCTCAAGTCAACCCTCGGGGCATCGACATTCTTCGCATAGTGGCTGGTCTCCATATCATCATGCACGTATCCTTTACCAGTACTACCGAACGTCTCAATCGCAAACGTCTCACCCTCCTCCATCTTCGTCTGATCGGTGCTCGACTTGACTATCGGCACAGACTTGCCGCCATGAATCTGGTACTGATTGATGTTGTGCCCATTCAGATTGCGAATAGGCTTGACATGCGTCGTCTGCCCATTCAGCGTGACTTCATAACTCGACATGACCTCCTCAATCGCTGCCCCAATATCGCTCATCCTCACATCAATCCCCGCTTCCCGAATCCCTGTATCCGTCGCATCCTTCACCGCCGCAAGCAGATTGTCGTATTTCGGATCAAAGCTCATCGTGAACGCCGAGTCCACTATCCGTCCATTCACATGCACCCCGAAATCAACCTTCATGACATCCTCCGCCTTCAGCACGATCTTGTTTCCCGAATTCGGCGTATAATGCGCCGCGCAATGGTTTATACTCAATCCTGTCGGAAAGCCCATTCCAGCAATGATGTTATCGCCCTCCTCCAATCCCTGATGCCCCGTCAGCGCTCTCACGCCATCCTCTATCATCTCGGCGATCTCCGTCAGCGTCTGCCCCGGCTTAATATGTGCCTGCGCATACTGCCGCACTTGACGGTGGATCTCGGCGCCTTGACGGTATTCCTGCAGGAAATCGTTGTTCATGCGGTCGAGATGGCGCTTTTCTTCATTCGTTGTGCGATAGGCGTTATCATCTTTGTACTCGACCTCCTCGCCGATGGGATATTCGCCAGAGGGGAAGAGCTGGGCGATGGGGACGCGCGGGGGAGAGGATTGCGATGTTGCGGAGGCTGTGGAGGTGGTGGTGCCGGCCTTCTTCTTCTTGCGGGGCTTGCGCTTTTTCTTCTTTTTTGTGGCGCTGGTGCCTTCGGCTATGGCGGTTGCGTCCTCGTCGTCGCCAGAGTTGTCTGAGTCGCCGTCTATGTCGTGGTCTTGCTTATTGCCATTGTCTAGCTCGGCTTGGGTGGTTGTGCCCGTTGTTACTAGAGGTGGTTAGTTTCGAGATGGGGACAGATCTAGGGTCAGAGCGTACTATCTAAGTCTTTCACGCCCTCTGTGGCGGAGTGTATTGAGGCTGCCATGGTTGTGGACTACTTAATGCCTCGAGGGGTGGTGTCAAGAGGAATTTGAAAAGTCCATCAGATAAGATAAGATCTGATACGTCATGACTTCCAATGCGTTTTTACATTCACCACACGGACATTGACGGCAGTAGAATCTTCTATACTTACACACGCAGTATGGCGACGCACCTCCCGCCAATACATCGCCTCATATCGCCATGGCGGGCTCCGACCCAAGCCATGCTCGACGGCCACACAACACTTCCCACCATCCCCCAACGCACGCGACTAAAACCTCGCCTCCCCATACGCCCTCCCCATCACAACTTCCACACCACCCGCTCCCTCTCCGCCTCTACCCCTTCCGATCCATCTCCCTACGAAATCCTCAACCTCCCTCCCACGGCCACCGCCTCCGAAATAAAGCGCTCCTTCTACTCCCTCTCCAAAACCCACCACCCCGACCACAACCCCACGAATCAATCCGAGGCCTCCGCCCGCTTCATCGCAATCTCCTCTGCTTACGCGGCCATCGGCACGCCCGCGGCGCGGGAGCGGTATGATCGCGAACATACGCGGCAGGTGCCTGCGACACGAGGTGGGAGTGGGGGTGCAGGTGGAGAGGGGGGATATGATACGGGTGCGCCACAAGGGAGCGGGTTTGGAGGAAGGA
>Ga0268246_10000450_pt1 | contig 18008 bp, 20 predicted proteins | sample AgamicOrSfe_FD_200242 | JGI IMG/M metagenome (GOLD analysis project Ga0268246, IMG submission 200242) | Agave microbial communities from Guanajuato, Mexico - Or.Sf.e (v2) (version 2) | ecosystem: Host-associated > Plants > Phyllosphere > Phylloplane/Leaf | place: Guanajuato, Mexico | collected...
GGATGCAGGGGTTGAGGGGGACGAGTCCGTGGCATGTTGTTGTGGTGCAGAGGGCGGCGGAGGGGTTGAGGAGGTGTGTTGGTGGGTTGGGAGACAAGTAAAGGGGAAGTGAGAACGAAGTGTGGAATGGAATGGGATGAGAAAGGAGTGGCGGTTACGTAGAGGCAAGTGCCCAGCATTGGGAAACTTTTCGAACAGGAATAAACGAGATCCAATCACCTTGTCGCGTTTTATTTTGAAACAGAATATGTGCGGACTATGAGGATGGCATTTCCGAGACTTTCACCCTCCGATGCGTGATCTTGGTACCTACTTATCCTACTTGTGAGCCTCAAAGAGTTCATTCGCCGATGCGCAGAGTCAAACTCTGTTGCAACAGCATGGCAGTCCGGCACATTTCAAAACTCTCTCTCTTCCTTTGCCAAAATCACTTTTGTAAAACCAAAGCCAATATGGCAATCGGATCATTCTCTTCTCAAGTCCTGCCCTGATTGTGCGGCGGTCATGTAGATAGCAGTCTGTCAGTGGGTGTAACCAGCAAATCGCCATTGATAGCCTGAAACAGGTGCCGGGTTTGTCGTTCTCTTGCCCGAGAGTCCTTCTATTACTGCAACCTTGTCCAATCGATGATCGTTTTCTCACGCACCACCAATGTTTTGGACACCTCGACGTCATCGTAGACACGTTCTTCAGCAGGGACATTACACTTCTTGATACACATGTTCAGATCATCATTGTGTTTGCCACGAGGGCAACGATATTCTTTCACAAATCCGCCAAACACGAAGCAAGAGGTCTTCGTGTCGTCGTCGTGCGACAGGAACTTCTTCATCTCCATGCTGTATGGCTCAAACACCTGTGTGTCGCTCTTGATCGTCACGACCAGCTTGTAGCCCTCAGCTTTGATCCACACGCTGAGCTCCATCACTCCGAAGTAATCCGCAGTGACCCGTAAAGCGTTGTACTTTTCCCTGTCGAAGCCCGTGACGCGGTTCCAGAAGAGTGGTTTCTCCTTAAGGCGCAAATAGCGTAGGCGGTGTTCGAAAGAGTCTCCATCTCCATCAATAAAGACAGACCCGTCGACCGACTGCTTCTGCTCCCACCTGCCCGAGAATAATGCCGCGAAATAGGTCGAGCCGTCGCACAATGTCGAGGGAAGTGCTTTAAAGCGACGTTCGCCAATCTGAAGAGTGATTGGGCCTTCAGGATCGATCGGGACATCGACGTGAGCACTGGCTGTGGTGTTTGCGTCGAGATGTGGCTGAGCCAGTGCAGTCAATTCCGCATCTCTCACCAGACTCCAGTCTAGAGTGTGCGCCATCACCTTCAATGAAAGTCAGCACACCTTGACTGTGGACGTTGTACTTTGGGATTTGAGACCTTTGTGAACAAGTCAGCACGATCTCGAGTGATCAGGCTTGTGAACTGTTGGTGAGTAACACGATGAGCAGGAGGATACGTCTTTCGAATGGTTGATGCGTTCTGCAAAGCGGGGGTCGTATATCCGATGGCAGGTGAATCGAAGAACGAAAATTGACGGAAAGGAAGATGAGATCCAGTTGTGAAACAAGTATGTGAAACAAGTATGTGAAACGTGATCACACCACACACGCGTCAAGTTCATACTTCGTTGTGAAGACGTGCCGTACCCGTTCCAGTCGATGAAGAGTGTTCATAACTCACTTCCCTCTTACACCACCTGGAAAGTTCCTAGCCGATAATAAGACTCCCTTGAATGCTCTGATCTCCGTGCGGAACTGTGCTACCTCATCAAGATTGGCCTTGTCCTTATCCTGCTCCTTTCCTGCACTCTTTCCAGTCTTGTAACTACTGCTTCCAATCCCAGTGCCGGACCCTGTCCCAACGCGCTGCAGCGATAGATCCAACAAGTATGATCTCAAATCTGAAATTGCTGTGTTGACCTCTCCCGCGGCCGTCTCCTCATCAGCGAGCATGGCACGCTGGGAAGACAAAGAACTTCTCAGGTTCTCAAGAGCTGTGAGAGATGCGTCGGGAGTTTGTTGCTCGATTGCCGTGTTGGAAGAGGCTGAGCTGCTGTTTGAGTCTAGCGTCATGGTGCGTGCAGCAGGGTCGGCAGCAGGCCCGACAAGTGGTATTAAGTTGTTGACAGCTGGCGATGTTTGTGTGCCAAAGGAGCGGCTGAACATTGCGCTTGCGTCGTCATCTTCAAGGTCGATAGTAGCGGTAGCAGACGCAGGCTCATGCGATGTTCGAGAAGACTGGGATTCATCTGTCGAGACCACAGAGCGCAGTCTCTCATTAAGAGTAGTAATGCGATTATGCGCGTGCGATGCGAACTCATGGCGTGATTCGTGTAGGGACTGTAGAGTAGGAGAGATGAGATAGCGCGATGTGCCGTAATAAAATGCAGATAGACTGGCAATAGCGTATGCAGCTGTCGTAAGACGCTCGGCTGTGATCAGAGATGCTGGCTTCTGTTGCTGGAGGAGGAATTCTGGATATGTGATGATGGGTATTGTGGACTGGCTTTGTGAAGTCGTTGGTCGTTCAGTCGGTGGTGGTATCAATGGTGTACTTTTATTAACTGAAGGATTGTCCGAAGATGGAGATTGTGTCGAGATGGAAGTAGCAGGTTTGCTAGGTTGAGAAGGCGCTGCTGGAAAGTCCATGGTGTCTGCTATTTGACGCTGCAAAGCTTCGTCGATTTGTGGTCGAGACAGGCCTTTGGACGAAAGGAAGGCAGTCTTCTCCTCGACTGGTGCATCTCTGATCTTGGGGTCCTGCAGGAATGTAGTTGCTAAGTCGACGAGTTGTCTTTCGTCGTGTCCCACTGCTGTCTGGTTCGTGGTCCGTGACTCTTTCGATCCTACTTCTGATGTCTTAGCATCCTTACTAGCAACAACCCCGGGAGTTTCCTCGTCTGTTGGCGATGGTTCTATCGGCTGTACTGCCTTGGTAGCCATGAATAAGTGGGTGGTGATCGATTGTGAGAGACATGTTTCAAGATGCGAGCCTCGGTGTTGTAGAGACTCTACCGTGGTTCAGAAGTCTGGGGAAATCGACAGCGCGACTTCTCGTGCTGCTTCTATAATCGCGGATCATCAAGCCTCGCCATTCAACCACCTCAGCCTACACCTCACACTACGGCTCACGAGAATCACGGATTGCGCCGACGTAGAGATCTCGCGATTAGCATTACCTTCAGTATAAGATGTCTGAAAGACCTGTGAAGCGCTTGCGCAGGATGAGCACGGAAGAGGATGATGACATTGACAATGATGACTTCGAGGAGATATTGGGGGCTGTCAAAACAGAAAGAGAAAGGTATGCTTGAATGCTATCTTATGTTCTTTGAGCTGCGAAGTGGGCGTTTGCGTTGCAGGAACAACACAAGACCATCCAACTAATCTACTCGACAACACCTAGATCAGGACGTCATAGCGACACCAATGTCCGGAAGGGAGTTGCGGTCCCTACGACAGCCAGTGTCTCTCGGAATGCCACCTCATCAAACCAAAGATCTATTCGTCTGACAGTCAAAGCACCACCAAGCAAGCTACGCGAAGTCACAATGGGCTCTCCAACAGACACGAAGAGTACGAGTTCAGTAAAAAGAGAATCATTATCTCGCGGGACAAAAAATAAGCCTACGATAGTCGAAAAGGACGAAGACGACGACGAAGACACGATCGACTTTACACGTCGACCTAGTAATGCTCGTAACGTAACCAAGACAACACCATTGCCAGCTGCAAAGCCGAGCCTCACGTTCCGCATACCGAAGAAACCAGGCACAGAGACCAAGAAGCCTTCACCAGAGCAAGTACTTGAAGCAGCGCCAAAAGTGACCAGTGTGGAAGAGAAGGAAATGTCCTTCGCTGAGTCCGATGATGACGACGAGCTGTCCGAGCTCGACGACGAAGACATCGAGCCGGATCAGGAGCAGCAAGAGGACGACGATTCCGAAGAGGAAGACGAAGATGAAGAGGACGCAGAAGGAGAAGAAGCTTCTGATTCAGATGAAGAGTCGTCATCACCTCCCGACGCATTACTTCCTGGTCTGACTGCTGCCGCTTCAGTCTCCGCTGCTGCGAATCTCTCTGACTCCGATGACTTTGATACGTCCCAGACAGGGACACCTGACCCATCCCGCCTGACCCGGCGACAGCGCGGTGGCGCAGATGATACACTTATCGCACTGACAAATGAAGCATCGAAGAAGAAAATATTCACTGCCGAGGAACAGACCATGCGCAAGAAGGAAATGGCACGACGGCGTAAAGACATGAGCGAGAAGAGGGAGAAGGAGGAACGGGAGGGGACGTTACGGAAGCTGCTTGAGAAAGCACCCCCGAAGAAGAAGAAGGGCGAGAGGGATGCGGATGCCATGGATGTGGATGGTGAGGGCGGTGATGCGGATGCAGCGAGGGCGAAGGTCAATCCCGTGTTCATCAGGACGATCATGTCGGCAAATGGGACGAGGATAGGTGTGCCGGAGGAATGGGCGGGCAAACTTGCTGGGGCATTGTTCGACCGGGCGAGGAAGCTGGAGGGAACGTACAAGGTCTTGGGAGGAACGGCGATGGTTCAAGAGATTGAGTAGAGGTGTAAGACCCTGTGATGTGTGTGGATAATATACTCAATATCACCTTCTTGACTGACTAGACCGAGGGCAGCACGAGCTTTTTACAGCCTTACAGTATATTCTTTAGAGTCAAAATACCTCCAAGGCTTCAACGATACACCTCAGCTTGACTGAAGACTAGACATGCTCACCAGCCCGCGAGTTGAGAGCTGTTGGGGCTCTGTGCCGATCATGCTTTGAGTCGCGCTCAACCAATGATCTTCTCAAGCTTTAAGCATCAATATAAAGCACCTCTCCCTCCTCTTCGAAGATACTTCATTCCACTACACCTCTTCGCCAGTGCTCTTGTCCTTGACGCACTGCTTGCTATTCTCCAAATTTTGATTCCAAGTACTCCTCAATACATACACCTCCACCTTCCTCAACCATGCCGCAGCCAGCACCAATGGATCCGGCGGTCCTCACACGACAGGAATGGACAGACACGCTATTGTCCTGGACTTGTCCCGCTGGCGCCGACGAATCGTATGCGAAGCTCTGGAGCGATCTGCTCTATCTGTGTGACCTTCTTGGGAATCATCCGGCTATGGTGGAGAATAACAAGCAGACGTACAACACGCCTGCGACAAGCAAGAATAAGGTTTATTTCATGTGAGTCCGTGATGAGTGCATTTATGCGTACGTGATGGAACTGTATGAGAAAGGACCGCACGAGGAGAAGCTGCATTGTGGCAAGCAGATGTCTAGATACCGTCACTACAAAGTACTCTAGTCCCACATTGTCTTGCGAGCACAGCCATTCATACCGTGTATTCAATTTATCTCCTCACAATCTCTACATTCCACTGTTCTTCTCCCAGTGTCTCTTCCCGACTGACGACACCCACAGGTGGGATTTCATGATCCGCACAATGTGGATGCTCGCCGCCATTCCTAACGGAAAAATCACATCCCAATCCCGTCCGACATGGGTGGATATCATAAGCCGTGTGGCGCTGGGCCACATGCTGATAGACAACCCGGCGAAGCTGGAGTCAATGAACAGGAGTGCGGGGTATAATCATGATCAGGGAGTGGAGTTTGGCGATGAGGTGAAGAGGGCGGCGGCGGCGCTTGGCGGATGAGGGAGGGCGTGGATCAGATGGGACAGTAGATTGTAGGGCGAGGTGATGATGTGCAGGATAGGAGGAGATGGAAGATGGGAACTACGTTGGGGTGTTGGATAGCGTGAGTGGCGGTGCAAGGCCGTGAACCTAAGATTAAGGAATGGTTTGGCTAATGTTTAGGATGCCATGGAAGACTTCTAGCACATCTATGTTGCAGAGTGTCCTTGAGATATACTCGACTGTTTGATATCGCAAAATGAGCACCAGATATACACATATACAGGAGTATCGGGGCCTGGCTCTTGATGCAACTGGCAACACTGGCCGTCAAGTCCCTCACTGCCATTGGTACGCGGTGCAGCATACGGCACTCCTTGCAGACGAAGCCCCATCCTGTCGATGTAGCCCACCGAAGCGTCCTCATTATCATTAGCCATCATCACCAGCTCCGCATCGTTCCTGCAATACTCCTATCCAAGCTCAATCGCTCCTCATCCTCCGCTCCTCCTACCATTCCATCTTTCTTCCGCCCGTCCGACCTACCAACTGCCTTCTTGATTACCACCCCAGAATCGCCTCCGTACCCCGCTATCACATTTCCTCACATTACTGTACACGGGATGATGCAGCACTGGCAATCATCTCCGCACCAGCACGGCTTCGGCCCAGGTGGTTTGCCGATTGTAAGGATGGTCTTGCCTTTGCCGCTCGAGCTTCCTGAGACGCTGGAGGTTGTGCTTGGAGGCATGGTGTTCTTTCGGTTTGGTTTGAGGTAGAGAGTGTAGAAGAGGGTGGACTGTTTGGGATGTGCTCGTTGTGGAGATGTTGGCGTATGTATCCTGGGTGGAAGTCGAGATGTGTGAGGCGGCAGAACACAAGGTGAGCTAGTGATGGAGTATTTAATGGAGAAGTGGGAGAGGAGTGTAGAGGCTGGTGTCTTTTGGGATCGTAATTGGTCGTGGAGGGATACAGGTTTCCAGTGCTTTGACGGAGAGATAGTCCTAGGTGGGTGTGTGTACTTCGTGTGGTAGGACATGGGACGATCGTTAACAAGGAAGTAGAACACATTTGGCATGACGTACTGGTACCCTGCCGCACGGATTATCGGGCCGTCTTCGGATGCTCTGTTTCAGATCTCATCGTCGGAGCAGAAGTCCGCGTAATGTTAGGACGTCGTCTCATCGAGCTTGCAAAGACATAGCGAGGTTGGTAAAAGATTGACCGAGGTCTGCGCGCGGAAAAGTTCTGATAGTCTATGAACCACTCGATCTCATGCACTTGTGTACTTGATGCGACTATCCATGACATATATGATATAGCTGCACTACTCGAACACAAGTCAAACGCAATCTGCACCTCTTGCTTGTGTCTGCGACTCAATCCTTCACAGTCGCGTATCGACTCCTCTTCCGTATTGTCTTGCCATGCTTGAAGAAAATATACGGAAACGGTGCCATGAGTAGACACAAGCCGCCAAGCAAGAACGATGCCCACTGGTATCCGAGCTTCTCGTACATCTGTATCGTATGTCCGTCAGCATGATGACCTTACAATGAGATAGATTATGATGTCTCGGAAGTAGCTCACCTGATCACCAAACAGCGGGAACGCCGCCGCAAACACACTTCTCGCAAACGAATTCGCTGCCAACGCCGAAGCCGCATGCAATGGATAACTCTCAACCAGAAACGTGAAAACACCAGCAAAACACCAGATGATGCCGCAACCGATGACGGCCGAGAAAATGATCGGCGCAATCCACGGTACGAAAGAGTACGTCGTGAAGCCAAATGCAAACAGCCCGATCCAGCACAGCTGAATTCCGATAATGGTTGGAGGAAGGCGATATTCTGGTTCAGAAACGCCAGGAATACCTGTTGCCTTTTCTCGATTCTTGACAAGACGCCGGTAGTTCGCACGCCAAATTGGATCGGCGAAGATAGCAGTGAGCATACCGACGAAGAGGCCAATAAAGCTGAGGCCGACTTCCGAGAGGGAGAAGCCGTGGTTGTTCTCGAAGACGATGGGAAAGGCGCCAAAGAAGAGGTAGAGGATGCCGAGGAGGATTGCACTGAGGAGACAGAGCAGCAAGACCATGGGCTCGAAGAAGAGGAGTTGAAAAGGTCGCAGACAGCTCCACGCGACGGTGCTGACAAGTGATTTCTCGTGAATCTCGATGGGAGCTTTCCAGTTTTGCTGGCCAGTTTCTGTGCGGAGCCGGACGGCCTTTTGCTTTAGTTTGACGGGATGGTAAGTTTCGGGGATGAAGAGCGCGATGAGAATGAGTTGAACGCCAGTCCAGATGAGGAGCACCCAGAATGTCCATCTGTCCAAGGTTAGCCTATATCAATATCCACCTATACAGTAACGAAAAGTGCAGGAAAATTCCCGGGCACGATTGTTGACAGTACTCACCTCCAATTAGTATATTGATTGATGAATCCAGCTATGATAGGGCCTTTTGCAGATAAGTCAGCGTTTGCTCAAGTGTGTCGTAGCATTTTCTAACCTGTCGCAGGCCCTAAGAAGGGCGATCCTGAATACACCATCATGGGGAATGACAATTCGGACTTATCAAACATATCCCCAATGGTGCCTCCAGCCACACTAAGGAAAGTACTTCCAGCAACTCCGTCGAAGAATCTCGTGATGATGATAGTCTGAATATTCTGCGCCACAGCACATGGTATGATAAAAATGAAGACAAAAGCAAATGAGATGATGTAGATCCACCGACGACCGTAGAATTCCGAGAGAGGTGCTAGAAATAGTGGTCCGCAGGCTAGGCCCACCACGAAGGATGAAAGACCTAATGTTGCTACTTCTCGTGATGTGTGGAACTCAGATTCGAGCTGCCCATAAGTAAATGTGTATGCTGTTGAGTTGACGGTGCTAATCGCAAGTCAGCTTGCTTGATTGCGTGACGCTCAGATGCTATCAACTTACACACAAAGTGAGCTGAACGCCACGACCAGAGTTATCAACCACTTCCTTTTCGTGCTCATACTCCTCGGATTGTCTGGATCGTTGTCTCCGTCGAACTTCACCATCCAGTCTTTATTTGGGTCCTTTTCGTCATGCTGATTCACTGCTGAAAGTCCTTCAGCCTGCGGCTGCCGCGGTAGATTCGCCTCTGTGTCGCCCGGGCTTTCCTTGATATTGTTATTGGAGAGCTCAATCCCGGTAGTCTCTGCTCCTTGAACGTGGATTCTGTTTGCTTCCACGCCTGCTTCTCCATCTCGCTCATCATGTAATGTCCTCGCAGAGTCTGGAGAATCTCGCGTCATCGCCGGTGACAACTACAAGATCCTCTTGCAACGCCCGTGCACTTTGTGTGCGTGATGAGTGGTATGTCACAGCAGAAGGTCACTTGGACAGGGTGATCCAAAAGTCTTCGGAAGCTCGTAATCCAAGGGCCCTTTTCCCTGCCTGGTTGCTTTTCCTCAGGGTACGATATAGTCAAGGCGCTGTAACCAATGTGCTACCTTGAGGCAAGAAGCAGAGACAGAATTCACGAATGCTTGAACCTGTATCACAACAATAGAAGTGGCAGAAACAGAGTATTTTCCCCAGCAGAGATACAGCGGAGGAGCATGACGTGCAGAGCAGTGACTGCTCGGTGTTACTCGGTTCAATTCACTCACAACGCCTCCTGATTATTAATCAATAGTCATGCAGGGCAGTGATAGACGTTAAGAGATTACCTCATCCCGCCTTTATCGCTTATCGCAGTGCTTGGCGAAGCTTGTTAGACTTTATTCTGACACCACTCTGAATCATCTTCAAAGCTGTTTCATCACTATTCGATCGCCAAAGCCGTGTCGCGCTAGTTCCTCGATCTCACATACTCCCATACATGGCACGCGAGGAGATTGCAGGACCTGATGAAGGGCCAGAAGCTCCCTTCCCGCTCAAGATCAGCGGGCCGATCATAAGAGGATTTGGTCGCGGGTCGAAAGAGGTGCGTTGCTGCTTTGACGCATCAGCCGCTCAAACCAATAGCTGATCTTTCTCTCTATAGCTCGGCATCCCGACAGCAAACATCCCAGTCACCGGGGCCCGCGTAGGCGATCAAGAAATCGAGTCCGGCGTTTACTACGGCTGGGCAGGCATATCCTTTTCCTCCGCCACCGGCGATGCCTCTCTCGCACCCCTCCCCAAAGCTCCCGCCGACGTCAAAGAAGCTGACGCAAGACATCACTCACCCTCCGGCGCACATGCCATCACCCACGACGACGTACACGGCTCTGCACACATCCCGTCCGGCGAGCCCGCAGTCGCAGTTTACCCCATGGTAATGTCGATTGGCTGGAATCCGTACTATAAGAATACAGTCAGGACTGTCGAGGTGCATGTGATACATAAGTTCCATAACGACTTCTACAATGCGTTGATGAATTTGAGCATATTGGGGTTTATACGGCCGGAGCTGAATTATGATAGTCTGCAGGCGTTGATTGATGATATAAATTTTGATACGGAGGTTGCGAAGAAGAGCTTGGACAGGGAGGCGTATCAGAAACTGAAGAAGGATGAGTTTCTGAAAGATTTCAGCTGGGAAAAGGAGGGCAAGCAGGATGGAAAGTGAAAATTCGATCTTGGTTTCCGTGGCCCACAATTTTTCTCTCCAGCAGCGACGACTATCGGTCATGGAGGCGACAAGCGTTTTGCAGTGTTGATCTTGTACTGCTTTCAGATCTGACGCATACCCACGGCTTTGCCAGCCACGTCCCTAGACCAAGACACTGCCGGTGTCACTAACGCTGCTAGGGTACCAGCACGTTCCGCAAAGAGATGGCCGTAAAGTCGGCAAAAGTGCTCGCGCTCTGCTTCTTCTGGGTTTTGGATGAGCGTGCTATCCAGATGCGTCCGTCTACCTTCGTGGGCGTGAGCGCTTCTGGGTGTCAGCATTTGGATTAGAACAGGAGGAGGGTACCGCCGCTACTTGACTTACTCCGTCTTCGCAGCTCAATCAAGTAGTACCCAGTTCTTAGTTTCTTGAGTGCCGCTATGATGCGTCCTCACATGATGCCTGTCTAAGTGATGTGTGCCGTGAGAATGGTTGGGAAATATTCTTGGAGATTAGCTATCGTGACGATAATTTCATTTGTCATGGCCCAGTGTCTCAAGAAGGCACCTCAATCTTTCCAGTGACACTTTCAAGCATCATCGGTACAAGCTCAGCAGCATCACCTTGGAAAAACCAGTCATCATCTTGCAGCTGACTTGCCTCCTGATCTGGTTCCTCAAGGTTCACAATAGCAACCTTGGCGCCTCGCTCTCTAGCACTCTGGATATAGCTTGCAGCAGGATACACAGACGCACTCGTTCCAATGACAATCAGCAGATCGATGCCTCGTTCATCGTCCATCCACGCATGTACGCGGTCCAACATTCTCCCCGGAAGTGACTCGCCAAACCACACCACCCCAGGCCTGAGAAGCGCCGTCTTACAGTCCGGACAATGCGGCAGATCGTCCTCTGCGACATCCTTCATCGGCACGTCCGCACTCGAGATGTCCTCGTCGTTCCCATCAATCTCGAGCGCCGGCGTGATCGGATTCGTATAATTCTCGTCATCAACATGATCGCAGTAGAAATTCGTACACTTGACAGTAAACAGACTCCCATGCAGCAGCTCCAACTTCGGTTTCGGATGTCCAGCTCGTGGGCCCAGGCCATCCACATTCTGACTGATAGTTAGGAACTCGGGCTTCTTCCTTGCTAGCTCTGCAAGCGCATAGTGGGCCTTGTTCGGCCGTGCTTTCAGTGCCATGTGTCGTCTGTAGTTGTAGAACTGCCATACAAGGCTTGGATCACGCGCGAATGCTTCCTGGGTAGCAAGGTCGAGGGCATCGTAGTTGCGCCAGAAGCCGCCTGCCCCCCGGAAAGTGGGCAGACCGGAGGCAGCAGACAGGCCGGCGCCGCAAAGGGCGAGGATGCGGGTGGACTTGTCGAGGTATTCGGTGAAGGAGGCGAGGTCTGAACGGGAGATTGCCGGGCTAGTGGTGGTACTCATTTTTCGGAGAGTGTGGCTGGAAAGTAGTTGAAGTCGTGAAAGTACCATGCCAGATGCTGGTTGAAGGGCGTCAGATGTGTTGTCGAGCTTCCACGAAGCTGAAACACAGACGTCATCGGAGCGGGTCGGTCTTTCCCCGGGTAGGCTTGTAGATTTACCGGCTTTCAGGAAATTCGGGGAACAGTCCGTCGAAGTTGGTAGGCCACAAACCTCACGCGACAGTGTGCCGTCAAGAAGGTCTCGGAAGTGGCGAAAGCTGAGGTAAAAGATCTCATGAAAATCTTCTCGCGGATAGCACGCCGCTCGATATGCGCTCCACGGCATACATCTCGTGTATCAACAAGGTCATTGGTGTCAGCAGCAGATTTACAATTCGGCCAACCTTTGCATGAAACACATCCCCATATACTAAGAGCGGGCGAATGTATAGTTGAACCCTTGATGTCTTAGCCAACTCGAAGTCATCGCTGACGTCTTGAAGTAACACCCGGCATCACAGCCCTCGAGTACGCACAGCGGCGTGCGCGATTAGCAGAATCATTACCACCAGATAGCATCGCCATCATAGCCGCCTCAGATGTGAAATATCGCTCGGGCGCCGTCTTTTACAAATTCCATCAGGATCCGAACTTCCTCTACTTGACTGGTTTCGACGAGCCCGAAGCATTAGCCGTCATAGGTACGTGGGTGGAAGGCCCCGCCTCACCATCATCTCGTTGACGTCTCGCAGAAAAGACTGGGCCAGGCGGCTCCCACGACTTCCATCTCCTTGTACGACCGAAGAGCCCGCGCGACGAGATATGGGAAGGGTCGCGCTCCGGCGTAGATGCTGCTCGCGATGTCTTCAACGCGGATGAGGTAATCATGCCGACTGAATTACACACTATATACCTTGGCATGTCAGCAGCCACAACAGGTTACTAACCCATCTCAAGGCCGGCACCATCGACTCCATCCGCACAATCCTCCCCGAACTCCTCACTTCCGCATCCTCCGTCTACACCGACATTCCCGCCGAAGCAGCTCCACGCTCCGAATTCACTCGTCTCATCTTCGGCGCCTCAGGTGGCAAGTCCAGCCACAGCACCATACTTGGCGGCCTTCTCGAGAGCGCCAAGGTAAAGCCTCTCCGCGGCTACATGAATGCTTTGCGCGTGCTCAAGAGCGATGCCGAAGTCGCAAATATGCGCAAGGCAGGGCAGATGTCCGGGCGAGCGTACGCGGAGGCGATGAGACGGCAGTGGACGTCGGAGAAGGAGCTGGAGACGTGGTTGGAGTATAAATTTAAGGCTAATGGGTGTGATGAGAGTGCTTATGTGCCAGTTGTGGCGGGGGGTGAGGTGGGTAGCGAATGACCCATCCGAGCGGAAAATGTTGGCTGACGGTGAAGCAGAATGCGAATATGATACACTATGTGCGGAATGATGCACTTCTACAGTGAGCACTACTTTGCTGGCCTCAAGTTAGTCATGGCACTGACCTGAACTAGTCCAGATGATCTAGTCACAGTCGACGCAGGAGGCGTAAGTACCTCCACGGCGAGACCTGCCATCTGCTCACACTAATGCAATAACAGGAATACGGCGGCTACGTTACAGACATTACGCGAGCATGGCCCGTCAGCGGCAAATTCTCACCCGCACAACGTGATCTATACGAGATGATCCTCGGCGTGCAAAGACAATGCGTGTCGCTATGTAGACAGTCCGAGCGGATATCGTTGGATGGCTTGCACAGCGCGGCCGAGCTGGGCTTGAAGGATGGCCTGAAAGCGCTCGGGTTCGATATGTCGAATAATGTGAGTCTGCCTGATTCGCTTGGTCTGTGACGTCGCGGCTGACAAGTCGAGCTGCGAAGGCTATGGATACTCTGTTTCCGCATCATGTTGGTCACTACGTCGGGCTTGCGGTACACGACGCGCCGGGGCATCCGAGGTCGGACGTTCTGAAGAAGGGACATTGTATTACCATTGAGCCGTAAGTCGCTGGCCTCTTTTAAGGAATGACAGAGTCATTTTGCTGATACCCTACAGAGGTGTCTATGTCGATCACAACGAGCGCTGGCCCGAGCACTTCCGAGGGATTGGAATCCGGATCGAAGATAGTGTTTGCGTACAGGAAGATGGTCCGCTGGTACTTACCACGGAGGCTATCAAAGAGGTTGGCTCATTCAGTCTTTCGTGGATCTAGCATGTACTGATTCGCGCAATAGGTTGTGGATATTGAGGCTCTTAGAAGATAGCGAGGCGAGTGGTGTCTGAATACTGCTTAAGATTGGGACATAGGATTGATGGCGCATAGTGCCCAGTAAGAGAAGTAACCAAGACCTGGCAACGCACCGCACACTTACGTAAGCTTCTTATGTGTTTCCGAGGCCATCGATGATCTTGTCACGACCGGACGAGAAGCATGAGATGTCCTGTAAATGTACTATAGCCAGCGCCGCCTATACATCACTGGATTACTGTGAACCTGCTGGCTTGAGGCCGGCTCTGCAGTACTGGAAGACTAGTTCTGGATAGAGTCCGACAAAACTTCCGTGTATGTCCGAGAGGACGTGTCTTCCGCGATCAGTTGATCAAGATTACTCCCACCCGGTCGTCTCTGTGGTGTCCTCCTTCTTCGTAGGCTGGGTCTTTCCTCTTCCTTTCGTGAAATAGAGTCCCAGGTTTGCCTTCTTTGTTTTGACGGCTATGAGAGTCCGAGATGTCGGAAGAGCATCCCGGATAGCCTTAGCACTGAGGCCACGTTCGTGTAAAGTGCGCAATGTAGATACCTCTGAGTCTGTCCATAGTTCAAGCGATCTGGTAGTCAAACCCTCGATCCCGAGGTGAAGCAGCCTCGATCGAATTGCTGACTCGCTCCTCTTGGTAGTAAGGTGGGCAGCAAACGCTGAAATTGGCAATCCCTTCTCCGCTAATGCGCGAAGCTCGTCGAGCTCAGCATTTGACCAAGGTCGGTGCTTGACGGAAGTCTGGAATTTCCAAGTGGTCAGTCCCATGCTCTGTCTCTTTCGTTTCACATCTACCAGAGTTGCAGGAATCGTCAATCTTTTGGCGATGACTTTGTCCGTGCACCCAGATCTATAGTACTTCTCTATAGTCTGCTCGTCTTCCTCTGTCCAACGACGGTTCGAGGATTTGGCTTTTCCACGCGGCCCCAGGTTTAGACTGTAAAGCTTCGCCGCTACGCTGTTCACAGTGCGACCCAGATCCTGCGCCATCGCCGCGACAGGCTTAGCCTGGAGAATCAGCGTCTGCAACAAGGACGTCTCTTCCGACGACCAAGGACGTAGAGGATAATCTGCTTGGTCGAGTCTCGCTACTTTGGGATGAATGCTGTTGATTGCACGTCCCAAATCTCCGGCCATCCTCCAATGCGTTCTGCCTTCACTGACCCATAGCTTCAGTAGCTTGAGCTCGGATTGAGTCCACGGACGTCGCGCGGTCAGTGCGTCTTTTCTGACACTATGTCTACTGGCACGACATGACCCGATTGCTTTTCTGTAAATATCTTGCAGACTGATGAGATTTCTATTGCCGAGAAGCTCGAGAATTTCGCCCCTATTTTTGCCAGATGCGTGAGCATCGCGAACGATGCCGACTTCATCTTTCGTGTACGGGTTGTTCTTTGGGCCTGCCGAAGACGACTGTCTCCGTCGAGATTCAATTACATTGATACCTCGATGGCTGCGGCACGCATCAGCATATATAGGTCTCGATCCCGGTAAAGGTGAATTTATTGAGTGTCCAGGATAGGATAGTGATCTTGCGACAGGTTGTCTATGGAGCCAAGCCATTGCGAAGCGCAAACGCGTCTGCTCGCGACAATCATCGCGGTAAAGTCACCTGCAGTGCTTGAAGCATAAGGCTGTGCAGAATTCCTGTGGCAATTTCGCCACGCCAGAAGTCAAGACTTTCGTTTCGTAACAACACAGTATGCAAATTGCACTACTACGTCGACGGTGTTTCGGTCTCGACTGATACGTAGCTGACGCGAGATCTTGTGCTTGTAACGACGATAGCGTCCTGTTAGGCTAATCGGCGAGTTGTCGAGTCCTGGGGCGACGTAGTACGCTTCAGCCTGTAGCGCTATACGCTCGTATCAGGTCTTGAGCAAGATTGTCGCAGGCGTTGTCTACGATAGTGGAGCTGGAATGAGACGCCGCACGAGAGGAGGCTTCTGCGACTTCTGGATGCAGAATAGATGGATCGTGGATGGTGGTTGCCCGTGACTTAAAGTGGGGCATTAGATATCGCGACTTGCATGGTTCATCACAAATCCTCCACTACCACTACCACTACACACCACTTCCTACTCACCACCTACGACTGCTTCTGCTCTCTCACACCTTGCTCTGTCTCATCCACCGGTCTCTGATACCACAACCGGCGGTCATGCTCTCTGGAATCCCGAGCTTTGACAGAGTATAGGCGCGTGATCAGACAGGCTTGTGTCAACATCACAGCTTCTCTGACACGCCGCTATTGCTGACTTCATTGATCTGTTCACTGCAATCAACACTCGACGACCTCAAAACTCCCCGTTCGTTGGTCTTTAACTATGTCCTCCAGAAGAATACCTCTGGCGAGCAATCCCAATGCTGCCAATTCTCCATTCCGTGTGCCGGCAGTGACAAAACGTTCTCGGGCGCAGGCGGACCACAAGGACTCTGAAAATGTCTATTCACCACCCAAGAAGAGGCAGCTGCTCGGTATCGAACCCAATGGTACTCGTCGGGCACAACATATCTCTCCAGATGAGCGGGAAGGAAAGGTCTTCCTTGGACGGACTGATTCAGCTTCAGCGAATGCCTTCAATCGTAAACTTGCTGCCGCAGGCAGACAGTCACAGCAGAGGATTGAGCAACAGAAAGCTGCCGAACGAGAAGTCAGAGAAGGCAGAATCACGGTTGCTGACCAAGAAACTATACGTCAGTGGAGGAAACACTATCGAAAGGCTTTCCCGAGTTTCGTATTCTACTTCGAGTCTTTGCCTGCAGATGTCGCTCTGAAGGCTTCCAAGAACGTGGCTTCATTAGGCGCAGTATGTTTCGCTTGGACCAATGTTGTACCCACTGACTAACACCTAATCCCACAGCGCGAGGAGAAGTTCTTCTCCAGAGCAGTCACCCATATCGTCACCACACGTACCATTCCACCGAGTTCTGAACAAGATGCACATGGGCGCACCAATCAGTCCAGTCAACGAACCATCAATCCGTCGCTGCTTGAAAGATCGACCGATGCTTTGGCGAGCGTATTGCAAAGAGGATCACGACAACCTTCAGAGAGTATCGTGCCGCGAGCTCGACAGGGTGGAAATGCAGACATACTACACAAAGCTAAAGAGCTGGGCATCAAGATGTGGGCTCTCGAGAAGTTTGAAAGAATGATGAACACGATGTTCGAGACGGATGTTGATGAAGAGCTTGAGCATGCACGACGTCGGGAGAGAGCAGCTGAGCAGAATCTTGCACAGTTATTACGGTACGAGAAGGAGAGGAAAACTGCGACTGCGGCTGCGGTACCACTATACAGCGACATCCAACCATTCCGTGGATACTACATCTACATACACGACATGGATGAAAAGGTCAAGCCAGTGATGGTCAGGGAGTATAAAGCGAGCCCAAACAAATTAGATGGGGACTGGCCACAGTTTAGAAGTGTACCACTACCTCGTTGTCCTTTTGTGGATGATCCGCAAGCTGTCAGACGTGAAGCACGAGAAGAGGAACGAAGACAGAGACTGAAAGAGTATGAGGAGGAACTAGTCAAAGCACAACGACAACAACCTCGCACACGAGCTGCTGCTGCCACAATAGAAGCCGCCCGAGGTCGGCCGACCACAGATGTAGCTCATCTAACCCAGACGCATGATGCAAAGGCAGCGAAGATCACAAAGCATGCACCTACTTCTGTCCCGCTCAAGACTTTTGACCCACCAGCAGTCAGACGAGCCAACACGAATACTAGCCTAGACAGCATGCCACCACACATGACAAGTGCACGGCTAAACGTGCATGCAAGGCCCGGTCACGAGCCCATGGCTTCAGGCCTTCAGCAGAACAATGTCACCTCTGCTATTCGGTCACAGATGATCTCGTCCACTGCAGCAGCCCCGACTGTCCGAGCAGGAACTGCCAAAGGATTAGAACAACTACAACGTCGTGCGGTTGAGCGTCGCACGAACCTTTCGACTACTGCTGTACCGACCGCCGACGATGTCCGGGCTGCGATCAACAATGAACCTCCCCCACGAACTCGCCATGCAGGCAAGAAATCTGAGCTCGCACGAATTCATGAGGATGACGG
>Ga0268246_10000451_pt1 | contig 17999 bp, 15 predicted proteins | sample AgamicOrSfe_FD_200242 | JGI IMG/M metagenome (GOLD analysis project Ga0268246, IMG submission 200242) | Agave microbial communities from Guanajuato, Mexico - Or.Sf.e (v2) (version 2) | ecosystem: Host-associated > Plants > Phyllosphere > Phylloplane/Leaf | place: Guanajuato, Mexico | collected...
CAGCACCGACAATCCCGACCGCGACACCGGCGGCGCGTTCCTCACGTACATAATGTCCTTCACTCTGGTCCGCCTGATCTGGAAAGATCTCAGCCGTTTCATGAACGTCTTCTTCGTCGACGACTTCGTGCAGCGAATATTCATTATTGTCGTCCTCGCCATTGTCATTGTGCTGGCAGGCACGGCGCCTGCGCTGGACATCCATAGTGAAAGCTTTGGAGAGACGCTGAATGCCATGATAGCGTGCTACACGCTCGTCCGTGCGGCGTTCGGGGTGATGTATATTTACTACGGCCTGCTTCTTCCCTGGTTACGACGTATCATGCTGATAGCGTTTCTGCTGATCGTGCCTTCGTTGGCACTTTGGATCGCCACGCTCTACGTCAGGATGCCGAATAAGCTTGTCATCTTCTTTGTTGCACTGGTCCTGGAGACGTGTTTGGGCCAAGTACACACGATGCCGCTGTACGGCAAGCTGACGAAGGGCTATACGCTGGCGAGAGACTATGAGCATCATCTTGAACGTGTCAGCGCGTTTTTGACGGTTTTGCTGGGGAGTGGGATTGAGCTGCTGGTTTCGAGTAGTCCGGCTGGGCATAGGGTTGCGCCGTTGTTGGTGAGTATGTGGGATGAGGGAGATGGCGAGGGATGATACTGATGTGGACAGCACTACGTTATTCCATCGTTTTTGATCATCTTCTTCCTCTATTTCATGTAAGTTTACCTATATCGACCCACTCGATTCAGCGTAGACCCATTTGTCAGCAGATGCTAAATCGTCGCAAGGTATGCCAACGGAGTAGAAGATCAAGTGTACTTGCACGCCATAAGGAGGTCTCCAGGTACAGAATTTCTTTGGGAAATGTAAGTTCACCTGCAAGTCAACAACAACACCACTCTCCAAGATGTCCCTTACGATTCTGACAAATCCTCCAAATCAGCCTCCATATTCCCCTCTTCGGCAGCGTCCCCGTCCTCGGCGTCGCCCTTGCAGCCATCACCACACTCTCCTACGAAGACACAACCAACCCAGTCGTCCACGGTACCCTCAAGACAGCACAATGGGTGACGTCGGGCTGCCTCGCAGAGATCATACTGCTAATGACTCTACTCGCCCTTCTGCACAAGCCGATCCAAGCGCCATACAACGTGCTCGTCAACAATCGCTACGTCCGCATACTGCCACGGCTTTGTATCGTCATCATAATTCCATGCCTGCCTCTTGTGCTGCATCCGGGGTACCAGATAGGCACGCTGGCTGGACTGACGTCTGGTGTTTCTGTGTTTGAGTTTGTGGCGTCGTGGAGGCGGGATGGGAAGGTATTTGAGCCGAAAGAGGTTACGAGAGCTGAAGCTGAGAAGAGTGAAGAGAGTCTTCAGGCGGCTGCTGCTACTGCTGCGAAAGGAGCAGTGCAGCGGCAGTAGCTCGTTTGTAGAGCCCAGGTACAAGATGCCCAAAAGGTGGAACATCAAGAGCTCTTCCGGAGGTATCCCGTATGGTGCTCATGAACCTCTTGACGTCTCATAGACTAGCACATTTCAGCCATACTATCTCCAACGTCCACGGATCTACCGATAGCTCAATTCCCTCAATTCGCGACCTGCCGCTAACCAATTCGGTATATACTCTCGCGCACATGTTTTGAGATAGTGTGTAACAACATCGGCTTGCTCCCTCCAGTATGACTCTCCGGTCCTCGCTAGAGCTTGCCTGAACTCCTCCGCTGTCTCAGTCGAGAAGCATGGAACAGGATCACAAACCCCCGGAAATTCATCCTCGACGCTGTCTCTGAGATTCCGCAGCTCGTCCAGAAAGAAAGGCCAACTGAAATACGGCTGATCACGGGAGAAGAGGCGAGAAAAGTACCCATGAGCGAACATGAGGGACACAAGGTTGAACATCTTCGGGGAGTTCTCGCTGTTTTCAAGGGCGTCTCTGATCTCGGTTATCCAGGAGCTTTGGTGCAGCTCATTCCGTACAATAAGATAGACGAGCTGGTAGTCTTCTTTCAAGAGGGCCTGGTGAAAAAGATCACGCGTTCGTTCGTGTCCATCCCCTAGTGGATCCAATTGGACCAGGTAGTAGCGAAGCAAGATACGGAGAAGCGCGAAGCCCCTGTCTGGAATCGCACCTCCAGATTGCGGTCGATACCGTAGCAGTGTCGTTGGCAGGCTCAAGTTCAGTCCCGATTTGTATGTAGCTTTATCATCGTCCTCCATGTATAGCTCTACTCGTTCCGTGTTTGGCACATCTCTGACGGATGCCAGCACGATGGCACGATACCGCTCAAATCTGGTAGCAGTCATCCACTTACATAGCAGTATCTTGGACTTATAGGACTGTGTTTCCGCAAGCTCATCTACAACGCAAGGAGTAATTACGTCGACTCTGCCTTGATATCCGTTCACGCGTATGTCTTCCATCTTGTACCGATCCACCTGCCAGAAGAGGCGCAAGAAGTACGCGCGATATACGGCCTCATTAGAGAGTTTCTCCCCAAGTTCCTTAGATGCCTGCGGCAACGCCAGATTGCATGTGTACGAGAAGATCTGAGAAAGTAGCTCGGCCGGTAGCATTTCAATGCGTGCAAGAGGACGCTCGGAGTGCTTCGATCGCTTTGACATCTTGCTATGCGGACTCGAAGCCCGGCTCGAGGCAGGTGAGGACATTTGCGAGAGTTGTCGTTTTTTGCGGCCGGCGTGTATTGGTGTGAGTGTGCTGAGGTCAAGATCGCGCTGCTGGCGGCGGAGGTGGAAGGCCATCTTCACTGGGGAGATCGAGGCTAAAAAGAAAGAGTGTGGGAGATATCGTTGAAAGTCATGAAGTATGATAGTGGAAGGCAATATATCGATCGTCGGAAGATTTACCATAGTTCGATGTTATCACATGTCAATTGTTTACACTTCCAGGCCATCTCCAGCTGTTTACATCATAACCAGCAAGCACCACGTCTCTGGGAGTATGGCCACTCCCTCCGGTCTCCCCGCAGCCTTCGAGCATCTTACCCATTTAATCTCGAACCCCAGCGTCCGCGCAACCCTCGTCCTCGCCCGCGCCACAGGCTCCATAATCCACAGCTCTGGTTTCCCAGCTGATTCTCCGCCATTCGATGACGCGTCGTCTGTCTCACTCCCTGCTCGCCTGAGTGTCGACCGCGATGCTGAGACTCACCAAAGAGCTGCACAAGTTGGTGACTTGAGATCGGCACGCGAGGTTGCGACGGCGGTATGGACTTTTTTCGAGCGAGCTGGAACGATGGTGGAGGAGATGATGGTGACAGAGAGCAATGGTGTGAAGGGAGAGAAAGACGAGGAGGAAGACATCAAACTGCTCAGGCTACGCTTGAGGCGAATGGAGCTTGTGATTGTTCCTGGTAGGTGCGATAGAGTAGCGCAGCAAAATCGGAATAACCACGTCCTGGAAAAGCCACGTCCTGGAAAAGCCAAGCTAACTCGGCGCTAAGATGTGAAGTTCTTGCTAGTGGTTGTGCATGCTACGCCCGCTGCCTGATGAGTTGCACACATGAAGAGCTTTCAAAAGCTCCAATAACACATGACGCGAGCACGCTTGCTATAATGCCAAGTACGACCTGCGACGAGCAGAAGGGAAGATTACTCTTACACGATGGACAGCCTAGTGGCGTTTGACAGATAGACCACGTCGGAGCGGCACTCCACTGCAATAGTCTCGTGGGAGTTGGCGACGCTCGTAACAATTGTGAGGAGCAAGATTTAGTTGGAATTTTGACAAGCAAGACATGGATGGTATGTTGTATTTCTATATTGTTTCCTAGCTTACAGTTCCAGATGTCTCCAAGTGATGGGATTTTTGCGCATGAGCAAGAACAAGTACATTTTCCATTTGCAAAGCTTTCAAGAATGTTTCCAACCACCTCCAAACACTGATTTGATGTATTCAAACCACTTGTCCTTGATCCTGTGCATTGCCCAATGAGCAACTTCTGCTGAATGGCCGTCGGTGCTTTTGTCTTGCCATATCGTCAACATGTTGGTAGGTAGCATTTTCGCATATGGAAGCCTGCTGTAGTGTCAAGGAGTGTTTCAAGATGAACATGACAGCCTGATTCGTGCGCTGACAGAATTGCCGCCATTGTGTCTACTTTCCAGAAGCGGTCACTCTCGTCGTGTTGAGTGCGAGAAATAAGCACCATTGTCGAGGTGAATCGCGTGCTGATGGAGGTGCGTGTTGGCAGACGGTACCAAGCTATTTGTCCGACAGAGAGTTTGTGTTTTGTTCAAAAACTTCCCAACTCCAGACTTCCTTTGTCGCAAAGGCTTCGCCGCCGGGAGCTGTGCTTGCGTTGTCGTGGCCTGTGTCGTGCTACTGAGCTTCTCCCCCAAGTCGGAGCTGGCTCGAGTTTCGCGAAGGGTTCCTGCTTGACGTCGGCAGATAGCGCAGCGAAAGAAAAACCCTCCAAGGTGTATGTGGTTGATTGTGAGACTCGGTTGCGAATGTTGCAGTTTCGAAAAGGCCGGTGAGACTTTGCAAGTTTGTCAGCATCCTGAATCGTACAGAGTAGGAGGGTATCGTCAGTAGGCTGGACTTACAGTTGAGAGGGTAGTGTTAAATTGGCGAGATGTCTGGATTGGTTGAAGTTTCAGAAAGTCGAAGTTTGGCGCATCGTCCCACGTATTTCGTCCAGATCTGCATCGCCAGCTCGAAGAAAGAGATCGCAAAAACGATCAGTGCTTTGACTTCTTGAGAGTCGCAACGCCAGGGAGTCTCCGAAAAGCAGTATCTCGCCCAATCGTCTCGTCGGTGATGACAATTACCACAGTGTGCCCAAACATGCCCTTTGTTGCGGTTGAGAGGCTTAGGCAAGAGTCGACAGGGATGTTCAGCCAGAAGAAGTCTCGAAGGTGCATGTCTCTGATAGGAGACATGGAGTGCTTGCGCTGACTTTGTCGAAGGTCCGGCTGGGTGACGAGGCGGGAGAGAGGGAGTCCTTACGCCTCCAGGGCCAGAAGCAGTCTCCAAGGTGCATGTCTCTGATGGTACGACATGGAGAGCTTGCGTTGACTTCGGTGAAAGCCCGATTGGGTGAAGCGCAGAGACATCGTCCAGAGACGTGTATCCAGGGTGTCACTGCGTTAGCAGCCTCAAGGTCCTTGTCTGAGGGTGTCCCACACGCTAGCTCTGTGATGAGTGCCGCGAAGCGAGGAGAACTTGACACCGCAGCCATGATACTTCAAAGTGCTTGGGAGCTTGCATTTGTTGTGGCTGCGAAGCGAGTGCTGCTCGATACCGCAGCCATGATCGCAAGGGACATTCGGGCATGGACTTGTCGCCAACAGAGGATGGCGATATTAGGCATGGTCTGCTGTCAGGGTTCTGAGCGGTGTTAGCATTGTTATAGATATTGATGTCGAATAGGGAACATACCTCTTCCTCTGACAATGAGCACTGTCGTTTTCAGCAGCGTCCTCCCAGCACTCGTGCCGGGGCCCTGCTACATTTCCTCCTCAAGTTGTGCCAGATAGTCGACTTGCGAGTCCAGAAGCATGGCTAGCGGGTACCAAGATGTGAAGGAGCGAGGTGTGCTCGCGGTGAGGTCGATCTGGTGGAACAGATCAGAATGCTGGATGGTCAGTGGAGCAGCCAGAGCGCTATTCAAGGTACTCACTTCTTCAGCAGTGTTGACGGTCTCGAACACGTACTCTGGTGCTTCTTGACACATATTGTTGATGGCGGTATAGTCGTGAGTATCGTGGATGCACACTTTGTCTTCGATGGTGGACGATGGTGGTTGCACGAAGTCGGTCATCGAGGGTGCCGTGAAGTGGGAGTGATGGCATCTTTGTTGAGACAAAGTTGTTCATGGGTGGGATGAAACATGATCAAACTATACTGGGGTCAGTGTTATTCTCAATACATGGCAGACAAGGTGGCTTACTGTATGGTATGCTTGAAGACGTGCGAAACAACCACTTAATGCAATTGAGGTTCGTATTCAAAGCCGGTGTTGACATTACAAAGGCGCATGATATGGCGTGAAAAGGACGGCAGTTGTGCCAGAGGTCGCCATGGGCATGGTCGGAGCAGGTATGATGATGATAAGGAGGCTGCCAGAGGAGAAGACATTGATATACTGTTGGTCATCACAGTGACAAGGTAATATGATGGTATTGAGAAGAAGAGCAGTTGAGATGAGAGGGAAATGGAGATTGAAGGAAGATGAAGATGAAAGGAAAGGAAAGCAGACGGGCGCTGGACGAGGTTTTATAGCCTTCTAAATCAGGGTGACTTCCTTCGAAGCTGGCTTGTTCTTGCCTTCGAATTTCACGCCCTTGGAAACCCTGCTGATACCATTGTGCAAGACGGGAAGGAGCTCTTCAGTATCACAGACACGGAATGACGATTCTCACAGACGATCGCAGAAAAAGCATGTAATCTATTCGTACAACCTCATAAGTCTAACTGTTGCTGTGCCTTTCTCATGTCAGCAGGGCTTCCACATTCCTTTTGCGGAATAGTAACGTCAAACCATTATCCTTGCCACGCTTTGTATCCTGGTCATAGTATCCCTGTCATAGTGCCCCAATCATAGTCTACTCTCTGCCTTGACGCAACGCCTTTTTCAACGACATCTCCACGAAGTTCAACTCCAACATTGACGCCTGGGAGTACCTCAACTCGTCCTTGTTCTCCGGCCACGTCATCACAGCATTCTTCAGAAGACCACCATAGAAATCAAACGCCTCATCTGTCGTGCCAGGGATCCAGGAAACACACTCGAAAGGCCAATCAGCGGCGACAGGAGGCACATAGGTGCGCGGCTTGACGAGACCGGCAGCGGCAGAGACGAGTTGAGCGCGCTGTGACTCGCTGAAGGAGGGACACTCGAGGCCTGCGTGGAGGAGATCGTCGAGGAGTGTTTCGTGCAGGACATGAGTGGCAAATTGGCGCTGGATGTGGTTCACGAGGGTGTGAATGTGCTTCAGGACGGTGGTGAAGATGAGGTCTCGCTCGCCGAGAGTGTAATAGTTCGTGGCGAACCAGGGATACTGCTCAAAATTAGACGATTATGTGAAACGTTGAAGCAGAGAACAGACTTTGAAGAGGAGCGAGATGATGGACTCGTATGGGCGCTGATAGTGGTCGCCAGTGAACCTGGACTATAAATTGTCAGCTTAGATAGTCGAAATTCAGAGTGATCATGCACGCCTTGTGTGGCTCCGCTGCAAACCTGGCAGTCATGACCATCTCTTCTCCGGTGACAAACCCCTTGAACCCCGTACTGTAGGATTCCTTTGGTGGCAGGATGCAAGGCTGATGGTCCTCCCAGTGCACATCCTTGGCCTTAGGAAACATCAACTTCATCAACTCTGTCTGCGAGCTCAGTGTGATGTTGATGATCCGGTCTCCAATCTTGCGTCGTCCATTGCGAGCATCACGACCGTGTACACGCTTGAGGAAGGCATCAGCGGAAGCGAAGTTTGGAAACTCCACATAAGCATCTCCAGACTTGGCACTGCTGCGGTCAAATTCGATGTGGATAGCATAGTGACCTGAGTTGGGAGGCATGTTGACGATTGCAGAACGTTCTCCAATGCATGCGATGATCTCGTTCTTGGTCACTCCATAGGCAACCTAGGTGTGCTTCAGTGTGCTGAATGAAGTGTTGACCGACGAAATACTCACATTTCCAAACTTCAAAACTCCAAAGGTGTGTGGCTCTTCTTGTTGAGCACGAACCTCGAAAGGCAACTTTCCGCAGATATCGGCCCATGTAGTCGGACGAGGAGGAGGATAGTCGAGTAGGTCTCTGCCACGGTTGACATCCTTCATGGTTACGCCATCGCTAAGCTGGGAAATGCTAGAGTTGCTAAGGTCAATGGATGATCTCGCGCGTGCATGAAAAGTAGGAAAAGCAGATGGAAAAGCAGATGGCAACGGCAGAGCAGGCGGCAGCGGCAGGGCATAGTGAGCATTGGCAGGCTGGTTGTATTTGTTGTGGGTTGCGATGAAAGGGTCGTTCTGTGATGCCTCGAGATCATGACGTCGGAGAGGACGACTGATTTCGAGTCCACCTCTCCTGATGTAGTCAGCGAGGTCTCCTGGACTAATGTTGGATGGGAATGGTGGAGGCTCAGGAGACGATCTGTTGGACATTGTAGTACCAAGCTCTGCAGCATTCGGGCTTCCTCTGAGCATTGGTTGAGCAAGTGGTCGTGGTGAGGAGTCGGCGGAATCGATCGGAGCATAGTCAGTGCCACCATTTGAAGCACTACTGGTGTCAATGCCAGCAAAGTAATTGTTTGAGTGCATCCGTGGCTTCCTGATCGGAACCGCTGCTCTAGGGAGTGCTTTCAGAGGAGTGCGCACGACTGGGTCTTCCTCCACAGGACGAGTATTGACGGGAGAGTCCCACACGGAGTCGGCTCGTGGATTGTCAATTTTGACACCTCCTTTCACACTGATAGAGTCGGATGGTGCAAGCGACGAAGTTGAGCGAGAGTGGTGGTGCGAAGAAGCTGAATGAGAGTGGTAGTGCGAAGTGGGTGTGGGTGAATAGAGGCGCAATGGCATGTCTGCCAAGCGCAAAGGCATATCGGTTGGAGTCGTCCAAATGTTGTTGTCAGGCTGCATCAAGGCTGGGCGCGGTGGAGTGTGAGCAAAGGAGGCCCAGTCGTTCGAAGCAAAGGAAGCTCTGACAGCGTCGCTGTCCCATGGCGATTGAGCCATGCGATTGATGATAGTTGCAGGATGCGCTGGCGGCCGCTCAATGAAGGACATTGTCTGCGTAGTGACGTAGGTCAGCAGACATGACTCTTGAAGCTTAAAGGCAATCGAGCCGCGACATACCGGACCACGTGGAGTTGTTTCAGTTGACGTGTGCAGCTGTCTTGGGCGCAGGAATGGTGTTTCAGGAGGACTTCCCGGCATGAAGGTGTCGACTTCCAGTGGGTAGTACTCGCCGTCAATGTCGTCAACACGATTGAGCGCTGCAGGAGTGAAGACTTGAGCTTCAGCTCTGAATGATCGGGAAGATGTCACAGCATTCGAGGCACCACGATCACCTCCAGCTGATATGTTGGAGTGCGCCATCTGCCGACTGGTAAGCAAGTGTGTCGGAGGTGTCGGAGGTGTCGGAGGTCATCGTTGATGACATGAACGACATGAAACATACCGGTGGATGAGCTTACGACTTACGACAGTGGCGAATGCGGTGATGAGGAGGTTGTCAGAAAGAACAAGGCATGATTGAGAGAGGAGGATGGAGGGGATATAAGTAGACAATTGACAGGATACTCTACAAGGGTAGCAAAGAGTGTTCCATGGTACAATAGTGAAAATTCATCAATAGAGCGTAAACTGAAACGCTTCTCACACAAAATCCGAAAGAGATCTTGACTTGATTGGTTTCTACTGAGCGCTGTTAGTACAAAGCGCTAAGAATCCGAAGAGAGCCAACTCACGGCAATGAAGCGATCTGGAAGATCTGAACTAAATTCGAGGTAGAATGGGGTGGTTGAATTGCTCCTTGTAACGTGCCGTCGCGCCAAAGCAGCATGGTAATCCACGACAGGAAGCGCTTGTGGAACAGACATTTTGCGATCAATCTAGGAGAGAGCCATCTGTGCTCATCATGCTGTGTGTGCCATAATGGCGATAAAAAGTTCATGAATTCTCTATGTAATGCCGTGATGCTTTTCGCTCGAGCAAGCCTGCCTTCCCTGCCCAAACGCCGCATTTCGTGCAAAATCGCCGACTCAGTCAAACTGTAATTGTCAGTATCCGTGCAGCAATCTGGACTCGTTGGAATACTTACAGGTGTCAAGAAAGATTCCGCTACAAATCGTGCCCGCGCGTTCAACTTGTTGGTCGTCAGTCAATGTACGGACGCGAGCTTCTGGGGTGGTGTCTCACGAAAAGCTTCATCTCTGAGATCTCCTTGTCGACCTCCTCCATGAACTGGATGATGAAGTCCACCAGCTTATGCTTCAACATTTCTTCGGTATGGAAGTTGGTGATCAGGAAGGAGATGTCATAGCCCTGATTGTGTCAATACTCGCCCTTGTATATTCCCAGTATCTCATGCCTACCTTGACAGGTTTCCTCCGCAATATGAAGAAGGCTTCCGCTCGTTGTGTCAGGAACCTCGTAAACTTGTGGACCAGGATATGCTCAATCTCGTCTGCCTGCTTGATCTTGATGCTGACACGGACACTGTTGACACTCGGCTCGATCAAGACTCGTTCATTCTCGTTTCGAGCTATCGAGAGAGGGTTCAGAAGGACTTCCGGGGAGCTGGCCGCCTCGATCTCAGGCACGTTATGTCTCTCTGATGTTTGCGATGCGAAGTTGGCTAGTGACAGAGCCGCCGTGAGTGAAGCGCGCACACATTGTAGATACGGGCGCAGAGATTGCGACTAGCAGATTCAGTACGATAGCAATCTCGAAGCAGGATCAAGCAGACATACCATGTTTGTATATCGCAAGCAAGCAGTGATGCATACGGTAGTCACCAGGACCCATTGGAGCGCGGGGAAATGCCAATGCCATCACATGCTTATATTCTTCGTCATTCTTTCGAGCCTGGGGGCAACGAGGTGAGGTGGTAACACATTCACCATCACCTTCGAATTTCGTTTAGCTCTCTTCGTACTTGGCCTCGTCTGAGAACCTCACTCGTCGAAAGCGCAAACTCGACAATCCTCTGTCCTTCCGGCAATAACAGCAAATCTACACATTTACGAACAATATGGCCACGATACCAGGTAAACAAAGCCTGTATAGTCTTGATCTTCACTGTTCCGCGCTGATTATCTTCGTAGTTATCGTCAAGCATGGCAAGGAGAAGTACAACCTCGATCTAGACCTAAGCAGTAATGGCGAAACCTTCAAATATCAGGTCTTTTCGGTGTCAGGCGTGGAACCAGAGAGGCAAAAGATCATCGTTAAGGGCGGCCAGCTGAAAGATGACCAAGACCTGTCGAAACTCGGCATCAAGCCAAACCATCAGTTCATGCTCATGGGGACCGCATCAGGAATTGGCGCATTACAAAAGCCGAAGGAGCAGATAAAGTTTCTCGAGGACATGACGGGGGCAGAGCTCGCGCAGAGTGACGGCGCAGTGCCAGCAGGACTCCAAAACTTGGGCAACACTTGCTACCTCAACTCTACACTACAGACACTTCGCGCCATACCGGAATTACAGACCGAGCTTCAAACGTACAAGTCATCGAGCAGCGCCGGCGAGGTTGATCTAAGTCAATTCGGTCTCAGTGGCCTTGGTGCTTCCAACGATATCCCTGCATCTCTGCGCGATCTATACAAGCAGATGGGCACTACACAAGACGGCTTCCCACCGATGATGTTCCTGAACGCTTTCCGTACCGCATACCCGCAATTCGCAGAGCAGACACGCGACGGACACGGCTATGCTCAACAAGATGCTGAAGAAGCCTGGTCGCAGATCATCACATCACTACGACAGAAGCTGAAGGTCAGCAAGGATTCAGCATCTTCACCAGAAGGAAGTAGTGAAGCATCAAAGGAAACTCAGCTCGGATTCATCGACCGATACATGGGTGGCACATTCACTCGTGTCGAGGAGTGCAACGACCCTGCCGCAGTCGAGGCGGGCGAGAAGCCGGAGCTCAAGGCGGATGAGCCATTCTTCAAGCTCGACTGCCATGTCGCCGAGAGAGAGATTTTGCACCTCAACCAGGGTATCACTGCAGCACTAACAAATACCTACACCAAGACTTCGCCCACTCTCGGCCACGAAGCAGACTACACTTCCAAGAGCAAGATTTCTCGCCTTCCCAAATACCTACCTGTGCACTTCGTCCGGTTCTTCTGGAAGAAATCGATAAACAAGAAATCCAAGATTCTGCGCAAAGTGACATTTCCCTTTGAGCTCGACGTGACAGAAAACTGCTCGGACGAGCTGCGCAAGATGCTTTTACCAGTACGTGACAAGCTACGCGATCTCCGCAAGCAGGAACTCGACGTCGAGCGTGCACGTAAGCGCCAGAAGCGCTTCGACGATGGTGCAGAGCCGGAGGCCGCCCCCAGCTTCAAAGCTAAAGGACCTGCTTCTGAGACATCGCTGGCCAAAGACAAGAAAGTTGCTACCGGTTCGAATGGTGACACGACGATGAAGGACGCCGACGCAGATGGCGAGACATACAAGACTGATGCCGCCATCGCAGCTGAGCGTGCAGCCGCCATCCTCGCTGCAAAGAAGGACGTCCTTAGTGCCGTCAACCCCGAACTCCTTCGCGACTCCGGGGCTTGCCAGACCGGGCTATACGAGCTCCGTGGCGTCATCACGCATCAGGGCGCCAGCGCCGACAGCGGGCACTACATGAGCTACGTGAAGAAGAGCGCGACGGCCAAGCCGAAGCCAGGTGGGAAGGCCAAGGTCGACGATGACAAGACGGATAATGGATGGTGGTTGTTCAACGATGAGAAGGTCAGCGAGGTTGATGAGGAGAGGATCTTGGCTCTGGCAGGAGGTGGAGAGAGCGCTAGTGCGTTGGTGTTACTGTATGCGGCTGTTGGATTGCCAGAGTTGACGGAGGAGGAGAAGGAGATGGAGAAGACAGGGGCGTGATGTGTGACTGATGAGGAGACAACGGGCGAGATAGACAAATGCTCATCGACCTCTGAATGATCATCAACTTCACGACATGATGTCTCATGAAACCTCATTGCCATCTGATCTTCACCAATACTTTCTATATATCCTGCGCCATTTAACACTGCCTCGCTTTCCTGATCATCGACTCGCAAGGAAGGTGGTCAAATTCTCCCGACTCAAATTGCACCACATATTCGTACCCAGCTGGCAGGGCCCCCCTTGGGGCTTGGGCCCCTCCTCTGTCTCCTCCTCTCCACGTTTCCAGGCTTCAGCATATATCACGTCCTCTCCTTTTAATCACCTCATGCATGGGATTGGTACCTGAACCTGGGAGCCGACGAGGTCATGACACTTTTGACATGCGTCCATCGCGGTAGAGAGCCAGACAAACTCGAGGACTATGTGAAGTGTATGCCTGCAGCGGAAGGTGGCTGACGACGATGGGCAGTGCGAAAAGAGACTATGCCAACAGAACCATGCAGTATTGCAAGGGTATATGTTTTCCTCATAGCATTAAATATACGTAAATATCCAACTCTCCATCTCCATCTCCCACATCCCCCCACTTCACTCCCTCACAACTCATCACACTCTCATGCCGATCATCTATTTGCTGCCACCACCAAGCGCATTCTGCACGCTGCCCGCAGCATCACTGAGACCCTTCTGGGCGCTCTCGAGGTAGCTGCCGCCCTGGTTCTGAGCGTCATCGGCACCGGAGCGGGTGGCATCGCCGGCCTTCTGGGTCGTGGACTTGGAGTCTTCGGATTGGAAGGTGCTGGCGACTTTGTCGGCGGCGCCGGAGACGTTCTCGGATGCCTGGAGGGGGAGGGATATTAGACGAAGGTGAAATTGAGGTGAGGAGAGAGTGGCCGGGGAGGTGGGAATGTGGTGTGGTGGGTTGGGAAAGAGCGGACCTTGTCGGTGGTAGACTTCTGGGAGTCGGGAGTCACCTTCTCACTGACTTGAGAAGTGAGATCCTTGCGGCTGTATACAGATCAGATATGCATGGCGAAGCTTTGTTCAAGATACTTACCCGGCGTCAGACATATTGAGTATTGGTTATGAGAAGGTTTGGTTTGGTTTGGGTTATATATGTATGTGAGGCTGAATTGTAGATGGACAAAGCCAGAGTGTGAGGGAGGCATGCAGTTTTAATACAAAGAGACATCGCACGGCACGGCAGCCACGAGGTCACACCACACACACAGCGGTAGAGATAGGCCGTGCAATAGCGGGGCAGTATTGCATCACATTCTGCAAATCTGCATGCCGCCATGTATCAGAAGTGTGAGATAAGCGTAACAGGAAGCCGGGAACGGCTGCGAAGGTCATGCGTGGCAGCTTCACCGCTGCTGTTACGTGCTGCGATTGGTGCTTAGACAGAATGCTGCTGCGTACGCTGGAGTGGCTAGAGCACTCTGACCACTTTGTGCTGGATGAGATGACGGAGCTATGCAGTAGCTTGCTTTTTCCGTGCTTCGCGCTTCGCCTGCTGATACTTAGCACGATAAGATACGTCACGCTGCTGTCTTGCGTGTGTGAGACAGCAGGACACATGCACTCGCTCATATCAAATCAACACATCATGAGAATGAGTGTCACGAAGACGTGTGACAAAGGGACCTCAGAGGCAGAGTCGACGCAAGTATTGGAACAGGAACGGGGCCAAGACATGCCTTATCGATAAGCCATTAGATTGATTTCCACGCGACGCGACGACTGGTTTCGCGGCAACGCCAGCTTCAAACCACATTCTTCCATTTTGCTCACTAGCTTCTCTTTGCAGTGTTGTAGCAAATGGACTTCGACAGTGATCAGATGTCTGCTGTTGATCACATCTTCAGCAGCCAGACTGCACCTTCAGAAGTCCCACCATCCTCACCACCTTTGCCATCACGAAGTAACAAGCCGAAGAGAGCACCCACTATAACGCCACGGCGCTTCAATCGCTTCTTCAATCCATCCTCATCTCGCGCCAATGACTCTAGCCCAAGTCTCTCCACGAGAGCATTGAAGGCACTTACTGCAGGCACTGTGAACAGTAGACATGGAGATACAGCGGATGTACCAGTCGAATTCGATGACTTTCCACAATCGAGACCTATAAAGAGACGGAAACTGTTTGGACAGGATGGGATCGCATCAACACAGCTGGACTACGATAGTGATGCCCTCCTGGAACCGTCGTCACCTATACGGTCATCGCCTTGCCCAAAGTCTGCAGCCAAGCCAGTATATCCACAAGCAATTCGAAGCATTTGCAGGTGGGAGCCTAGCGCAATAAGAAGAGCACGGCAACCGACTGTCGTTGTTGATCCGAGATATGCAACTGCGAACTTCTGCACTGTACCAGAAGATATACACTCGTATGCAGTCAACGCGCCACCTGCTCTGCCTTTCTGTGTGGCCAGCTGCAACACGAATTCCTTAATTGCACTTGGGGACGAAGATGGCCATGTCCGTATAGTCGATTCGTCCAAAGGAGGTCGGTCAGATTTCAGCACGCCATTTCTTTCTTTCAAACCACACAACAATGCTGTCATGGGTGTTGCATTCTCCTCCGACGACCGATGGATGGCAACTGCATCTGGTGACCAGACTGCCAAAGTCATTGACATGTTTACACAAAAGAGTGTCTTCACACTGGCTGAACACACTTCTTCGATCAAACAGGCTTCCTTCCAACCAGGAGAAGACAATATCTTAGCTACATGTAGTAGGGACGGTGTGGTAGCACTGTGGGATCTTCGCTGCGCCAGACGTGCCCCAGTGGTGTCGATTTCGACTGCTCAGGATATGGACGACAATGCTGTTCGCGTGCCGAAAGTGAATGCAATCACCAATGCCCATCGACCAGATCTTCTTTTAAACTCACGTGGCGGATCCACGCCTTCTCCCTCGATCACCTCGTTGAGCTTTTTATCTGCGAGTCGTTCTAATCTCATACTTACTTCATCCGACGCATCTGCGCGCCTTCGGTTGTGGGATATTCGTGCACGCCATACTACCACTAACCGACGACCTTGTCCTATACCACTCTCAGCAACAACAGCTCCACCAAGCCACGAGTACACAATTCGGCAGACACCATACGGTCCGACGTTATCTCAGGCGGCACGTCCGAAAGGAATCAGCAATATCGCACTCAATACTGATGCAAGTCGCATTTATGCAGTGTGCAAAGACAATACTGTGTATGCATATAGTACTAACCATCTCATCATGGGACAAGCACCCGAACTTCAAGAAGAGAGCAAGCGCCCGTGGAGGCAGGCCAAGGAACGTGATGGTCTTGGTCCACTGTACGGCCTGAGACATCCAAGTTTGAGCACTAGGAGTTTCTACGTTCGTTGCGCTGTTCGGAAACGCAACCCTGAGCACGAAGAGCTCCTCGCTGTTGGCAGTAGCACAGGGTCACCCGTCTTGTTTCCTACTGATGAACGATGCTACTCTGGCAACAGAGATGCTCATTCTTCACGATGTGCAACTGGTAGTGAGCAGAGTCTTTCCGAGGAATTGCTTCAAATCTATGATGTTGGCACACCTCTAATTCGTGGACACGATGCAGAGGTCACGGGCGTATCATGGACAAATGATGGAGAGCTCGTGAGTGTGAGTGATGACTACACTGCCAGAATATGGCGGGAAGATGTCAGCAGAGCACGGGAGTTGAGGTCGAATGGGGAGGGCGAAGGCGCCAGATGGAGATGTGGTTGGGCTGAAAATGATCCTGCAGGAGACTGGGATGAGGAGGATGGGTGAAGATATTTGGGTATACTAGCTAGGTAAGGTATTAGTACCTGTAATCATAGTATTTGGAAAGAATAGAGTCAAGCATGATGTTGCTGGCGCTACCACTAAACACCGCGATTAATAATCGTTCGTGATGTCGACCTGCCTGATTGGGTTTCGTGCCTAGACGACCACCAGCTTATCTTTCCAGCCGACGCCCAGCAACCCTCATCATTTGATTCCCTTACCTCTCTGTGAAATCACGTATATTCATTCTCCCATTGCTACTCCTGAGTGTGACTGTTCCCGCCACACATCATGAAACACTCAATGCGGTCGCTGGCCACTCCATTATGCTTCCTATCTGCACCTTTGCTCACACTAGCAGAATGGCCAGTACCTCCCGTGTCCGTCCTCCGACAGCAAAGCCTCGAGCGCACTATTCGCTCTCAAGGTCTCGATGCACACATCGCAGACCTCCGTGAAACATACCCCGCCCACAACATCTCCATCCCCGTGGACCACTTCCACAACTCCTCCGCCTACTCGCCCCACTCCGACAAGTATTTCGACAATCTCTACTACTTCGACGACCGCTACTACCAACCCGGGGGTCCCGTGATCCTCCTCCTCGGCGGCGAAATCGGCGCAGACACCCGCCTTCCCTTCCTCGAAAAGGGCATCGCCGCCAAGCTAGCTAAAGCCACAAATGGTATGGCCGTGATCCTCGAACACCGCTACTACGGCTCCAGCATGCCCACCAAGGATCTCTCGACGCATAATCTGCGTTTCCTGACCACAGAGCAGGCGCTCGAGGATACGGCGTATTTTGCGCAAAACGTCGTGTTCCCCGGCCACGAGGACGAGGATATCACGAGTAATGCGGTGCCGTATATCGTGTACGGCGGATCGTATGCTGGCGCACAAGCTGCGTTTCAGCGGACGTTGTATCCGGGGGTATTTTGGGGCGCGATTAGCAGCTCGGGGGTTACGGAGGCGTTGGCGGAGTATAGTGAGTATTGGGAGCCGATTCGGGAGAACGGCCCACCGGCGTGCATTCGGACGACGGAAGCGCTGACGGGGGCTATTGATGTGATCTTAATGGAGAAGACGAACCTAATTGCCGAGCTGAAGGCTGTCTTTGGCATGGCTACATTGTCGGATAATCAGGATTTCGTCAATGTTTTAACGTTCACTGGAATTGGGGGCTGGCAGGCACGGAATTGGGATCCGAAAGTCAGTGGGGATGGGTTTGCGCACTTTTGTGAGAACTTGACGAGTTCCGAACTGTTGTATCCCGAACTTATCGGTAGTGCGACGGCTGTGGCGGAGTTGCTGGAGGCTGCTGGCGCGGCGCCAGTGAAGGGGCAGAATCTGACAGTGGCTGCGTTGAATTGGATCGGGTATCTCAATGAGACGGCGGTGTCGCCTTGTTTGAATGCGCCGGGGAACGAGGGAAGGAATAAGACGCTGGATGATTGCTACACGACGAATGATGCGACGTTCTATGCTCAGGACGACTTGGAGCAGACATGGCGCGCGTGGCCGTATCAGTATGTTCACTCCTTTGCCACTACCCTCTCTTCGCCCTCCACCTCCTTCACTCTCCTCCACTCTTCCTCTCCCACCCACCACCCACCACCCCTTTTC